>Ga0181597_10001119_pt1 | contig 30311 bp, 20 predicted proteins | sample 041ome_5_FD_148647 | JGI IMG/M metagenome (GOLD analysis project Ga0181597, IMG submission 148647) | Coastal salt marsh microbial communities from the Groves Creek Marsh, Skidaway Island, Georgia - 041403US metaG (spades assembly) | ecosystem: Environmental > Aquatic > Marine > Intertidal zone...
TGCTCAATATTGGATACTTCGCTGGGTACACACCACCTTCCTCCGCGACGGCTCGGGATGCGCACATGGCGACCACGACTTATCCAAGCGCCTCCGCGGATAATCCTTTATCTGGAGCGGCAAAATTAGCAGAGCCGCCTGATGGTTTGTATTGTGATTTGTGCGGGGTGAAGTTCGCAGGAAAACACCATAAGGATGCTGTGATCGAGAATTGTTGGAATCAACACACAAAAACTAACTGTCACCAACAAAACTTGAAGAGCAAGAAAATTGAAGGCGCGGAGTATTTCAGACCCAAAATTAAACATCATCCTGTCACCGGTTCTATTCAGTTGATATGGAGCTGTGATTGCTGCCAAGTGACAACGGGTTTGTATGGGAAATCTCTCTGGAATGGGCACGCATTCGGAAAGAAGCACGCGGAAGCTATGCGAGAAAAAAGTTTGTCAGCGAACGCGACGAGATCTACTCACACGCAAGATCCCCGGTTGAAACCGAGTGAAAATCCCGACGACGATCTCGCGAAAGATACAAGTCCTTCGAAAACGCCTACGGCTAGAAATACTCCAGTCTCGGGGCAACTGGGAGAAAGCGAGTCCAAGAGCGATTGGCTTCAATTTAAGGAAGCTCGCTTGAAGAAGATTACGCCTTACGAAAAAGAAAGCACTGATTTCATAGACGAACTGCCGATGGATGGAGGGAAGAAAGTAAACGTGGAAGTAAGTCTCGATGGATGCGATGCGAGTTACTTTGACGAGCGGATGGTGGGCGATTTGAAGAGAAAGATTATGGAGGAAGATTCCGGTTTTGTAGTGAAAAAATTCAACGAGAGGAACGTCATTTGGTTATACGGAAATAAAACGAGCACAAAATCCGCTTGGTTGCGTACTCGTGAACTCAGGCACATTGAGGCAAAGTTGAGCGAACGACGGGTAAATACCACGGGCATATGGAAGTTAGATGGTCTCAGAAACTTGGTTTCGAAAGGATTGATAAAAGAGTACAAACCGGAAATTACAGCATTCATTGACGACGAAACCAAGTACAAGAGAGACACCGATGGTAAAATAACAATCGCTGAAGAGGTCGGTAACATGCTGGGTATGCTAAAAGGATCAAAATATGTCACACAAAGACAAACAGAAGAATACCTTGGACAAAAACTCAAAGTTAAGTACGAGATATTGGAGATCGGCGAGGTAAAATTCACCGGGTACCCTGAAGGCGTCGCAAAGGCGTGGTTACTCATTCGCGAGTTTTGTTTTCTCGGTGCAGAAGAAGGGAGAAAAAGGGAGAGAGAGGCGCGAATAGAACGAGAACGAAGAGCGGAGGTTGTGAAAAACAAACCGGCGCGTAACACCAGATCGTGCCCGCATTACGATCCCAAAACGAATAAATGCGGTTGGGCGAACTCTTTCAAAAATCGCGGGCGCACCGCCTGTCGATACTGCAGAAACGACAGCAGGTGAAGTCGTTGATTTTAGAGGAAAGAGAGAAAGAAGAAACACGAAAATTGTACAGCAGCAGCAGCGATAGCAGCGATAGCAATAGCATAAAGAAGGAGAAGGAGGGTAATGTAATACTGTTGTTTATAATATATTTCTTCTTCAAAATGGTCACTTTTTTCTTCACATCTTTTTAATAAAGCAAAAATGGATGCGCGTCAAACATCACGTCGTCGTCGGTCAAACGCGAACGCCTCCTCTTCTTTCCTTTCTTCGACTGAAAATAAAACAAAAGCAACCACACCGAGAAGACGAGACGCGAAAATGACGATGCGAATATTCTATCCCTCGGAGTATTTCGAAGACGAAGACGAAGAAAAAGAAGTTTACGGTTGGATATTTCGAAGCGATGATGGATTTATGGATACAGACGATACAGACGAGGACGAACAGAGGAGAGGAGAAAAACGAGAGATTTGGAACTGCGTGGTGAGCGAAATTGGCGCGAAGAAAATTACCTTCGATTCCTCTTCTTCTTCTTCTTCTTCTTCTTCTCAACTCTCCGAGGATGATGATGATGATGATGATGCCGTTCTGCGAATTTTGTTCCCACGACGAAACCACAAGAAAGAAACCATTAAGAGGAACGTTATTAAAGTCATCGAGGCGAAACGAATAGGCAAAATAATATTTAGAAACGACGATATCGATATCGATGAGCATAAAGAGTACAACAATAAGAACGACGAGAACGAGAACGACGACGCAAACGACGCCGAAGTTTATTTCGTGACTTTTCGCTTAAAAGCGTGTTCCCACCGCGTGCCGTTCTCGGTGAGCGTCGTCGACTCGAAGGGACGAAAGAGAGAGTTTGACGACATATTGTTCGTTTCGGTCGCTCGCGAGGCCATCGACGCGACGACGAATAATAGTAACGCGCATGAGAGTGATAACAGTCGTCGTTCTCAGCACACAGAGGTAAAAAGAACGGGGCTAGATGCAATCGTCAAGGTGCTGTCTTTGTCTTCCTTGGCGTCCTACGAACGACAGCAAAAAAAAGCGAGGAAAAGTAAAAAAGGAACGAGCAACAACGCTTTCCTCACCTCGATTTCCTCCGCATTCCTCTCGCCGGTGCATAAAGTCTTGGACGAGTACGAGTTTGTGCCGTATTTTTCCGGAAGTGGGAAAGGAAACAGTAGCTGGAAAGATGGCAAATTGAAACGGAAACCAATATCTGGCGTGAGCATCAGCTCGCGTTTGCTCGCGACGCGCGTAGCGATACTGTTACGACGACGTGTATATCAGGCGCCTCTGCTCAAATCGATAGTCGCGTTTGCATTCGATGTTTTCCTCGCGCGAGCATGTTTCGCGCGAATAGCATCCCGGGTTCAAATGATGTCTTTCGGGTTCATCAACGGCGACTATTTAATTCGCAACGCGAATTGGCTCGCCAAAGGTGACCCGTTGGGGGTCAAGCTTCACTTACCGTTGAGTCGAACGTTGAGTGGGTTAGCCGTAGTACTTGCGGAGGGATACGCCTCCGTTTTAGGCGTTCGATTCGATACCATCGTCCGAAATATCGATGAACGTCTGTGGTTCCTCGGTCTCACGACGCAACTCGCGTTTTTATCCGACTGCATGTTCCTATTCACCTCGCACGCCGCCGCGTTGCACGTGTATTCGAGTTTACTCATCACCGCTCAAGTTGCGTTTGGAAAATTTTGTTACGAGGCTGGTTTCGGTCGTCCCTTGCAACGACGGAAAGAAGAGGAACACACCACGAAGAGACAGTCCACGGAAAGTCTCGTGTTTGGTGTTCTTTTCGTGCCACCCATTTTCCTCTTCTTCCCGACGACGTTTGCGTATTTTGCGAGCTACTTGGTCTTACACGCGGCTGCGTTGTTGGTGAGAGCGATGGTGGTATTTCTAGTTTCTTCGCTGGAGAGCATTAAAATATATTTTGTTGAGGATGGTTCTTTTGACGAGGATGATGGAATAATAGTGTTATTCAGAGCGGTAACAGTTTTGGGGGAAACGCAAAAGCTCGTTAAATTGGTACAACAAAAACAGTCAAGAAGAGGGAAAAAATTTCTACGAAAATATTGCAAACACGTCGTTCAGTTTTGGTGGGGTTTTGAGAGGTTCGAGAAGAAGAAGAACAACAACAATTATGGGTTCATGGGTTCGTGCGTGAACGCTTTGCGTTGCTTTGGTCGATTACCGGTGGCGTCGTTGAAACCTTTTTTTGAAGTTTGACGCGTGTCTCTCTGTATTACAAGTGCTTTAATTGTATTTGTGTAATCACGATAATAATAATAATAATAATAATAATAATAATTATTCTGATTCTGATTCTGGCACGTTTAACTCTCCGTGCTCGTATTGCCAACCTTCTGGTAATGGGCAGTCGTTGTCGAGGAGGTATTGTACACAGTCGGTGTGGTTGTTCTCGTGCGCTTCTCGTACCGCTTTTTCGTCCCACGGCGCTTTGGCGGTTTCGTGTAAGTACTTCAAACAGTCGAAGTGGCCGTACACTGCCGCAAACACACACACATCTTCGTCATATTTATCATACTTACGCTCGACAAGATATTCGAGTATGTGAAGATGACCATTTTTAGCCGCCCAAGCGGCACTTCTCCAATCCCAAGGCGCTTTCGCTTCTTCGCGTAAGTATTTGAGGCACTCGAGATGACCGTCATTGGCAGCAAATGCACACGTATACGTACAGATAGGACACTCATTTGCAATGCAATACTTTACCATTTCCAGATTACCTTGTAATACGGCCGCATTAATCGTACATTCATGCCACCTACACTCTTTCTCCTCTCGCGCCCACTTGAGCAACTCGAGTTTATTCGTTGCAGCAACTCGATAGCAGAAATATGTTTCGCCACACCAACTCGGTTTATTCTCCCATGCAACTTCCAAAGTCGATACTGACGACATCTCTCTCACATCAAACCCCTTTTTCAAATCATTCGCGCGAGACGATCTCTTAATCAACTTTCTCGTTTCACTATTCACCTCGTACAAGAATTTAAGATCCGTTCGATTCAATCTCGGAAGAATGTGCGTGAAACAAATATCGTCGTTCTTCACGATCAAACCCCACAAAGAATCGCTCTTCCCGATCATCCGGCTTTTCTGCTGCGTTTCTCTCGTCGTCATCGCTCCAGTCGTGACGTATGTATCGCGACAAAACCAACTTCTCTTCTTCTTCTTTTTCTCTCTCTTTTTGTTTTTCGTCAAAGAAGAAAAAATGCCGTTTTTGGAGAGAGGAAAAAGACAAGACAAAGACATTTTTATAAAAGAGGAGCAAAAAAAAAAGTTTTCCGCGCTATGGTACTTACTTGCACGACGCGAATACGACACAAAAGCGCGCCGACTCGTATGATTATCCCGCATCATGCACGAAACGGCAAAAAAAGAGGTCATACTTGGATTCGAACCAAGGTGATGGGATATCATCTATCAACACGCATACTTTTTATGCGACCTTGCGAAGTTTCAAAGTCCCCTAATACAGATACATTATTATTTCCCAGTAAAGTGATATTGGAACCACACTTACAGATACTAACCAACTATATTATATGACCATATAGTAAGCTTTCTGGCCGAATTTAAAGAATATTACTCTCTTTAAAAAAAATAGCCCTAAACAACAACAATTCTCACTTTTGTTTTTTTATTCGTTGAAAGAGGTTGTTTCAAATAAGAACCAATAATAACAACAACGACATAATAAGTATTCTTCTTAATACACATATCATCATCTGAGAAGAAGAAGAAGAAGAAGAAGAGGAAACGACGATGATGATGACGATGACGTCATCATCAACGTTGATGACATCATCATCATCATCATCGTTTGATAATGTTTTTAAGAAGAAGGCATCATCATCATTTCGTTTGAATACCCTGAAAACGACGGCGAAAACGATGAGAAACAACACCAAGGTTCAACAAAAGAATATTAAAACAATCAAAGCGGAAGCGATATCGGAAGATTCCTCTTCAACGAATTCTTCGGACATATTCGCCGATTTGGTCGAAAACTCTTCTTTTGGTTCTTCTCATAATAATAATGGTTTCGTTGAAAGAGGAGAACACATCATTTCCTCTTTCAATCAAAATTCTCCTGTAATTTCAAACACAAAAAACGCTCTGAAAGTTTTTAGCGGATCGGCGCACCCGGAATTGTCCACGGAAATTGCCAACTATTTAGGCATGGATTTAGGGAAACTGACGATTAAGAAGTTTGCGGATGGGGAGATTTACGTGCAAATCAACGAGTCCATTCGCGGTTCGGACGTGTTTTTAGTGCAACCGACGTGCCCGCCGACGAACGACAACATCATGGAGTTGCTGGTTATGATTGACGCCTGTCGACGCGCGAGTTGCCGTTCGATTACCGCCGTGATCCCATATTTCGGCTACGCCAGAGCCGATCGAAGAACGGCTGGGAGAGAATCGATTGCCGCGAAACTCGTCGCAAACTTGTTGACCCAGGCTGGAGCGACGCGAGCGGTGTTGATGGACATTCACTCGTTACAAACGATTGGGTATTACGACATTCCCGTCGATCACATTTACGGCGAAACCGTCATCTTAGATTATTTAACCTCGAAAGACTTCCACCCGGACGAAGTTGTCGTCGTCAGCCCGGACGTTGGTGGCGTGCCTCGAGCGCGAGCGTTTGCCAAAAAATTAGCCGACGCGCCTTTAGCCATCATCGATAAAAGACGCACGGGACACAACAAAGCGCAAGTGATGAACTTAATCGGTGACGTTGAAGGAAAAGTTTGCGTCATGTTGGACGATATGATTGACACCGGCGGTACTTTGCTGGCTGGAGCGGAATTGTGTCGCACGCTCGGCGCGAGAGAAGTGTACGCTTGCGCCACGCACGCGGTGTTTTCGCCACCCGCGGTGGAACGGTTAGGCAGCGGCGCGTTTACCGAAGTCATCGTGACCAATTCTATTCCGCATACGCCGGAGAGAGATTTCGCACAGTTGACCGTGTTATCCGTCGGGAACTTACTCGGTGAAACGATTTGGAGAGTCCACAACGATACGCCGGTATCGTTCAATAAGTTGTAAGTACTGGTAGTTGTTTTTTTTAATAAGATTTTTCGTATAAGAGTTCATCATCTCCTCCTCATAATAATAATAATAATAATAATAATAATAATAATAATAATGAGAGCATACTGATAAAGCATGTCGTCGTCTGAATCGTCGTCTTTAAACGTAAAGTCCGTCATCGAATATCACGGCGAGTATTCTAAAACGCGCTGCGGATACTGCAAAAACTCATCATCATCATCATCCTCTTCGTCGATTTCAACCGGTTTCGTGGCGCATTTCTTAACCGTTTTCGATTACGAAAGATGCATCAACAACGGGTGGAGACGAAGCGGGAGGTGGGTGTACCATCCGACGCCGATCGAGAGCAACTGTTGCGTGCTGTGCACGATTCGATTGAACGTGGAAAGGTTTCAAAAGACGTCGAAACAGAAGAGAGTGGAGAGAAAGTTTGAGAGATATTTAGAGACGGGTTTTGAGACTTCGTCATCATCAACATCAACGTATCATCATCATCATCATCATCATCATCGACAAAACGGCGGCGATAAAAACGAAAAAGAAGATAATGATGATGATGATGAAAATAGAGTGTTCTTGAACCAGCGCGTGTTAGATGCCATCGAGAAATCAGTCTCTTTTGTTGATTGCGACAAAGATATTTTCAACAACGAGAAAAAACTACTGGTACAGAAAACGACGAACAAAGAAGCGTTGGAAAGAGGATCAAAATATACCTCCTCGGCGTGTTTAATAATCGCAGGAAAACTGAAAAAAGATCGAGAGGAAGTCGTCGCGAAGGTTTTAAAGCGATTGACGGAGGAACAGAATGAAATGAAACACTTCAGAGTGGAAGCGCGAGGCGGCTTTCTCAATTTTTTCCCCTCCTCCTCGGAAGGAAATTCTGAAAAGACGAAAATAAAACCATCGCGGGGGATGCCAACGAAGAAGAAGGAAAAGAAAGACGACCACCCAACGTTGAAGCCACAGAAGAAGAAAACAACGAGCAAACACAAAATGTTCACCGTCACGGTTGAAAACTCAGAATTTAGACGGGAAGATTTCGAATTATGGCAAAGATACCAGGCGAAAATTCACAACGATCCGCCTTCAAAGTTGAAGAAGAGTTCGTATGTTAATTTTTTATGCGACACGCCGTTAGTTTCAGACGACAAAACGTACGGGTCGAAACATTTTCGATATTTTATCGACGATAAACTCGTAGCCGTCGGCGTTTGCGATGTCTTACCGACCGCCCTGAGCTCGGTATACTTTTATCACGATCCGGATTTAATGAAACTCGAGTTGGGAAAGTTGAGCGCGTTGTACGAAATCGATTTTGTCTCCAAGAATCGCAACACGGCAAAGTATTCCTTGGGTGATTTCAAATACTACTACATGGGTTATTACATCCACGATTGCCAAAAGATGCGCTATAAAGGCGAGTATAAACCGAGCGAGTTAAGATGTCCGACGACTGGGAAGTGGGTCAGTTTAGACGATCGAAAAACGCTCGAAAAGTTAGACGCGCATTCCTTCAAGATAGTCAGCGACGTGGACGAGGAAAAAGTTTCGATGAAGGAAGAAAAAGATGAATTTGAAGAATCATCACTTGGTAACCAAATCGTTGGCGTTATACAAAACGGGCAATACTTAGGTCCCACGCGAATAATGGAGAATGGCGCTCCCATTTATCACGTGTTAAACGCCTCCAACTCGGGGCAGAAAAAATTGCGCATGATAAAACAGTTTCGAAGAGACATCGGAGGCGGCGAGAACGAGTTCGTTTACCTCGTCGATGTCACGTCTTCTCGTTTCTCTTCGTCGGGTGATAGTGAAGACGATGATGATGACGATGATGAAGATGAGTTGCTCGTCGCATCGCCGTCCTCTTCAGATGCAATGAGTGTGTAGAATTATAGATTTAGTCTTAGTAGCTCTTTCAAGTGTATGAATGGAAATAAGCTCGCATTCCTTTCGTGTATATCTTTGCTATTACTAGTGCAGCTATCTAAGCGCTTGATTTTGTATTGTTGTTACTGTTACTGCCGCCGCGCAACACGAAGGGGGGACTGTTTTTTCTTCCTTCTTCCTTGTCATAATCGCAGCAAGAATGATCGTGCGCGTGCGAATGAACGTGCGAATGCACTTGTTGCGAATGACCGTGCGAATGTACTTGTTGCCGCTCCGCCAACAGTTTCTGTTTCTCCTTTTCTTCTTCCGCAAATTTAACGCCAATTTCGTGTGAAATCTTGTTTCGTCTCGCGTCATCCTTCTCCGCTTCGCGCAAAATCGACATGCCGTTGAAAATGACGACCAACGCGCTCCCGACGTCCACGACGACGGCTTGCCACAACCCAGCCAAACCGGCAAAAGTCAGGCCTAAAACGACTAATTTTGTCGTCACCGAAAAGAAAATGTTTTGTCGAATCTTCAAGACGCATCTTCTTCCGATATAAATCGTATCCGCGAGACGACTCAAATCGTTCGTCAATAATGCGACTGGAGCGGTCTCCATCGCTGCCGCGGTTCCGGCAACGCCCATGGCAACGCCAACGTCCGCTGCCGATAACGCCGGCGCGTCGTTTATGCCGTCACCAACCATCGCAATTGTACCACGTCCAGACGTTCGGAAGATTGTTTTTTTTCGCGCCACTAACTCTTTCTCTTGCTTTTGAACCTCCTCAGTAATCCTATTCAGTTTCTCGTTCGGTGTCAGCGAGCTGAACACGTTCGTGTGCACATCGATGCCGACATTTTTGGCGCACATCTCCGCCGCGCCTTTGTTATCGCCGGTTAAGATGATCACGTCGATCGATGATTTCTGTAATTTCGCAATCGCATCTTTCGCACTCGGCCTCAACGAATCTTCTGCTTTCAAAATACCGCCAAGTTTGCCGTTGATGCCAACCCAAACCACCGTCGCGCCAATTTCTGTTTCCCATCGAATAGCCGTCTCATACAACTTCAAATCAGACAATGTCCACAGTTTCTTTTCGGCCAATTTTTCGTTCCCGAGTTCAACTAAAACGTTATCGACCATCGCTCGCACGCCGACGCCGTCGATTTGTTCGTAATTCGTCACCACACACTGTCTCGCCGCGACGCGAACAGCCGCACCCGCGTTCTTTTGAATCGCAAACGCCAACGGGTGCGACGATTTCGACTCCACCGCACACACCCAGCGTAGTAGCGCGCCAACGCCCAACGCCGGACGTGGTGTGCTCGCGTCTTCACTCGGCGGCGTTGCTAGTTTCACTTCCGTCATTTCAAATGTCCCCGTGGTCAAAGTGCCCGTTTTGTCGATATACATCGTTTTCAACTGTCCCAATCTTTCCAAGAATTGTGAACCTTTCACCACGACGCCGCGTTTTGCGCACACGGTTAAGCCGCACACGGAAACGACGGGTGTGGACAACACGAGCGCACACGGACACGCGATGACTAATAAAACGCACGCGGTATACAACGACTCTTTCGCGTTATCTGTGGAAATCAAAACCGGTATGACGCCGTAAAGTAACGCGGCTAATATGACGATTGGAGTGTACCATTTCGCGAACGTTTCAATCATTCGTTCGGCCGAGGAGCGCATGGACTGCGCTTCCTCGACTAACCGAATGAGCCTCGAATACGCCGAGTCTACGGATACCGATGTCACGCGGACGTCGATAGATCCTTTTTGGTTCACGGTGCCACCAAAGACCTGCGAATCGACGGTTTTCGAAACCGGTTTTGATTCCCCAGTCAACGCGCTCTCGTCGATAGCAGTCGAGCCATCGACAACGATACCATCGAGTGGAACGCGTGCGCCCGGTCGAACGCGAACGATTGCGTCAACATTCACAGATTCAACCGCGACTTTCTGTGTAGTTTGGTCGTCTTTATTGACGAGCTCAGCTTCGTCCACGCGCAAAGCGAGCACGGCGCTCATGGCGTCCGACGTTTTTGCCATAGCGCGAGACTCGAGCCATTCGGACAAGGTGAATAAACTCACCACCGCGGCAGCTTCAAAGAAATCCTGTAAAGCGACAGCACCGGCGATGGCGATTGCCATTAGCGTGTTTATATCAACCACGCGCATTCGCAACGACCCGTACGATTTCAAAAGAATTTCCGGTAATCCAACCGCGATGGCGCCTAAAGCAACCCATTTGAAGTGTTCAAAAACGCCTCGATCGTCTTTTATAAAGTGCAACAAACTGACGACAGTAAATAAACACGCCAACAGAATCTTCGGCCCGGGTAAGTTGACCATAATCGCGTGAAATTTTGATGTTGCTCCGCCATTCTTTTGGTCGTAATAATCCACGTCCGCGACGGATGCGCGTAAATGCGCCGCGTTCAAAGCGTCGACCAATAACTCAACCGGTGCGTACGATTTCGCGTGCTCCACTAAAACCATTTTCGTCGGAACTATGACTTTTACGTCTCTCACGCCGGACATTGAATCTAAAATGTTATGGATCAAAGGCACTTCGCTCGGGCAACAGATACCTTCGACTTTGAATCGCGTTTGCGAGGCGACTTCGTTACCGCCTCGACGCTCGTGCTCGACGATTTGACGTATATCTACGACGGTATCCTTTTGATTTTCTTCTCTTTCTTCTTCTTCTTTGCTTTCATTTTCTTTTCCGTTCGCTCGCGCGCTACTTCGTTGCAAAGGCACGTAATCACCTCCACCGAGATTTTGCTCGTGCCCTTTCCTCTGACGTCGAATCACCGCCTCGATTCGCCCGTGATCCTCGACGTTGCTAAAACGTTTGCCGCTCCCTCCGTGTTGCTCTCGGCAGTCGCTCCCGCACATGCCATCCTCTTCGTCTTCTTCTTCTTCTTGTCCTCCGTCCTTCTGTCTTCTTCTCTCGTAAAAATGCAACAAGTGGTTCTTGTACAAAAAATCGCGATGGTTGCCGTGCGGGATAGTCTCCGCGTTGATTCGTTTCAAATACGCTTTCGCCTCCTCGACGTCGGCGGGTAAACCCAACGCAATCAGCGGATGCGGCGTTTTGCCTCCACCGGCGGCGGCAGTCGCAGAGGTATCATCGGTAGTAGAAGATTCAACCGTCTTTGGTGGTTGCTCTCCCGAAAGTCTTCTTGTACCATCTAAAAGTTCATCGTCGTCATCTTCTTCTTTACTCCTCTTCTTCAGCGGATTCTCAAACTCTTCCTCCTCTTTCGTCTTCTTAACTGTCGTCGTACGAGAGTAGACTAAACTCGTCGCTTTCCACTCCTCGCCGACGGATTTCACCAGTTGTCCTTCGATCAAGAACAAACTCTCTCCTCCTTTAGTGTTGTTGTTACTTCCATCGTCGAGTAATTCAATCACCGTCGGGTCTAAGCACAAACCCTGGGAGAAGCACGGACTGTTCATCTCTCGACATCCGACGCAGACGAGATTTTCGTTCGCGATTCCGAAGAATGCTTTTTTCTTCTTGGATGTTGTTTGTGTCTTCTTTTCATCGTCGGGGTTTTCATCGGAGGAAGAAGAAGAGTACAGGTCGTCGTCTGAATCGTCGTCGTCTGAATGACTGTTCAATGCGTTGCGCTTCATTTAAGACAACAGATGATTTTACATAGATAAAAGGAGAGAGGAGTGTGTTGGTTGAAAAGAGTCAACTCTCAAAACCACTTTTTTCTGACGCAAAAAATCTCTTTTTTTCTTTGTTCTCTCTTTCTCTCTCTTCTGTAAAGAAGAAGATTTAAAGAGGGAGCGAAACTCTCGATAAAAAATCGAGTGAATTTCACACGATGACGAGTTCGTTTTCTGCGACTGGTTCGTCTTCTTCTCAGTCTTCCGGGTCGGCGTTCGTGGAGTTCTTCGCGCACTTATCCGCGGAGAAAATCAACCACTTGTATACGATTTCCCCGTGGGCGACCTTGGCGGTGTTACGAGCGTTGACGCCGTTGGCGAAACAATACATCATGCGATGCGTGTTTTTACCGTTACACTCTGTGATCGCGCACGAAATGCTCGCCTCGTGGACGAAGCGAGGGTGCGAAACAGCGCACGAGATGGCAATTGAAAGGTTGGTGCAACTCAGAGCGTTCGTGGAAGTTGAATCACATTCAGAAGAAGAAGAAGGGAAGAAGGAGGAAAACGCTTCCAAAGGAGGAGGGTTTATCGTCCACGAACACTTCCGGAAACACGTGAAACGAGCAATCGAGAGAGGTTTCGAGGATTTAGACGACGAAGAAGAAGAAGAGAAAGAAAACGAAGGAGAAAAGAAGAAGAAGAAGAAGGCGAACGTAAAAACGACGAATACTACATCTACCACAACCACTCGGTTTAATGAAGAAGATGCGGGGTTTTTAGATCACTACGCGAAGAGTCGATGGGAGACGGTGTTGCTCGAGTTGACGTCCGAGGCGTCCGTGGAGAAGAAGAGAAAGAAGAAGAAGATGATGAAGAAGAAAGGAGACGGCGGCGCGGGGGCGCAACACGCTCTGCACTTGCGAAAGTTGTTCTACGCGGCGAGACTGATTACGAAAGATGGACGAATTACGAGCGAGGGATTCTCGTTTCTGTTAGGCGCGACGTCGGAGCAGATTTGGATCTTATTGGCGAGGTACGCGAGAGGCGGAGATTTCGAGAAGAAGATGAAGAATAAAACAACAAACGAAGAAAACGGCGAGGGCGACAAGATGGAAACGAATGGAGAAGATGAAAAGCAACAACACAAACTCAAGAGCGACGAATCATCCGCCGCTGCCATGGCGTTTTTAGTTCGACTTTCGTTTCAACACCCGGGGCGCAAATATTCCAAAGCGAATCTCTCCGAGGCGGAAAGACGCGTGGCGAGTCATTTAAGCGCTTTAGGCGTTTTATACGAAAATGAAGACGATGAAAACGACAACAACTGGTACGTGCCTACCGTTTTATCGGCTGGTTTATCGAGCGTTTCGACGACGTCTTCGGCGAAATCGGCGTTAGCGCGCATCGACGGACACATCATCGTGGAGACGAATTTCAGAGTGTACGCGTACACACACTCTGAACTAGAAACGGAAGTTTTACGTCTATTCACTCGACCGGATTACAAACTTCCAAACGCGTACGTCGGTATGATTACGCGAGATTCTATTCTAGACGCCATGCGTGCCGGTATATCGCCCGATCAAATCGTAAACTATCTCCAAACGCGAGCGCACCCGAGGTGTACGATCGGTAAGAGACCAAACCATCCGGCGGTACCGCCGACGGTGTGCGACCAAATCCGTCTCTGGGCGCGCGATTTGTACAGAGTGAAAGCCGATGATTGCGTCATGTACACGGATTTCCCAATGCAAGGCAATCAGTTCCAAGATGCCGTCAACAACGCGAGAAACGTTGGCGCTCAAATTCTTTGGATGGACGAAAACAAGAGAAGATTCGCGGTTGATGCAGATTCGCACGAACGATTGAAAGTGTTTTTGTGATGAAAGGACGACGCGTTAGATATCCTAGAGTTAGAGACAAATAGACATACTGACACGGAATACAGATAGATAGTAACGGTATGTATAACAAAAAGTACCAGGTAAGTAAAGCGTAGATTACTACCTTTATACTGATTTTAAAATCTCTCTTTCTCTCTCTCTCTCTCTTTATAAGAAGTTTACTTCGCCTGAGCGCCACCGTTCGAAGTCGGCGTCGCGACGATGGGATGTTCAAAACTCAATCGCGATCTCAAGCACAAGTGATCGCTCGGTTGCGTTTTCGACGGTAACCCCACGACCCCTTCTCCAAACCCGCTTTGTTGCGGCTCTACTCTAGAAACAATCTTTGCGCCTCTGTGCGCGGAGTACATGATATAATCCGACACTCGTTTACTCGTTCCGTTCTTGAAGAAACCGAGTCTGGTTTTAAACGTCGTAAAAAACGGCTCCTCTCCTTCTAATTGTTGTTGTTCTTGTTCTCCATTCTTACTGCTATTGCTCGTTTCTAAATCCTCGTACGCGGATTTTAAACCTCTCCCTCTCAAGTGCTCCATGCACGGCTCCTCCGGCGTGGCGTTAAAATCGCCGCACACCACAATCTGCACGGTGTTGATGTTCGAACATTGCGCCACGCAAAACGCGTTCAATCTCGAGCACATCTCCTTCGCTTGATTTACTCTGGTCACCACTTTATCCGGCGACTGCCCGCTCTCCAAGTGCGCGTTGATCACCACCACTTCTTGTCTCGTCAATGACTTCTTCATGATCAACCGCGCGAACAACACTTTGGCGTCTTGCTCCTTCGTTTCCGCCGTCGTCGAGACGTGCATCCCGACCAACTCCACCGTTTCCCGCTTACAAAATATAGCCAGACCATCTTTCAACTCGTTGGAAAACTTTTGGCACGGCGACCACTTATCTTCGCGATAGATGCCAAAATACCCTCTCTTTTGCATCTCCGGTTCGAAAAAATCGTAATAATGGTCGCACTCTTGGACGCAAATCACGTCTGGATTGGACGTCGAATCATTCTCGTTGTTGTTGTTGTTGTTGTCTTCTTTGTCTTCTTTGTCTTCTCTCGGGAAAATCTTCTTCAATATTTTCCCCGCTCTGTTCTCGAACACCAAGTCCTCGTTCTCCGAGGAAAACCCAGCCTCGTTCCCACTCAAAGCGTCCGCGAGAACGTTGTAACTCACAAACGTCAAACTCGTGCTCGGGTCGATAGATTTCGAGTACGAACTGTTGTTGTGTCTCGGCCCCATGCACATCCAAGACGGGAGCAACACGTTGGCCATTTTTATTTATTATATGCTGTATCACTTGAACAGAGAAAGATCTTCTCGATGTGTGTGTGTAAATAAGCAAGAGCGCGTCTCTTTTGCTTCTTAATTAATTTAATGGAGAAAATTCGAGTGTGATCAGATGAGAGAAATTTTCATTCGAGCAGTCTTTTCAGCGAAAAACACAGACAAAAAAAGTGATTTTTAAGTCGAGAGACACTCCTCTGATGAAGAAAGAGAGTGTATTGTATACACGATTGCTATTTCTAAACTACTACGCGGGGCTATTCTACGATGCTAACCTCTCTTACTACGCTGCTCTCGCGCTATTATTCTTCGTTTTCTACTACAGTATTCTCAACCCCTTGTCCAGAGCGCTTTCGAGGAGACTTTCCGTATTCGCCTCCTCCTTTTCCTTTTCCTTTTCTTCTCGCTCGACTTCGAGCCGTTCCATTTTCACGCGGTGTTCTCTCGCAATCAGGGCCATGTTAATCACTCGTGGACTACTGCTACTGCTCGTCTCAACATCATCATCGCTTTTGTTGTTCTCTTCTTCCTTCTCTTCGTTTTCTCTCTTTTCCTTCTCTTTTCCTCCTCTTTTGCTCTTCTTCTTCTTCTTCTTAAACGTCTCCGTGGCGTTGATTAACACCACGTTCAACTGTTTATCGACGCACCCTAACGTCCCCGTGAATACGCGTCCATCCGTGACAGACACGCGAACGGTCGTGCCTGTGTCAACGAAATGTTTCATTTGCTCCATCGCCGATTGATGATGGTTTGTATATATACTGGTACGTGTGTGTAACTACTATAATAATGGAGCAAAGTCGAAAGGGAAAAACCATAAGTTTTGGATAAAAAAAGCGACGGCAGAAAAAAAGGTGCTCTTTGACGACGACGACGATTCAGACGATTCAGACGACGACGATTGAGATGATGATGGCAACTATGAATAATACCACGACGAGTACTACCACTTCTTTGTCTTCTTTGTCTTCGCGCTTTAGGAGGAGTGCAAAAAAGAACAACAACAATAAGAACAATAAGAAAGAAGCGACGGGGATTTTCCACCAACGAGAAGAAACGAGACAACAACAACGAAGGAGGAGGAGAAGAAGCGCGACAACAAACGCGGCAGCATCGGGGACGAAAACAGAAGGAGAACAACTTCACCTCTCGGCGTTAGAACAGTCGGAATTAATCGACGATACCGAAGATTTCCCGATCGATGCGAACACTAAGTTCGAACCGACGATTGGTATCGAAACGCACGTGCAGTTGCAAACGAAAACGAAGGCGTTTTGCGGGTGTCAATATTCTTACGGCGCGAACGCGAACACGCAGATTTGTCCAATATGCATGGGACATCCCGGGACGTACCCGAAACTGAGCGAAGAGGTTGTGGAGAAAGGCGTGCAGATTGGTGTCGCGTTGAATTGTAAAATCCGCGAGGTGAGCAAGTTTGATAGGAAGCAATATTTTTATCCGGACTTGCCGAAAGGGTACCAGATTTCTCAGTTCGACGAGCCGTTGTGCGAACACGGGAACATTAAAGTTGTCATTCCAGTGGAAGAAGGCGGGGGAGAAGCGACGATTGGGATTACGCGCGCGCATTTAGAGGAAGACGCGGGGAAATTGAACCACGTGGGCGGATCCGGAAACGTCTCCACGGCGACGCACTCGTTGGCGGATTATAACCGAGCCGGTGTCGCTTTGTTAGAGATTGTCACCGAACCGGACTTTAAAAACGGGAAGGAGGTTTCTGCCTACGGTCAAGAGTTGCGAAGAATCGTTCGATATTTAAAAGCCTCAGATGGGAACTTGAACGAAGGCTCCATGCGATGCGACGTCAACGTGAGCGTAAAACCAGTCGGGAGAAAACGATTCGGCACGAAAGTCGAGGTGAAAAATATGAACTCGTTCAACGCGATGGCTCGGGCGATCGATTACGAAATCGAGAGACAGGAAAAGCTGTACAAGGAAGGACGAGGCGATGAGATTGTTCAAGAAACGAGAACGTGGGACGACCAAAATCAGCGAACGGTGACTATGCGCAAAAAAGAGGGCTTGGCGGATTACCGCTACTTCCCCGAACCGGATTTAAATCCACTCGTGTGTTCGCAAGCGTACGTCGCGAACGTTCGAAAGGAAATGCCAGAGTTACCGAACGAAATTCGCGACAGGTATAAAGCGTTAGGGTTACCGAACGGGGACGTACAAGTTCTCGTGGAGGATGAAAACTTGGTTCGCTTTTACGACGAGATTTTATCCGCGAATAGTTCTAGAAGTAGCGAAGAAAAAGAAGTCAACATCTCGAAACAAGCCGCGAACTGGTTAACGAACGACTTATTAGCCTTCGTAAAGAACGAAAAGTTAGCCACGCCGTACGATTTAAAGTTAAATCCAGAGGAAATCGCGGAGTTTTGCTTCCTCATTGAAAACGGCGAGATTTCCGGCAAAATCGGCAAAGACATCTTGCCCGAGTTGTTACTCGACGGCGGTTCTCCTCGTAAACTCGTCGAAGAGAAAGGCTTGATGCAAATAAGCGACCCGAAAGAGATTGAAAAGATTGTTCAAAAAGTCTTGGATATGAATCCAAACCAGCTCGAGCAGTACCGATCGGGGAAGACAAAGTTGAAAGGTTTCTTCGTCGGCGCGTGTTTAAGAGAAAGCGGTGGGAGAGCTAATCCGACGTTGACCGATGAGATTTTGATGCGTAAATTAGAGGAATAATATACTGTGATGTTACTTTTCTGCAAAAAAACTCCTTCTTGTTCGTTCGATCCTTTTTTTTCCTTTCTGTGTGGAGGAGCCCCCTTTCTTTTTTTCCGAAAACAAGGAAGATCTCTTCTCTTTCCGCCTAAAAAAAGTAAAAAAGTCGACGACGTGTGGCTCTTCCGCAACCGTCGTTTAACACGGAGAGAAAGAAAAAAAAAGATTAGATGAGATATCCGTTTTAACGATATAGTAATCTCTACATAAAGTAAACGCGCGCGCTTTCTAAGAATAAGAAGCACTAGTCGCCTTTGCTTTCTTTCTCACTCGCTCTCTTTTATTAACATCATGTCACGCCGTGGTGTTTCTCAACTCCTCCGCCGCGCGTTGGCGCAACCAGCTTCGGCTTCATCTTCTTTCGGAGGAGCCGCATCGTCGACGTCGTTGTTCTCGACGAAAACCATCGGATCCACTTCTTCTTTAACGAGCGGTAAGGTGAAAGTCGTCTCCGCGGCGTTGAAGAACAACAACACCTCCCAATCCTTCAACAAGATTTTCTCGAGACAAATCTCGGTGGAATCTTTAGGTCCGTTGGATACGTTCGAACGCAGACACAACTCGGCGTCCAAGGAAGAAGCCGAAGAGATGGCTCGCTTCGTTGGGTTCAAGTCTGTGCGAGAACTCATCGACGCGACGGTGCCAGATAACATCAAAGCGCCGCAAGCGTTGAACTTAGGTTCCGAGGAATACAACAGAGGCTATTCCGAGACTGAGTTTTTGGACATGTTCAAGAAGATGGCGGGTAAGAACAAAGTCTTCAAGAACTATTTGGGTACCGGCTACCACGGAACGCACGTGCCGCAAGTGATTTTGAGAAACATCTTGGAGAATCCGGGTTGGTACACGCAATACACGCCGTACCAAGCGGAAATCTCCCAAGGTCGTTTGGAATCGTTGTTGAACTTTCAAACCATGATTTCTGATTTGACGAAGATGCCGTTGTCCAACTCTTCTTTGTTGGACGAAGGGACCGCGGCGGCGGAGGCGATGACGATGTGCTCCGCCATCGCGAGAGGTAAGAAGCCGAAGTTTTACGTTTCGAACAAGTGCCACCCGCAAACGATCGAAATTTGCAGAACGAGAGCGGACGGTTTGGGTTTGGAAATTGTCGTCGGCGATGAAGCGACTTTTGATTACAACGACAAGCAAGTGTGCGGCGTTATGGTGCAGTACCCGGCGACGGACGGCTCCGTCTTGGATTACTCCGACGTTGTCGAAAAAGCGCACAAAGGGGGCATGAAGGTTGTCGCTGCGTGCGATATCTTGGCTTTGACGCAATTGAAGCCTCCGGGAGAGTGGGGCGCGGACATGGTTGTCGGCTCTGCGCAAAGATTTGGCGTGCCGTTGGGCTACGGCGGTCCGCACGCGGGCTTCTTGGCGACCACGGAAGAGTACAAGCGTTTGATGCCAGGGAGAATTATCGGTATTTCCGTCGACGCGGATGGGAACCCGTGCTTGAGAATGGCGATGCAAACGAGAGAACAGCACATTCGCAGAGACAAAGCGACGTCGAACATTTGCACGGCGCAAGCGTTGTTGGCTAACATGGCGGCGATGTACGCCATCTACCACGGCCCGAAAGGCTTGGACGACATCGCCAAGAAGGCGCACGGCTTGGCCAAGATCTTCGAAGCAGGCGCCACGAAGATGGGCTTCCAAGGGCCGGCGAACCCGTACTTTGACACGGTGACTTTGAAATGCCCGAGCGGCGCGGATGCCGTCGTCGCCTCGTGCGCCAAGGCGGAAATCAACATCCGTAAGTTAGATAACGACCACGTCGCCGTCGCGTTTGACGAAACGACCACGTTGGAAGATGTCGACGATTTGTTCAAGGCGTTTAACGGCGGCAAGTCGACGGATTTCTCCGCGTCGTCCTTGGCACCGTCCGTGAACGTTGAAGAAACGAAGTTTACCAGAAAGTCCAAGTACTTGACGCACCCGGTGTTCAACGTCTATCACTCCGAGCACGAAATGGTGAGATATATCGCGAGATTGGAACAGAAAGATTTGTCCTTGGTTCACTCCATGATTGCGTTGGGTTCGTGCACCATGAAGTTGAACGCGACGACCGAAATGGCTCCGATCACGTGGCCGGAACTCGCCAACATTCACCCGTTTGCGCCGAAAGAACAAGCTGAAGGTTACGCCGAGATGTTTAGAGATTTGACCAAGCAATTGGCCAACATCACCGGCTTCGACGACGTTTCATTGCAACCAAACTCTGGTGCTTCCGGTGAATACGCCGGTTTGATGGCCATCAGAGCGTACCACCAATCTCGCGGTGATCACCACAGAGACGTGTGCATCATCCCGGTTTCTGCGCACGGCACTAACCCGGCGTCGGCGGCCATGTGCGGCATGAAAATTGTTGTTATCGGTACCGATGAAGCCGGTAACGTCAACATGGACGAATTGAAGGCGGCTGCGGAGAAGCACTCTGCGAACCTCGCGGCGTTGATGATCACGTATCCGTCCACGCACGGTGTCTACGAAGACGGTATTCGTGAGATTTGCGATACGATCCACGCACACGGCGGTCAAGTGTACATGGATGGTGCGAACATGAACGCTCAAGTTGGCTTGACGTCCCCGGGCTTCATTGGCGCGGATGTTTGCCACTTGAACTTGCACAAAACGTTTTGCATCCCGCACGGTGGCGGTGGCCCGGGTATGGGACCGATTGGTATCAAGGCGCACTTGATGCCGTTCATGCCAAACCACCCGTCCGAGAAGGACTTCGGTGCCTTGCCAGTTGGTGGGGACAAGCCGTTCGGCACCGTCTCCGCGGCTCCGTACGGTTCTGCGTTGATCTTGCCGATTTCTTACGCGTACATCAGCATGATGGGCGCCGAAGGCTTAAAGGTTGCCTCTGAAAGAGCCATCTTGAATGCCAACTACATGGCGAAGCGCTTGGAGAACCACTACCCGGTTTTGTTCAAGGGTAAGAACGGCACGTGTGCGCACGAGTTCATCTTGGACATGCGTCCGTTGAAGGACACCGCTGGCGTTGAAGTCGAAGACATCGCGAAGAGATTGATGGATTACGGCTACCACTCGCCGACCATGTCGTGGCCGGTCTCCGGTACGCTCATGATTGAGCCGACTGAATCCGAGTCTAAGCAAGAATTGGACAGATTTTGCAACGCGATGATTGCTATCCGTAAGGAAATCGCGGACATCGAATCCGGTGCCGCTGACAAGGAGAACAACCTCTTGACGAGAGCGCCGCACACGGCGGCGTCCATCGCCGGCGAGTGGGACAGACCGTACTCCAAGCAAGATGCCGTCTTCCCGGCGGACTGGGTCAGTCAGTCCAAATTCTGGCCGACGAATGCTAGAGTCGACAACGTGTACGGCGATCGTAACTTGGTCACGACGCACGCTGCCATCGAAGAAGTTGAATCTGCGTAAAAAACGTAATTTTTGTGAAAACATGTTTTGCGAGAGATTGTACCAAGTAGAGAAGAAGAAGAAGAAAATGAGAAGCATAAACCGAGTATCCTATATACTAAACTACCATATTAATAATCATCATTTCTACTACTAAAACTATAAAGTCATCGACTGATGAGCACGTTCGATGTCCCTTCCTCTACACGCTCGCGTACGCCTTGAACGCCGAGTCGTATAAGCTTTCTCTTTCTTGGCGCACGCCCGACCAACCTCTCGCGTTCCCGCTAATCTCTCGTCCATCCTCTCTCGTATACGTAGCACCAACAATATATGAAGCTACAATAACGAAAATACCGAATCCTAAGGCGCCTTGAAGTACTTCGTTCTTGCTCATTTTGAACGAGGAAATATCGAGTAACGTTTTGAATGTCTTTCTTGTTTCTTCTTCTTCTTCTTCTTCTTGCCCGGTTGGCGCCGCGTTCGTGTTGATCTCTTCTTGGACACCTTTTTCTTCTTTTCGTTCTTCTTCTGTTTCTTTCTTCTCAGCGATGATCTTCTTTACAGCTGAAGGCATTGGCACGTTCAGATTCTCCCACGTAAACCGACGATTCCCGCCCGGCCAGTAGGTCGTGGCTTCTACCAAACTCTCCACGTCCTCTCTTTCGTCCTCGCTGATATCATCATCGTTTTGTTGATTCGTTAAAGTCGTCTCTACTTGAGCTCCTTCTTCCTCGGGGTTCGTCTGCTTTCGCTCTTCTTCTTCTTCTTCTTCTTTGTCCTCGGTCAAATCCACCTCATCCATTGGGTTCGAAAAGCAACAATCCAAGAGAGTTCCCGTCGTTCCCGTTTTCGAGCAACATCCGCCTTCCTCCTCGCAACAGGAGAGCAAAGACGACGAATTTGGGCAACACCCCTGGTACGCGGGACCGGAAAAGATGTTGAACGTTTTCTTCGTTTGTCCTTCTCCTCGTTCGTCGTCGCGTTTCTCTCTTTTTCCAACCTCCGCTTCTCTTTCTTCTTCTTTGTTGTTGTCTTCTTCTTTTTCCGTGGTGGTGGTGGTTGTGATGAGAGGAAGTTGATGCGCGGCTTCATTTTTGGAATTCATCAAAGTCGAGTTTGAATCGTTGTTTTCGTCGTCAGCAAAAACGAACGTCGTCGTCAATGCGAAGAAAAAGAAGATCAGAAAGACTTTGACCGCACGTTTTACTGAAATCGTCGGCATCATCGTTCTTCTTTTCGCGCGATAGTGTTCCTTAAATGAGTTTCTACTCTTACAAGACTTTTTAGAAATTTTGTGTGGAAAGACTGCAGTGTGAAAAAAGTCGTTGTTGTTCTCGGTAACTGTGACGATGAATTTACGCATCTGTGATGATGAATTTACGACGTGTATGTGTATACTTTTAGAACTACAAATGAGCAGCTAATGTTGAGTGCGCTTGTGCCTTTTCAAAGTATCAGAATGACGAAAAGCTTTATCGCACACATCGCATTCATACGGTTTCTCGTTCGTGTGAATGCGCTTGTGCCTTTTCAAACTACTAGATTGAGTAAAACGTTTCTCGCACACATCACACTCGTACGGCATCTCGTTCGTATGAATACGCATGTGATCTTTCAAAGCATTAGAATGACGAAAAGACCTCTCGCACACATCACATTCGTACGGTTTCTCGTTCGTGTGAATACGCATGTGGGTTTGCAAAGTATCAGCTCGACGAAAACACTTTTCGCAAAAATCACACTCATACGGTTCCTCGTTCGTGTGAATGCGCATGTGCCTTTGCAAATTACCAGAATCACTAAAACGCTTCTCGCACACATCACATTCGTACGGTTTCTCGTTCATGTGAGTACGCATGTGTCTGGCCAAGTAGGATGGATATCGAAACACCTTCTCGCAAACATCGCACTCGTGCCCTCTCTTTCTCTTCGTTCCTTTCCTAACAGTTATCTCTTCTTCTTCTTCTTCTTCTCCCTCTTCTTCGTCTTCTTTTTGTATCTGATGATTTGCCTCGAAATCATCCTCAACAGGAATCCTCAAACACAACACCGGTTCTTCTCCCTCTTCTTCTCCCTCTTCTTCTCTCCTACCCTTCACCACCCTCAAAACCGTCCCCGCGTTCACCGCGCGCTGCGGGTGTGGATTCTTTTGTCTCATGTTGTTGTTGTTATTAGTAGTTGTATTAAAACGTAATAATAGATCAAAGCGAGAGGAGGGAAAAAAAATGAGACGTTTTGAAGGAAATTTTATAAAAATGATTGCATGTCTTTCTTTCTCTATTTTTAGTACTCTTTTACATGTAAAAATTGTTGGCATCACAATCTCTTTTTATGATGATTTATTAGACATTTCTTTCAATACGAACGAGCAAATGGCACGCTGAACGTTCAAAGAAGCTAAAGTGATCGAACTTTGCGCGAAGAAATCATTATTTGCGTTACGTTTGAAAGAGAGATCGTCGTCGTTTTGATCGTCGTCGTCTCGCGCTGCTCGGACGGCGAGGAATTCGCCGGATTCCGGATCGTATGATTTTTGCGACAACGACGGCGGTTGGACGATTGGCGCGTTTAATATCTTTTGCGTGTACGCTTGTAAAAGCGCAGCCACTTTTGGTTGGTCGCTTTGGTTTCCTATGTATCCGGAAACCTCGAACAAGAGTTTGGCGTAAAGCGCGTTGACGTCTAAAACCGGTTCGTCGTCTTCGCTCGGTTGGTACGTCGAAGAAGAGGAAAGAGAATCGTCGTCATCGGCAAAAGGCGCCCCCGCCATGTTTTGACGTTGTTTCGCCGCGGCTGTTTTAAACGCGGCATCGAAATCATACTCGTCGTTGTCTTCGTCCACGGACAAGCTGATGGAAACGTCCGCGAAGAGTTCCTTTTCGCCGATCGATACCCATCGCGCGATGGAGGTTTTGAAACCTTCCAAATATTTAATCTGTCTCCCTTCGTCGAACTCAAAGTTATAATCGTACGCGTTGCCTTTCTTCCTAGACTCGATATCGTCTTGACCGTTGCTCGAAGATAAATCAATCTCTTCCCATCGAGGCGGATTCGCAAACGCAAAGGTTTTCTTCTTCTCCGTCTGTTGTTTGTTTTCCTGTTCTAATCGGTACTCGGCGGTTAAATACGCCGCAGAAACGAACCCGGCAAAGAGTTTTGGCGCGTCCGCACCTTTACCAAACATGCCTCTCGTCGTCGCTTCGCAATCAAACTCAGCCGCAGTAACGGATTGCACGAGCTCCTCTGCGGAAATGTTCGCCTCGTACGCCTCTACGCACGCTAACGAAAACGCCTTCAAGCCTTTCGGGTGCGCAGTCAAGACTGAAAAAAACGCAGTTAAAGCTCTCGCGGCGAGAGTTCGTTTCAACAACAACTCAGGATCGTTTGTAGGTCTGAAGCTCCATTCTAAAGCCAATTGCGGTTCTATTGTTCGACTCGTCGTCGTCGTCGTCGTTGCGGTCGGGACAGCTTCTCCTTCGTCCTCGGAAACCTCCGGCAAATCCTTCTTCCTCCCTTCCGGTCCTTCCACCATCTCTTTCGCGAGTAAACTCAATCTCGCGTTCGTTCGCATCAACAGAATTCCGGGCGTTATCTGTCTCACGTCGTTCACTTTCGCGTTCGGATTCCTCCCGCTCGAATTATCCCATTTCGAATACTTTCTCGGATCTTCGTTCGGTTCGCTCGCGTTCAACACTCGTCTTTGTTCAAACTCCATGCGTTTCAACGTGATTCCGTTTTCGTCTCGGTTCGTGTGTGTCATTTTAATGTACCCTAAAATCCCTTTAAGTTCCTTATCTTTCTCCGGATCGACTAAAAACGCGTCCGTTTTCTTCGAAGCTCGTCCCATGTAATGCAGCGTGCAATACACCATGCTCAGATGACTCAAAAACGCCTCTTGTTCGCTCGTCCCTAACGATCCGTTATTACTACTTTTACTACTTTTACTGCTGATATTGCTGTTCAAACCTAACACGTACGTTTCCGTTTTCAACTTCCCCAGCGAAATCGCCTCGTCGTACGCCTCCGTCGCCGCCATCACAAACTCTTGGTGCGCGAACCTCGAGCCTCGTCTCAGGGCTAAAAACGGCACCAGAAGCTCATCGAGCGTTGCGGTTAGATTTTTTGAGATCTCCTCGTCGTCGTCGTCGAAAGAGGATGATAACGGAGAAGAGGAGGAAGAAGAGGAGGAACACGCAGTTTTATTCGCACCTCTGTTGTCCTTCCTTTTCCTCTGTCTCCTCCTCTGTCTCCTCCCGTTCAACATCATCCCGTTCATCGTGTTTTGCGTCGTCCTCATCATCTGTGTCGTTAAAGTTTTTGTTCTTCTCGTTGTCGTTGTTGTTGTCGCAGACGCCGACGCAACAAAAGTCGCGACGCTTCTCGTCGTCGAAATCGTCGAAATCGTCATCATCATCGTCGTCTCGTTTGAATAATAATACACGTTAAAAATGTTGTCTCTGTCTCGTGTTTGTACTCCTCCTGTGATATAATAAGGATCTGATGAAGTCTTTCTCGTTTGTAATCTGAAGAGAATTTAAGAGAGTTTTTTGGTGTCGACGTAAGTGTTTTTTTCGTTCTCGTTTCCAACAACATTTTTAGTCTTAGGAGTAGTCTCGTTATCCATCACGCACCTTAACACGCGCACGACAACAGTAAACGCACTCAGTATACAGAAGAAAGCAAATCATCATCATCAGAACAACAACAATTTCAACAACAACATCTTTTTATGAACGTTTATTCTTCAAACGAGATGATGACGACGACGCGGTAATAATACTATGTTTCGCTCGTCCTCGCTTCTGTCGTTCTCCGCCATCGTCGGGAAAAGAGAGAAGAAGTTAAAGAAGAAGACGAAGAACAAAATGGACGACGACGACGAGAAGAAGAAGACGAAGAAGAAACAAATAACGACGCTGGATTGGACGACGGTGATTGCCATCCAATCGTGCTCGTTGATTTCCATCATGTCCTCCACGTTCATCTTCTCGACTGGGATATTCATGGTGAAGAATTTCGACAGAAACAACGTTAAAGAAGACGAGGCGAAAGCGGCGTTGAGATGCGGGTTATTGATTGCCTCGAAACCGTTTTTTAGCGCGATGAGCAGTTATATGTGGGGGCGTTCGGGGGATAGGATTGGGTTCAAGTTTAATATTTTGGTGTCGGTGATATTCGTAGCCGCGATTAACTTGGCGTTTGGTTTCGCCGAGACGTACACGCAAGCGGTTTGGGTGAGGAGTTTGAGCGGATTTTTCGACGGGATTGTCGTTTTAGTGAAACCGTCGTTATCGTTGATTTCGGATAAGACGAATGCGAACAGGGCGTTCGGTACGACGGGTCTGGCGTACGGGTTAGGAACATCGATCGCGCCGGCGATTGCGAGTTTTTTAGCGTTTCCGTGCACTTCTTGGAAGATGTACGATACAAAAAACGAGGGCGGGAAAGAGTGTCCGGCGCTGTTCGAGAAGTACCCGTTCGTGTTATCGTCGTCTTGGATTACCATCGTCGCCGTTCCCGCGTTCGTATTTGCGCTCGTTTGTATGAAGATTGTGCCACCAACTAGAGCAGCAGCAGCAGTAGAGAATAGCAGTAGAGAAGATATAGAGAAAGCGAACGGCTTTTCGATATCGTTCGAGATGGTCGAGACGGGGAAATTGAATCAAAGCATACCAGAGGTAGAAGAAGAAGAAGAAGAAGAAGAAGAAGAAGAAGAATCGGAATCAGAGTCTGGCGGGGAAAATGACAAGTTAGTTTCGATACCTCTCATCGACGATGATTCCGATGATTTTGATGATTCCGCCGAACACGCGGTGGAAACAGTTAAGTTAATTCAAGAGAAAGACTCGTCGTCGTCGTTTTCGGAGATACCCATGACGACTTCTACGACGACGACGACGGATGCATCGTCGTTTCATTCTACGAAGACTGGACGAGACCGAACGAGCATTTGGATCCTATTAAAAGACGAAGACATTTATCAAGCCATTTCGCTACAGATTATGGTCACCATGAATGTTTTAACCGGGACTGAAATCACTCCGATTTGGCTCGCCACGTCTATCGAAAACGGTGGATTAGGATGGAAGACGCAAGATATTGGCGTTTTCGGGACCGTCATGGGAGTGACAATCATGTCCTTTCAATTGTTCGCGTTCGTTAAATTAACCGACAAATACGGCATCGTAAGACTCGTCACTTGGGCGCTCTTTCTCAGCGCCTTGGTGTATCCGTGTCACTCCATCGCCAACTCCATCGCTCGCGTCTCCAAACCGGGCGCGTGGGCCATGGTCGTTTCTTTGGGTATGATTCGAGGATCTTTAGGTCCAATCATGATGGGCGGCATATCCTTAATCGTCAACAATGCCGCGCCGAGAGAGTCTCTCGGCGTCGTGAACGGGTTTGCCGGCACTTTTAGCAACCTTTCCCGAGCGTTGGCCCCGTTAGTCGGCGGTTCTCTCATCGCCGTCATGGCGTCTTCGCCGAAAGATGCGTTCATGCGTAACTGGTATCCGTTCTTAGGGTTAGGTTTCTTCTTCTTAGTTTTGGGTTGGTATTCCATGAGACTGAGTCGACGGTTGGACGTTCCCCGAATGCATTAATGAGAGATTTTTTGACTAGACTTGTATTGCACCAAAAGAACACTACTTCACAAAACAGAACACATAAAAGACAAAAGATGTTTCTCATCACGAGAGCGACGTCTTCTTTGCACTCCTCGACCTCTTTTACTCCTCCTCTTAGCACTCATCGCGAGAGGAAGTTAAAGAAGTTAAAGAACAGAAACGTTTTAGGAGTAGGAGTCAGAAGCAAACTAAGCGACGAAAACGAACAAGAGTGGGAAGAAATCCTCCCTCCAACAACGAAAGAAGAAGATAAAGAAGAACTACCGGTTGGTCGTAAACTGGCGATTTCGGCGTTCGCAGTCGGTACCGCGGCGTTTATGAGCGCCACTGGCGTGGGAAGTTCCTCGAATTCAATCAACGCCGTCGCGGCAAACTTGGCGCAGTTAGAACGAGAATCGGTCGATATCGACGTCGCTTTGCAGAACGAGAAACCGACGGTGTTGGAGTTTTACGCGGATTGGTGCGAAGTGTGCAAATCGAGCGCTCCGTACGTGTTTGAGGTGGAGAAAGGGAACAAAAAAGACGTGAATTTTGTGATGATGAACATCGATAACGCGAAGTGGACGCAAGAGATGGACGACTACGACGTGGACGGGATCCCGCACTTGGAGTTTTTAGACGGCGAGAACAAGAGTAAAGGGGCGTTGATTGGCAAGTTCCCGAAAGAAGTTTTGGAGGCGAACATTGGCGCGTTGAAAACGGGGGAGGAGAAGTTGCCGTACGCGAAAGTGAGGTTTCAACCGTCGCCGGTTGAGGCGAAATCGATCATGGAGGCACCGAGCGTGGCGGTGTCGGCAACCGGAGGCGCCGTGGCTACCTCCGATCCGAGAGCGCACGGTTGAAAAAAAAGACGAGTTGAACTTTTACATCATCATCATGTACACTATAATAATATTACACACAAATACTGAACGACCCCGAAAGGGCTTATTGACATTGTTGTTTTACACGAGCGCCAACGAGCGCTCTTCCTTTTTGTTGTTCGAGGAATCATTTTCGTCATTTTCGTCGTCGTCTGAATCGCTCCCGTTGTCGTACGTTCCAACCCTTTCGTGAACGAAAATCGATCCTTTATTGCCGACGGAAACGCGAACTTTGTCGTCCAAATATAACTGCTCGACGTACCCTATCCCTTTGCCCGGAGACGGTTCGAGCGTAATCGTTTTCACTTTCTTTCCAAACAAGTTAATATCCACCGTATCAATCGTCACGTTCGTTCGCACGTCCGACGCCGCGCTGGACCGCGCTATCGCTTTCACGCGCAAGAACTTCGCCACCTCGACGTCGTTCACCACTCGCGCGCCGTTCTCTTCCACGATTTGAAAGTTCGTATCCTTCGCCAACCCGGCGAATAACTTCTGAAACGGATTCACCTTCCCGCTCGTTTGTTTCGACCACAAAAGTTTCCACTTCCCTTCCAAAAGTCTGGATTTTGCCGGTCGTTCAATTTCGCCGTCGTATAACGTTTTCAGCTCCTCCAACGCGGATTCCACGCCGACGTCGTTTTTCGTTTCAATCATGTATAAGAGATTCTCTCGCGCGCCGAGTTTGATTTCATCTTTCCCGCCTTTGAATATCTTTAATTTATTAGTATTACTATTATTCGTAGCAGAAGTGATAGCTTTTGTTTTGCAACGTAAACGACCTCTCTCGTTTTTGTCGTTTCTTGTCCTTCTGCTGCTTTTTATGTAAAAGCTCCGCGGTTGGAGTGGTGTCGTCGTCGTCGTCGTCCTCGGAGAAGCGCGCATCATCATTTCAAAATGTTATCTTTCTTTTATCTTTTCAAACTCCTTCAAACTGATTTTACTATAAGAGAGCGCAGGGATACGAAATATGCGAAACCGCTCAAAGTGTTGTTGATATTAGTTTAGTAGGGAGAAGACGCAAACAACGCGTTGTTTGCAGAGATGAGAGAGAGAGAGAGAGAGATTGCGTCGCGCGTCCTTGTGTGTTTTGCACGTTTATACTAATGAGGAGAGCTTTTGAAATGGATTTGCCCACGTTACGTCATCCTTTTAAGTCACTTTTCAAAACGAGACCACCAAAAAGAGTCTCACTTTTCACCGCAAAAGAAGAAAAAAAAGAAGAAAAATTTGGACTCTTTCGTCGTTTCCCGATCTCTCTTCATTTTTTATAGAAGACACATTTAGTATCGCTCTTCTTCTTCTTCTTCTTCTTCAGAGAGAGAGAGAAAGAAAGAGAGAAGAGAGAGAGAGACAAAGTGCGAAAATTCGAGAGCGAGCAGAGAGACGACCACTTTAAAACGACGCTTTGAAGAAAAA
>Ga0181597_10001123_pt1 | contig 30265 bp, 27 predicted proteins | sample 041ome_5_FD_148647 | JGI IMG/M metagenome (GOLD analysis project Ga0181597, IMG submission 148647) | Coastal salt marsh microbial communities from the Groves Creek Marsh, Skidaway Island, Georgia - 041403US metaG (spades assembly) | ecosystem: Environmental > Aquatic > Marine > Intertidal zone...
AGCCAATTGCCCAAATCGAGACATTCGACATTGAGCGTTACAAGAAAGCTCGCACCAACAGCGGCGCGGCACCAGCAACGGTCAATCGCGAACTGGCGGTGCTGTCGCATCTTCTAAACAAGGCTGTGGAATGGCGATTGATCAAAGCGAAAAGCGCGAAGATCAATCGCTTCAAGGAGCGGAACGGGCGCTTCGTTTATTTGACGGATGAGCAATGCGCGGCTTTGTTGGAAGCGGCGGCGCACGACCCTAACGAAAATGTCCATTCATTCATCATGGTCGGCCTGCACACCGGCATGCGCCACTCTGAGATTCTCGCCGTTCGACGCGCAGATGTGAATTTAGACCAGCGTGTGATCTGGATTCCAAAAGCCAAGGCAGGTGCCCGCGAGCAGCCGATCACACATGAACTCGCCAAATATCTGGCGAACCGCATGAAAATGCTACCGCCGGGCTGTGAATGGCTCTTCCCGTCGCCAGCAAGCGTTAAAGGCCACGTCCACACCATACGAAAGGCTTTCCGCCGTTCTGTCGCCCGCGCCGATATGGACCCTGACGAGATTACGCCACACACGCTGCGCCATACCGCCGTGACGCATCTCGTACAGTCAGGCGTTGACCTTCCAACAGTGCAGCGCATCTCCGGCCACAAAACCTTGGCCATGGTCGCTCGCTATGCTCACCAGAACGGCGCGCATATCCAATCGGCAATGGACCGCTTGGAAGGCCGCATGAATCCGGCTGAGCGCCCAAAGGTCATAGACTTCACTGCAAAAAGACCGACCTGATTACACAGGAATTACACACACGGGCTATTCGGGCGCTGCCTGAATCGGCCTAAGTCATTGAAAATAAATGGTGCCCAGGGGCGGATTCGAACCACCGACACGCGGATTTTCAATCCGCTGCTCTACCAGCTGAGCTACCTGGGCGACGGCTACGGAAATGGCGTAGCGACGGCGGTTTATAAGCGAGGGGGTGCGGCGTGTCCAGAGGGATATTGGTCGCTTGGCCTAACCATGGTGATAGGGCTTGCCCCCTAATATTTCCTGGGCGCGGTAGAGCTGCTCGGACAGCATGGCGCGGACCAGCATGTGGGGCCAAGTTGCTTGGCCGAAAGCGAGGATAAGATCGGCGGATTGGCGGGCAGCGTCAGGGAAGCCGTAGGCACCGCCGATCAGGCAGGCAATGTCGCGCCCGTCATCCCGCCATTGGCCAAGCCGGGCGGCCAGCTTTGGGCTGGGGAGGTCGCGACCCCGCTCGTCCAGCAAAACTCTAGCGGCACCTGATGGAATGCGGGCTTCGATCTGGTGCCATTCATCTATGGCGTCCCGGCTTTTGCGGCCGTCGATTTCGATGAGCGCTGGCTTTGGGCGCATTCGGGCCAGATAGCGGGCGACAATGCGCGCCTCATCCGCATCCCGGGCGCGGCCAACGGCGATTATGGTGAGGCGCATGGCAGGTATTCTAGTTCAGGTCTTCACCTTCACCTTCATCCTCGGCGAAGTAGCTTGGTGGGATGGCAGGGGCTTCCAGGCCCCACATCCGCTCCAGATTATAGAATACGCGCACTTCCGGGCGGAACAGGTGCACCACCACGTCGCCGGCATCCACCAGCACCCAGTCACCCTGGGGCAGGCCTTCCATGCCGGGTGCTGCCGGTAAGGATGGCTTCACCGCGTCGTGCAGATGCTCCGCCATGGCCGAAACCTGGCGCTGGGAGCGGCCTGATGCAATGACCAGAAAATCGCACATGGCAGATTTACCGGACATTTCGATGGTGACGATGTCCTGGGCCTTGTCCTCTTCCAGGCTTTCCAGAACGCGCTGCAGCATTGCATGCGCTTTATCATCTGCGGGTTGGGGGGGAACGGTGTCTGCCGTTTCCGGTGTATCTTCAGTCTCGTTGACGTCGCTTAGGATGCCCAGGGTCCTCCGAAGGGTGATTGGCGACCACTGCGGATATCTGTTGCAGAGGTCGGGTTCAATCGCATTGGCGTGTAAGTCCATGCTGGCGCGCGGCGCGTAGCCAGGCTTCCCGCTGCGTGGGGTCCCAGATGCGGACCAAGTCGAGAGCGCTGAAATCGCGTCGCCGCTTTTCCGTGCATAGCATTCCAACAATATTCCGGTCGTGCAATTACGGCAACCGGCGTCGTTTCAAATATCTCGGCCCAGCGCTTCCAGCGTGGGATTTGCAGCATATTATCCGCACCCATCAGCCAAACAAACGTGGCTTGTGGAAAGCGTTGGCGCAGTTGGCGCAGGGTGTCTGCCGTGTAGCGGCTGGCCAAATGCCGTTCAATATCCGTCACATAGATGCGTGGATGGCGCGCGGCTGTGCGGGCGGCGTTCATCCTATCTTCCAATGGTGCCATCCCGGCTGCTGCTTTCAGCGGATTTTGAGGCGAGACCATCCACCACACCGCATCCAGCCGCAGCCGCTTCAGTGCGACCAGGCTGAGCTGCAGATGACCAGCGTGAGCGGGGTTGAAGGACCCGCCCAGCAAGCCGATCCGCCCGGATTCACGGCCGGGTCTGACCGTCGCCAGCGATGACATATTTATAACTCGTGAGTTGGTCCGCGCCGACCGGGCCGCGCGCATGAAACTTATCCGTCGAGATGCCAATTTCCGCGCCAAACCCAAATTCACCGCCATCGGCGTATTGGGTGGATGCGTTGACGATGACGATGGCGCTGTCGACCTCTGCCGTGAAGCGGGCTGCGGCGTTTCTGTCCTCGGTGACGATGGCGTCTGTATGGCCAGAGCCATAGCGGGCGATGTGGTCGAGCGCGCCAGTCATGCCGTCCACAACGCGAACGGAAAGGATGGCGTCCAGATATTCGGTCGTCCAATCCTCTTCAGATGCGGCTGTGACACGGGCGTCAGCGGCTTGAACTTCTGGGCAGCCCCGTATGGCGCATCTGGCGGTGATCAGGTCATCCAGTAGCGGCGACAGGGCTGTATCAGCAATGGCGCGGTCCACCAGCAGGGTTTCAGCCGCACCGCACACACCCGTGCGCCGCATCTTGGCGTTGACGGCGATGGCGCGGGCTTTGTCGATGTCCGCAGCGCCATCTACATAAACGTGGCAGAGGCCTTCCAAGTGGCCAATGACGGGCATGCGCGCTTCTTCCAACACGCGGCCTACCAGGCTTTTGCCACCGCGCGGCACCATCACGTCGATCAAGCCGTGCGCGCGCAGCATGGCACCGACATATTGGCGGTCCTGGGTTGGTGCCCGCTGAATGGCGTCTGCCGGTAGGCCAGCCGCTGCGATGCCGGTGCGGAGTGCCTCTACGATGGCTGCGGAGGAATTAGCGCTTTCAGATCCGCCGCGCAGGATAACGCAATTTCCGGCCTTCAGCGCCAGTCCGCCAGCGTCTGCGGTGACGTTTGGGCGGGATTCGTAGACAACGCCAATTACGCCCAAAGGCACAGCGATCCGCTGGATCACCAGGCCGTTCGGGCGGGTCCAATCGGCCTGAATGTGGCCTACGGGGTCAGCCAAATCTGCCACGGCCTCTAGGCCCTGGGCGACGCTTTCCAGGCGGGCGTCGTCAAGCTTCAGCCGGTCCAACATCGAGCCGGATAGGCCTTTGGCCTCGGCCTCCGCCATGTCTTTGTTATTGGCCGCCAGAATATGCGCGGCTTGGGTGCGGACAGCATCTGCCGCCGACCTGAGCGCGCGGGTTTTGGCCGCAGGTTTGGCACGGGCAAGGGCTGGGGCGGCGGCGCGGGCGCGGGCGGCGGTTTCGGCTACCATGGCGTCGGCGTCTGCTGGCGTCAGAGTTTCCGGAGTGTTGAGGCTGGTGGAATCAGGGCTCATGGGGTCATGCCTTCTCTCGGCTTAATGTTCCGGCGCGGCCGGTCATGCTCATGTCGTCGCGGTGGATGAGTGCGGCCCGGCCATGATATCCAAGCGCGTCAGCGAAATCAGCGCTTTGCAGGCCCAGAATACGCGCGGCGTCTTCGGCACTATAGGCGATGAGGCCGCGCGCGACTTCCCGCCCGTCTGGGCCACGCACAATAACCGGCGCACCGCGTTCAAATTTGCCGTCGATGCGGGTGGCACCCGCTGGCAGCAGGCTGTTGCCACGCCCAAGCGCACGGGCTGCACCAGCGTCAATCCATACTTCGCCTTCCGCTGCCAAGCCGCCTGCGATCCAGCGCTTGCGGGCCTGGACTGGCGTTTGGTCCGTGACGAACCAGGTGGCGTCATCTTCGGTTTCAAGCTGGCGGAGAGGATGATCAGCAACGCCAGAAGCGATCGCCATGCTGCACCCGGCGTCGAGTGCGATGCGGGCGGCGGCAAGCTTGGTCGGCATGCCGCCTGATGCCATGTCGCTGCCAACGGGGCCAGCCATCGCCTCAATGTCCGCCGTGACGGCTGTGACTTCTTTCAGCTTTGTCGCGGATGGGTCCTGGCGTGGGTCTGCGGTATAGAGGCCGTCTACATCGGACAGCAGCACAAGCGCATCTGCGCTGGCGCAGGCAGCCACCCGGGCAGCAAGGCGGTCATTATCGCCAAAACGGATTTCTTCTGTCGCCACAGTGTCGTTTTCATTGATGACGGGGATGGCACCCAGGCGGAACAGAGTGGCCAGCGTGCCGCGCGCATTCAGGTAGCGGCGGCGTTCTTCGGTATCGCTTAAGGTCAGCAACAATTGGGCGACATTGAAGCCATGGGGTGCGAATACGGACCGGTATGCGTGTGCCAGATCAATTTGGCCAACGGCAGCGGCAGCCTGGCTTTCCTCAAGTCGCAGCGCGCCAGATGGAAGGCCGAGCTTACGCCGCCCAAGCGCAATGGCGCCGGAGGAGACGATGCCAACGTCCTGGCCGCGGGCGCGCATCGCCGCCAGATCATCCGCAACACCAGCCAGCCAGTCGCGGCGGAGTTCGCCAGTGGCTGCGTCTACGAGCAGGGCCGAGCCGATCTTGACGATCACCCGGCGCGCCGTGGCCAGCCTGGAGGGCCCAGCATTTGTCATACGGGTGACCAGGTGCCGCCCGAGTCTTCCTCAGGCACATCGTCAACAAGGGGCGCGTTCCGGTCCCGGCCAATCGCTTTCCAAAGGCGCTCATGCACCTCCCGCACACCTGTGCCAGCGGCACCAGAGATCAGGAGCACATCGTCGAGCGCGCACCCGGCGGCTTCCGCAAGTTCTTCGCGCTGGCGGGCTGCGGTTTCATCATCAAGTGCGTCGGTTTTGTTGAGCGCCAGGATCTCAGTCTTGTCAGCCAAATCGCCGCCATAGGCTATCAGTTCTTCGCGCACGACCTTATAGGCGGCAGCGACATCTTCCAGCCCAAGATCACCCAGGCCAGCGCCGTCTACCAGATGCACCAGCGCCTGGCAGCGCTCCACATGGCCGAGGAACCTGTCACCGATGCCCGCACCCTCATGGGCCCCTTCGATTAGACCTGGGATATCCGCCAATACGAACTCACGTTCGTTGTCCAGGCGTACAACGCCAAGGTTCGGGACCAGTGTTGTGAACGGATAATCCGCAATTTTCGGCCGGGCAGCGCTTGAGGCTGCAAGGAAGGTGGATTTGCCCGCGTTCGGCAGGCCAATAAGCCCGGCGTCCGCGATCAGCTTCAGGCGCAGCCAAACCCAGCGTTCTTCACCGGGCCATCCGGGAATCGCTTTGCGGGGAGACTGTGTGACGGAGCTTTTGTAATAGAGATTACCAAACCCGCCATCGCCGCCCTTGGCCAGCACGACCTCCTGGCCAGGCTCGGTCATATCAGCCAGGACAAAGCGCTTGTCTTCGTCCAGCACTTCGGTGCCGGGCGGAACCTGTAGGATGATGGGATCGGCGCTTGGGCCAGTGCGTTGGCGACCGGCACCGCCTTTGCCGCTGGCGGCGCGGAAATGCTGGGTGTAGCGGAAGTCGATCAGCGTATTCAGGTTAGGGACACAGCGCAGAATAATGTCGCCACCGCGCCCGCCATCCCCGCCATCGGGACCACCAAATTCGACAAACTTCTCACGCCGGAAGGAGATCGCGCCCCCGCCGCCATTGCCGCTTTTTATGAAAATCTTGGCTTCGTCAAGAAACCGCATCGGTCAAACCCTGTCCCGCTGAACTGCCCAAGAGCGTCCGGCGATCCTGACTGAACCGACTTGACGCCCGCGTCGGAGCGTCGTCTGCAGCGCCTATTCGGCTGCGACGGCTCCGTCGTCTTCGTTCGCCGGCGGCGCAACCTGCACATATGTGCGGCCGCGTGCTTTGTGCGCGAACTCTACATTGCCTTCGACGAGCGCGAACAATGTGTGGTCCTTGCCCATGCCGACGTTTTCACCCGGATGGAATTTCGTGCCGCGCTGACGCACGAGCACATTGCCCGGAATGACATTTTCGCCACCGAACTTTTTGACGCCAAGGCGCCGACCAGCTGAATCGCGACCGTTACGTGAACTGCCGCCTGCTTTTTTATGAGCCATAGGTCTTTACCTCGGTGTTTAGGCAGAAATGCCAGTGATGCGAACGATGCTCTGGTGCTGGCGATGGCCATTTTTGCGGCGAGAGTTCTGACGACGGCGCTTTTTGAAGATAATCACCTTCTTATTACGCATCTGCTCGACCACTTCGGCCTGGACGGTGGCACCCTCTACCAAAGGCGCACCGATCTTGGCGTCGCCTTCGCCGCCAATCATCAGCACTTCGCCAAAGGAAACGGCGTCGCCTGGCTCGCCTGCCAGCTTTTCGATCTTGATCACGTCATTTTCCGCGACGCGATATTGCTTGCCGCCGGTGCGGATCACTGCAAACATCGGTTTTCTCTCATTGGCTGAGGTCGGTTTAGCGCCGTCCGACAGCTAGGAAACTATGCAACGCCACAGGCCCGGCAAATCTGCTGGGTTGTCGCGAGAAGCGGGAGTTATAGCGATCCCGCCAGAAAGGTCAACGCTTTGGCGTCGTTAGAGGCTAAGAATCTTCCTAATCCCCGTCCATCGCCATTGCAAAACCGCATGACGCCGGATGGCCGAATCGAAGCCGTGCCTGCGCGCGGCCTGTTTACGGGCAATCGCGGCGTTCTGCATAGCCCGGATAAACGGCTGAATCCGGCGCTTTGGCGGCATAAGAACTGGATCATCTGCGCACTTCAGTTCAAAGGCCGCCACCGACAACTGATGACGCCAAACCGCTGGACAGAGCTATTTTTCCTAGACGAAGCTGTGGCATTGGCTGCCGGTCACCGCCCCTGCGCCGAATGCCGCAGGCAGGCTTATAACGCCTGGATGGATGCGATGAGCACCGGTGCCGGGGTCTCCAGACCCTCAGCCCCAGATGTCGATAAGCGACTCCACGCAGAACGGGCGGTTCCGGGAGCGAGGGCCATGCAAACCCTCCAGGCCAAGCTGGAAGACCTGCCCGACGGCGCCTTCATCCGAATGCCGGATACAGATGCGCCTGCCTTGGTGCTGGGTGACAGGCTGCTGCCTTGGACACACACGGGCTACGGCAAGCCAGTCCGCCGGGCTAGGGGCACTGTCACGACATTAACGCCGCCAACGTCCCTTGCAGCGCTTCGTGGCGGATATGCGCCGCTGTTGCATCCCACGTCTGCTTGACGGATCAGCGCTGGCGCCAGACGTTCACACCCGATCCGCTTTCTACAAAAGGACCCGAAGACCATGCCCGCAAAGCAAGACCTTTATGATCCAAACTTCATCGTGCAGGCGATCGCCGGCGGCGAAGCCGTGTATCCAAAAGTGGAAGCCGGTGCCGATTTCCAGGACGAGACTTTGGTGATTAGCCGCCAATTCCAGAATGACATGCTGGATTTCTGCGATATTGACCCCGCCCTTTATGGCGATGAGGTCGATCCAGGCCTTTTGGCGCGCCGCCCGATCAGCATTATTGGCTCGGCGCTGTTCGATCATCATCCGGAGCGGGGCTATGTTCATACGGTCCAGCAGGTCGAACGGATCCTGCCGATCCATGTGGATACACCGGTCGCCATGTCTGGCCAGTTTACGCAGATTGAAGACCATCCGCGTGGATGGCTGATGCATGCGCGGTTTGAATTTCGGTTGGAAAATGGCGATCTCGCCCTGATCGTCTCCCCAATCGCGCTGATGGCGGACCCGGAGCGGAACACGGCAGCACCGCCCAAGAAATCTGGCCCACAGCCCACAACAGCCGAGCGCATGGCGGATTTGGCGGCAGAAGGATGGCAGGACCTCAAATCCAAAACCTGCACGCCGGAGAATGTGGTTGGATATTGCGGTGCCACCCGTAATTTGATCCACACGGACCCGGCCTATGCAAAAACCTTCGGGTTCCGCGCGCCGATTACGGCAGGCAATCAGATGATCAACTGGCACCTGGAAGCAGCAAAACTGGCCGCCCCCGCAGAGCAGTTTGAAGGCGAGGTCCGCTTGCTGCGCCCCGTGTTCTGGGATGACGCGATCACGATGATGACGCGCCAGCAGGACAATGCGCTTGAGATCATCGCGGTCAAAGATGATGGCCGCATCGCCAATCGCTCTCAATTCCGCAACAAGGGATAGCCCCGCACCATGGCTGAAAGCCGTCTAAGCGAAGAGCAGCAGAAGAAGTTCGCCCTCGATCAGTTCTTGGAGGCGTGGGACAAGGCCTGCGAAAACGGCGTCGAGGCCGACCTACTGTGCGAAGTGATGATCTATCTGGCGATCACGGACCTGGTCGCGGACCGTGGCGAAGAACTCACCGCCAGCCTATTCGAAGACTTGCCCGCCCGGATCAAGGACGGCGAGTTTTCGCTGGAGAATGCGGAGGACTAGGCCGGGGGTGGTTGGTCAGGACGCCTTTTGCCAGTCAGTCAGCGCTTTCAGCCATTCTATGATTTCCGGGCTATCCCATTCGGCAGCACCTTCAAGTTTCGCCACGACGTTGCCGTCCTTGCCGATGATGTAGGTTGTTGGCAGTCCGCGCATGCCGAATGCGCGGCCAAGGGCGCTTTTGGCGTCCAGATAGGGGGCTAGATTTTCGGTCTTTAGTTTTTTCAGGAACGGCGGGACTTTCTTTGGGCCGCCACGATCTGTTGAAACGACCAATACGGCGTGGGAATCCGCCGGAAGTGCCGCCGCCAGCCTGTCGAGCGACGGTAGCTCCTTGACGCAAGGTGCGCACCATGTCGCCCAGAAATTCAGGACCACCACCTTACCGCGCCAGTCCGCGAGCGTGGCTGGGGTACCGTCCGGCAATGCGAAGGGTGTGTCTGGCGCGATCGCGGTGACTTCAGCCATCACAAAAGCGTCTGAAGGCGGTCTTGGGATATCTGCCGCCATGGACGCGGCTGGCAGGATGTTCCATAAGGCGGCGGCAAGAATAATGGCAGATAAGGATCGGCGCATGTCCGGCTCCAATGACGGTTCGAATGGCGGTCCCGCAGCAAACACAATGTGGGGCGGACGCTTCAAAGGTGGTGCTTCGGATATAATGGCCGCAATCAATGTGTCCATTCATTTCGACCAAAGAATGTATGCGCAAGACATTGCTGGCTCCAAAGCCCATGTGGCGATGCTGGCGAAACAAGGCATCGTTTCAGAGGCTGACGCTACGGAAATTACGCGTGGGCTGGAGCAAGTGCGCCAGGAAATCGCGGCTGGCAGTTTTGCATTCAAAGATGCCCTTGAAGACATTCATATGAATGTGGAGGCCAGGCTGTCTGAGATCATCGGCGGGGCCGCTGGACGCTTGCATACAGGCCGTTCGCGCAATGACCAGGTCGCGACCGATTTCCGGCTTTGGCTCCGGGATGAAATTGATACGGTGTTGGCCGCATTGAAGGACCTGGAAGCCGCTCTAATCGATCAGGCGGAGGCGGGTGCCGATATGGTTATGCCAGGCTTCACGCACCTGCAGAACGCGCAGCCGATCACCTTTGGCCATCATCTGCTGGCTTACGTAGAAATGATCGCCCGTGATCGGGGCCGGTTCGAGGATTGCCGCAAACGGTTGAACGAATCGCCCCTGGGTGCGGCCGCTCTGGCTGGCACACCTTATCCTGTGGATCGGGATATGACCGCGAAGGCGCTCGGGTTTGATCGGCCAATGGCGAACTCGTTGGATGCGGTATCGGCGCGGGATTTCGCGCTGGAGTTTCTGGGTGCGGCGTCTATCAACGCCATGCATCTCTCCCGGCTAGCGGATGAGATTGTGCTGTGGATGAGCGCGCAGTTCCGGTTCATCCGCCTGACGGACGCGTTCACCACTGGCTCCTCAATCATGCCGCAAAAGCGCAATCCAGACGCGGCAGAGCTTGTCCGCGCCAAAATTGGCCGGATCGCGGGCTCTTTCACCAGCTTGCTGATGATGATGAAAGGCCTGCCGCTGACCTATTCCAAGGACATGCAGGAAGATAAAGAACCGGTCTTTCTGGCTGTTGATTCCTTGATGCTGGCCATTGCCGCCATGTCTGGCATGGCGCGGGATATGCAGCCGAACCGGGAAGGCATGCTCGCCGCTGCCAAGTTGGGGTTCACCACGGCAACCGATCTGGCCGACTGGCTGGTGCAGAACCAGGGCCTGCCATTCCGCGAAGCACACCATGTATCCGGCTCACTGGTCTCTGAGGCAGAGGCGCGCGGCTGCGGGCTGGAGGATTTGCCGCTGGATGTCATGCAAAGCGTCCATGCCGGTATCGACGCCAGCGTGTATGAGGTGCTGAAGGTAGAAAACTCAGCAGCGTCCCGTACCAGCTTTGGCGGTGCGGCCCCTGATAACGTGCGTGCAGCAGTGAAAGCGGCGCGGGCGCGGTTGGAGGCGGCGTGATGGGCGGCCGGTTACGGATGACTGCGGGCCTCCCCCCTCACCCTGATCCCTCTCCCCCCGTTGGGGGGCGAGGAGACCCTCACGAAAGCACCCTCAGTTTTTTTTGGAACCCTCGCCCCCCAACGGGGGGAGAGGGCAGGGTGAGGGGGGTGCCAGCAGTTACGGTATGCCTCCTCGCCGCCGCACTTGCCCTTTCTGCTTGCGGTAAGAAAGGCGATCTAGAGCAGCGGGAAGGCGTGAAGCCTGTATATCCGCGCACATACCCGACCCGTTAAGGCGAAGCCCATGACTGATCTTGAAGCGACCCTCGCCGGCATTGCGCCCGCCTTCGCCTATCGCGATGGACGCCTGCACGCAGACGCCACACCATTGGATGCCATCGCGGACGCCGCCAACGGCCCCGTATACGCCTACGCGCTGAATGCCATCGCGGAAGCCTACCAGGACTTCGCGGACGCCTTTGCAGGCCAGCCGACACGCATTTGCTATGCATTGAAGGCCAATGACAGCGTCGGGGTGTTGAAGACGCTGCTGGCGAAGGGCGCCGGGGTGGATGTCGTATCCGGGGGTGAACTGGCATTGGCGCTGTCTGCAGGTGCGTCCGCAGATAAAATCGTGTTCTCTGGCGTTGGTAAAACCAACCAGGAATTGGCAGACGCCCTCGACGCCGCCGTTATGCAGATCAATGTGGAATCTGAGGCGGAATTGGAGCGGTTGAATCAGGTTGCGGTCTCCAAGGGCGTCCAGGCGCCGATCGCGCTTCGGGTGAACCCGGATGTGGATGCCGGCACGCTGGATGCAATCTCCACCGGGCGGGCGACCGATAAGTTTGGCGTTAATTACGGCGATGCTGAGCGCCTGTACCAGGAGGCTGCCCAGGCACCGGGCCTGAAGCCCATGGGCATCGCCATGCATATTGGCTCCCAGATCGGGGACGTTGCCCATTCTGCAGCTGCCTGCGCCAAGCTCCGCGCGCTTTGGGACCGCTTGGCTGCAGATGGCGTCACACTCCGCCGGTTTGATGTCGGCGGCGGGCTTGGCATTCGCTACAAGGATGAAACACCACCCTCGATCCAAGCTTATGCCGATACTATCCGCGTTGCGGTCGCGGATATTGATTGCGAAGTGATGCTGGAGCCAGGCCGCAGACTTGTTGGCCCGGCTGGTGTGCTGATCGCCAATGTGATTGGCGAAAAGATGGCCGGTGATCACCGTGTCATCATCCTGGACGCCGCCATGAATGATCTAATCCGTCCGGCACTTTACAAAGCGTGGCATGAGGTCGTGCCACTGAGATTGCCGGATGCTGATGCGGAATGGACGGCGGCTGACATTGTTGGCCCGATTTGCGAATCGACCGATAAGTTCGCCGACAACCGCATGATGCCGCCCTTGGCCGCTGGTGACCGGGTCGCCTTCCTTGCGGCGGGCGCGTACGGCGCTGTCATGGCAAGCGAATATAATGGCCGCCCGCGCACGCCAGAGGCTGTCGTTCAAGGCCAGAACTGGGACTTCGCTCGCAAACCGCGCACATACCAGGACCTGATCCGCGAACAATCAGCGCCAGACTGGATTTAGGCCGATTTCTTGCTGGTGGCAGGTGGAGCTGGAATGTCTGCTGGAGCAGGCGTCATGAAGGCATCGAGATCAGCAACCAGTGCTTCGAGGGCGCTTTTTTCGGCTTCAACGGTCGCTTCTGGTTTCGGCGGGGGCGGTGCAGCTTCTGGAATATGGCTGATCGGGTCCGGTACACTGGCGGCGCGGGCGATGGTGCGCAGCAGTACATGCTGGTCCAAAGGTTTTGGCACATAGTCCGACATGCCAGCCTTCAAGTAGGCTTCCCTGTCGCCGATCATGGCATTGGCAGTTAGGGCGATGATCGGCGTGTCGGCGCCCGGGCCATCTAGCATGCGGATATGGCGGGTGGCGGTAACGCCATCCATTTCCGGCATTTGTACGTCCATCAGCACCATGTCGTAGGCACTGCGGCTGACAGCCTCAACCGCGAGCCTGCCATTGCCGACAATTTCAATCTCGGCGTCGAAAGGTTCCAGCATGTACTCAATGACCTTCTGGTTGGTCACATTATCCTCTGCCACAAGGATGCGGAGCTGCCGGTTCTGCAGCATGGCTGTGGGCAGTTGGATTGCACTGTGAGACGCCGCCTTCGTAGTACCAGCCTTGCAAGGGTCTGTGATCACGGTGAACCAGAATTTGGACCCCTGACCATCCGTGCTTTCAACGCCGATGGCACCACCGAACAGCGCGACCAAGTTCTGGCAGATCGCGAGTCCAAGGCCTGTGCCGCCGTATTTCCGGGTGATGGATGCGTCCGCCTGGGTGAAGCGTTGGAACAGGCTCCGCTGGTTCTCAGCTGAAATGCCGATGCCGGTGTCCTGAATTTCAGCACGGACGGTGATGCGCCCGTCCATTGGCCGAATTGCTGCGGATATTTTGACAGCAACACTGCCTTCGCTCGTGAACTTGATAGCGTTGCCGATCAGATTATTCAGCACTTGGCGCAGGCGAATGCTGTCACCGCTGAGATGATCGATATTTCCGGTATCAGCACAAACACTGAATTTCAGGCCCTTTTCCGCTGCGTTTGGCCCCCAGAGCGCTTCTGTCGACTGGACCAGCTCGGAAAGGGAGAAATCAGTTTCTTCCAGTGCGATATGGCCCGCCTCCACCTTGGACAGGTCCAGAATATCGTTCAGCAGGTTCAGCAGTGTCTGGCCGGAATCACGGATGGTATGCACCATCTGTAACTGTTCCCGCGTGAGGTCTGTGCGCGCCAGTTGTGCTGTCAATCCCAACACGCCGTTCATGGGGGTGCGCAATTCATGGCTCATGGAGGCTAGGAATTCAGACTTCGCCTTGGTCGCGGTCTCAGCCTCACGCATCAACGCCGATAGATTGATGGCGTTTGCTGCAAGGGCTAGTATTGTCAGCAGGATTGCGCCGCCCAAGATCGCCATTACCATCACGCCCCCATCGAGGCCTTCGACGGGCGCGGACGGATTGAGCGCTGTGACGAAGTAAGTCGCGCTCATACCCGTAAAATGCATGGCGGAAATGGACATCCCCATCACAATCGCACTACCAATGCGCTTCAAGCCTGATGATGTGCGTGAGGATGATTTCTGGCCATCACGGTCCTGTAGGAGTAGCCAGAGTGCGGTTGTTGAGAGGCCGACGGCGACCAGAACTGAGGCCAGGAACAGCAGCGGATCATATTTGACGACAGCTTCCAGCCGCATTGCCGCCATGCCGACATAATGCATGCCGCCGATACCGGCCCCAAGCACCAGTCCGCCACTCAGCATCGCGCCGATGTTCTGCCGTGCGGACGCCGCGATGAGGAAAGCGCCGGCGCTTGCGAGAATTGCGATCAATATGGATGTGACGGTCAATACAGGTTCAAACAGGACCGTTTGCGGGATGTCCAGTGCCAGCATGCCAGTGAAGTGCATGGCCCAAATGCCCGCACCCATGGCTGTTGCACCCACAAGCAGGCGGATCATTCTGACAGTGCGTGTTGGCGCGCTAACAAGGCTGCCAACAGAATGGAATGCTGTAAGTGAGGCGAGAATTGCTATCAAGACGGAGAGGCCAACCAGCTTCAGGTCGTGGCTATACTCAAGGCAGGATTCTATTATCCATGCCCTATCAGACCCGGCGATAAACCAGCGCTCAAACACCTGAAAACTCCAGCGGGCCTGCGCGTTGTGCGCGCCCCGGTTAGGAGTGTCCGCTTGTTGGTCCTAAAGACGGCTTAATTCAGCGGGCAGTGTCTAATTTTCGTATTCCCTAAAGCACAATGCCACTGGTGCGGAGGGCGGCGATCGCGGCGTCCCGCATACCAAAATCCTTCAACACACTGTCCGCATCCGCTCCAAGGCGAGGGGCGGGGGATTTTGCGGCGGGCATGGACCCGTTGGCTTTGAATCCCAATGTCGGGGCTTGGGTTTTCCGGTCGGTGCCTGCGATTTCATATTCCTGCATTAATCCGCGTTGCTGGACTTGTGCAGAATTCATGGCCTCGCCGATATCACGAACGCGGCCTGCGGGGACATCTGCCGCGGATAGTTTTTCTTCCCATGCGTCCGCAGTGTCCGTCAGAAATGCTTCGGCCAGAACCTGACGGAGTGCGGAGGCGTTGGCTTGTTTGGCGCCGCGGTCGGCAAAGCGCGGGTCTGTCGCTAGGTCCTCACGGCCAATGGCTTGAAGCAGGCGGGGGTATTGGCGCTCATTATTAGCGGCAAGGGCCAGGTCGCCATCCTTGGTTTTGAATACGCCAGACGTTGGGCTGCCGCTAAAGGCTTCATTGCCGCTGGCCTGGGGAATGTTCCCGGATGTGGCCGCACCCGTCATATGCGATGCCATGAGCAGCAATGCTGAATCCAACATTGCCACATCAACCCGCTGGCCTTTGCCTGTGCGATCTTTCTCCATCAACGCAGACAACACGGCGAATGCGCCATTCATGCCGGTCGCATAGTCCACATAGGGTGCGCCGACTTTGTTTGGCAGCGTCTCCGGGTCCCCCGTCAGCTGCATGATCCCGGATACAGCCTGGATCACATGATCATAAGCTGGCCTGCCACCCATCGGCCCATCCTGGCCATAAGCGGACAGCGATGCGTAGACGATGCTGGGATTGCGGGCTTGTACGGTCGCCACATCAAGGCCGAGCCGAGCAGCGGTGCCAGGGCGGAAGTTCTCCAGGAACACATCCGCTTGGCCGATCATATCCAGCACAAGGGCCACGCCCTCTGGCTGTTTCAAATCAATGGCGATGGAGCGCTTGCCGGCGTTCTGGGTGAGGAAGCCAGACGCAAGGCCCACGTCAGACAATGCTGCGTCCGGACCCCCGATGCGCGCCCAGTCACCGCCGTCCTGTGGCTCGACCTTAATGACATCCGCGCCTAAAAGGCCGAGCTGATAGGAACAGTAAGGGCCAGCCAAGACTTGGGTTAAGTCAATGACTTTACGGCCTTTAAGGGGCGCAAACATCGCATCAATCCTCTATTTCAGGTTCCGCCAGGCACTGACAGAACCGATTCAGATGATCAACGATACCCGACTTCGAGGATTTCGTAATAGCGCGCACCAGCCGGGGCCTGAACTTCGATCTGATCGCCTTTGGATTTACCGATCATCGCCCGCGCAATTGGGGAGGTGATAGATATCCGACCGGTGGCGATATCTGATTCCTCGGCACCGACGATCTGATACTCAGTTTCCTCGTCCGATTCTTCATCAACCACCTTGACGGTCGCGCCGAAGCGAACCGTGTCACCAGACATGGTTGAAGGGTCGATCACATGGGCGCGGCTGGTTTTATCTTCCAGTTCCGCGATGCGGCCTTCGATGAAGGATTGCTTTTCTTTTGCAGCATGATACTCGGCGTTTTCTGACAGATCGCCGTGTTCGCGCGCTTCTGCAATCGCCCGAATAACTGTGGGGCGGTCATCGCCCTTCAAACGCTTTAGTTCTTCCTGGAGGGTCAAAAGGCCTCCCGGGGTCATTGGCACACGGTCCATTAACTTACTCCATCCCAATTTGCCGGACGATCTTTCCGCCGTCCGTACAAAAACAATATCCGCCGCGAACGGAAGTTCACGGCGGCTCACCTAATTCAGGTCTGCGCTCTCCCAGAAACGCAGGGCAAGCTGAATGCTCGCTTTAGGCAAAATAGGATTGCAAGGGCTTAACTTCAAGCGCGCCGTCACGCATTGCCGCAATTGCTTGCACAGCGGCAATCGCTCCGGCAGCGGTCGTGTAATAGGGAACCCGCTCCAAAAGGGCTGCCCGCCGCATGCTGAAGCTGTCACGAATTGCACCTGCGCCCTCCGTCGTGTTGATCACGAGCTGCACTTCGCCAGATTTAATTTTATCGACGATATGGGGCCTTTGGGCGTCCAGCACTTTGTGCACGCGATCAACAGTAACCCCTTCTGCTGTCAGGAAATCTGCCGTGCCGCTGGTCGCCAGCACTTTGAAGCCCATCGCATTCATGCGGCGTGCGGCTGAGACCATCAAGGGTTTGTCGTGATCGCGAACGGAGATGAAAATCGCCCCCTCAAGCGGCAGAACAACGCCCGCGCCAAGCTGAGATTTGGCGAATGCACGTCCGAAATCCTGGTCGATGCCCATGGCCTCGCCCGTCGAGCGCATTTCTGGCCCAAGCAAGATATCCACACCCGGGAAGCGCGCAAACGGGAATACGGCCTCTTTGACCGAGACCTGGTCTGGCGTTGCATTGAGCGGCGGTAGCTCTGAAAGCTTCTCACCAGCCATGGCGCGCGCGGCAAGTTTGGCGACCTGTACGCCCGTCGCCTTTGCCACAAAGGGTGCTGTGCGGCTGGCGCGAGGATTCACTTCCAAAACGTAGATTGCGTCTTCTTCGCCATCGCCACCTGGTTTTACGGCAAACTGCGCGTTCATCAGGCCTTTGACCTTGAGCGCCTTGCCCATTGCGATGATCTGGCGGCTGATTTCAGCGACCGTGGCTGGCTCCAGGCTATGGGGTGGAATCGCGCAGGCGCTGTCACCGGAATGCACGCCAGCTTCCTCAATATGCTCCATGACGCCCGCAACCTGGACATCCTCCCCATCGCCCAGCGCATCAACGTCAACCTCAATGGCGTCCGCCAAATAGCGGTCGACCAGAACCGGGTTATCGCCTGATGCTTGCACAGCCGTCCGCATATAGCGGCGGAGATCGGCAGCGTCATGGACGATTTCCATGGCCCTGCCGCCAAGCACGTAGGATGGGCGCAGCAGCACGGGATAGCCGATGCGTTCAGCAATCGCTTCAGCTTCATCAGTATTGGTCGCAGTGCCGTTAGGCGGTTGGCGCAGGTTCAGGTCCGTCAGCAATTGCTGGAATCGCTGGCGGTCTTCCGCCAAATCAATCGCATCGGGGGAGGTGCCAAGGATTGGTACGCCGGCTTCTTCAAGTGCGGCCGCCAGTTTCAACGGGGTCTGGCCGCCAAACTGCACGATCACGCCTAGAAGCTCGCCTTTTGAGGCTTCCAACTGTGCGATTTCTAGTACGTCTTCCGCCGTCAGCGGCTCAAAGTAGAGCCGATCAGAGGTGTCATAGTCGGTTGATACCGTTTCCGGGTTGCAGTTGACCATAATAGTCTCATACCCGGCCTCAGACAGCGCATAGGCGGCGTGGACGCAGCAATAATCAAACTCAATGCCCTGGCCGATACGGTTCGGACCGCCGCCTAGGATCATGATCTTCCGGGCGTCGGACACATCCGCTTCGCATTCAGGTTCCGCCGCCCCCGGATCCTCGTAGCAGGAGTAGAGATATGACGTTGAGGACGCGAATTCCGCCGCGCAGGTATCAATGCGCTTATAGACCGGCTTCACTTTCAGATCATGGCGGTGCGCCCGGACTTGAAGTGCCGTCTGGCCAATCAATTGGCCCAAGCGTGCGTCAGAGAAGCCAAGCCGCTTCAGGCGCGCCATGCCGATGCGCGTTCGGGGCAGGCCGTTCGCCCGCACGTTTTCTTCTTCATCAACCAAAGCTTTGATCTGGCCCAGGAACCAGGGATCGTAGCTGGTGACGCGCCTGATTTCTTCAGCCGAAAGCCCATGGCGGAAGCCCTGGGCGATGGTGATGCCCCGGTCTGGTGCGGGCTTCGCCAATGCGGCGATGATGGCATCGCGATCTGGCGCCCCTTCGATCTCGATCTCATTCAGCCCGTCGAGACCCGTTTCTAAGCTCCGCAGCGCCTTCTGGTAGGCTTCGGGGAAGGAGCGGCCAATGGCCATCGCTTCGCCGACGGATTTCATGGACGTTGTGAGGTATGGATCAGCGCCCGCGAATTTCTCGAACGTGAAGCGCGGGATCTTGACGACGACATAATCCAGCGTCGGCTCAAAGCTTGCCGGCGTGACTTGTGTGATGTCGTTGTCGAGTTCGTCCAGCGTGTAGCCAATGGCCAGCTTCGCCGCGATCTTCGCAATCGGGAATCCGGTCGCTTTGGATGCAAGCGCTGATGAGCGTGACACGCGCGGGTTCATTTCGATAACAACGAGTGCGCCGTCTTTTGGGTTCACTGCGAACTGAACATTGGACCCGCCCGTATCGACGCCGATCTCCCGGAGGACCGCGATAGACGCGTCCCGCATGATCTGGAATTCTTTGTCCGTCAGCGTTAGCGCTGGGGCGACGGTCACTGAATCACCAGTGTGGATGCCCATGGGGTCAACGTTTTCGATGGAGCATACAATGATGCAGTTGTCGGCGCGGTCGCGCACGACTTCCATCTCAAACTCTTTCCAGCCAAGCACGGATTGTTCAACCAGCACTTCGCCGATGGGGGAGGCATCAATGCCACCGCGCACGATCTCTTCGAACTCATCACGGTTATAAGCAATGCCGCCGCCCGCACCGCCAAGCGTGAAGGATGGGCGGATGATGAGTGGTAGGCCGATCCGCTCCATTTCCTTGAAGCCTGTCGCCATATCGCGCACGACGGCGCTTGTTGGCGTGGCGAGGCCAATTTTGTCCATGGCGTCGCGGAACAGCTGGCGATCTTCGGCTTTGGCGATTGCGTCCTGGCGGGCACCGATCAGCTCAACGCCGTGCTTTTCAAGCGCGCCGGAATCAGCCAGTGCCAGTGCGGTGTTCAGCGCCGTTTGACCGCCCATGGTGGGCAACAGTGCATCCGGCTTTTCCTTGGCAATGATCTTTTCGACCATCTCCGGCGTGATCGGCTCAATATATGTGGCGTCTGCGAATTCCGGGTCCGTCATGATGGTGGCGGGGTTAGAGTTCACCAGGATGACGCGATAACCCTCCTCACGGAGCGCTTTACACGCTTGGGCACCGGAATAGTCGAACTCGCAGGCCTGACCAATAACAATTGGCCCGGCGCCGATGATCATGATCGACTTGAGGTCTGTACGTTTAGGCATGCTGGTCAATCGCCTCGATAAACCGGTCGAACAAATGGCGGCTGTCATGAGGGCCTGGCGAGGCCTCAGGATGGTATTGGACGGAGAAGATCGGCTTGCCCTGAACGGCAATGCCCTCAACGGAGCTATCGAACAGACTGGAATGGGTCTCGATCACACCGTCTGGCAGGCTGTCACGCAGGACCGCAAACCCATGGTTCTGGCTGGTGATTTCCACCTTGCCCGTCGCCAACTCCTTCACCGGATGGTTGGCACCGCGGTGGCCGATATCCATTTTTCCCGTCTTAGCGCCAAGCGCCAGGGACAGAAGTTGGTGACCAAGGCAGATGCCGAAAATCGGCACGCCCGCCTGGATTAGCGCTTGCAAGCAAGGCACGGCATAGTCCGCCGTCGCTGCTGGATCGCCCGGTCCGTTGGATAGAAACACGCCGTCTGGCTTGCGGGCGAGAATGTCTTCAGCTGTCGCCGTTGCAGGCACGACTTCTACGTCGCAGTCACGCTCGGCCAAGTGGCGGAGGATGTTGTGTTTGGCACCATAATCGATGGCGACCACTTTCCGCTTTGGGGCCGTTTGCGCGCTATAGCCTTCACCCAGCGCCCATACTGTCTGGGTCCAGCTGTAGGCTTCGCTGCAGGTGACAGCTTTGGCGAGGTCCATACCTTCAAGCCCGGGCCACCCTTTGGCCTCGACCACGGCATCCTGAATGTCAGGCGCTGCGTCGCCGCCGTTCATGACAACGCCGGTGGGTGCGCCCAAATCACGAATGCGGCGGGTCAGGCGTCGGGTATCAAGCCCGGCGAGGCCCACGAGGTTCATGCGGGCGAGCCATGCGTCGATCCGTTCGGCGCTGCGGAAGTTGGATGGGTCCGTTGGATCCATCCGCATGATCGCGCCACGACTGGCGGGCACGGTTGTTTCCATGTCTTCAGGATTGGCACCGACAATGCCGATATGCGGGAACGTGAATGTAACGATCTGGCCAGCGAAAGACGGGTCCGTCAGGGTTTCCTGATACCCGGTCATAGAGGTAACGAAGCATACCTCCCCAACCGCTGCCCCCTTGGCACCAAGGCCAAAGCCCCTAAATACCGTTCCATCGGCGAGCACAAGCGCGCCTGTGCGCACGGGGTCAGAACCCGGATTGCGCGCATCAATAACGGGCGTATCCCCTGTGGGAGACGCCTTATTGCCGGATGATTCCGCCATACCTCTGGGAGACCTTCTTGGATGTCGGTGGCGCGCGCCTTCGCGTCGTTACCGTGCAGCCCTTGCAAAACTTCCTGTTAATAGGCAAATGAGGGGCAAGCGTCAAGCTGCCAGGAAATCACAATATCCTGCAATTACAACACGTTGACGCTAAAGCGCCAAGGGCGACGAGTCGCCGCGCTTCAGGAGCCAAACATGCTAAGAGACGACCTTAAATCCGCAATGAAGGACGCCATGCGCAATAAGCGCCCGGCTGAACTTTCGACCATCCGCTTGATTTTAGCCGCAATTAAGGACCGTGACATCGCCAATCGGAGCGATGGCTCCCGCGACGGTGTGAGTGATGCATCGATCCAAGAGTTGCTGCAAAAGATGGTCAAGCAGCGTAACGAATCGATCAAAATGTATGAGCAAGGCGGGCGTCTTGAACTCGCTGAGGCTGAGCAGGCTGAAATTGCGGTCATCCAAACGTTCTTACCAGAACAGATGGATGAGGCCGCCATGGGGGCCGCGATCGACAAGGCGATTGCGGACACGGGTGCTGCATCGATCAAGGATATGGGCAAGGTTATGGGTGTGCTTAAATCCGGCAACGCCGCCGCTATGGATATGCAGGCGGCTGCCGGTTTGGTGAAACAGCGCTTGGCTGCCAAGTAGGAGCGTGTTGGCTTGAGCCTCCCCCCGCATTTCCTTGAAGAGTTAAAGCAGCGCGTCTCGGTGAGTGACATCGTGCAGCGGCGCGTGAAACTCATCAAGCGCGGGCGGGAATTTGTTGGGCTGTCGCCATTTAACGCGGAGAAGTCGCCATCCTTCACCGTGAATGATGAGAAAGGCTTTTATCACTGCTTTTCATCCGGTGAGCATGGCGACATCCTTTCATTTCTGATGAATGTCGAAGGCATGACATTCATGGAAGCGGTGGAGACGTGCGCCGGTCTCGCCGGTATGGATGTGCCGCAGGAAACACCGGAAGAGCATGCGCGGGCTGAGCAGGCCAAGGGCATGCGGGAGGCCAATACAGCGGCGGCCCATTTCTTTGAGCAGCAATTGCGCATGCCCCATGGTGCGGAAGCGCTGACCTATCTGGAGCGGCGCGGATTGGCCGAACCGACCATGCGTCGGTTCCAGCTTGGATATGCGCCTGCGGACCGCATGGCCGTCATCGCCTATCTCCGCCGCGAAGGCTATGAGGATGATGTGCTGGTCGAAGCTGGTCTGGCGCGTAAATCCGATGACGGGCGCGTCTATGGCTACTTCAAGGACCGCGTGATCTTTCCGATTATGGATGCGCGTGGCCGTTGCATCGCTTTCGGTGCCCGGGCGCTTGGTGAGGCGCAGCCGAAATATCTGAATTCACCCGACAGCCCGCTATTTCAGAAGGGCGACACGCTTTATGGCCTCGATTTGGCGCGGGAGCCTGGGCACAAGGCGGGTGAGATTATTGTCGTTGAGGGCTATATGGATGTGATCGCGCTTAGCGAAGCGGGCATCCCGAACGCCGTCGCACCGCTGGGCACCGCCATCACGGAAAATCAGATCAAGCGGCTCTGGAAAATTGCGGCCAGGCCAACGCTTTGCATGGATGGCGACGCCGCTGGCCGTCGCGCTGCAGGCCGGGCCGCCCTTCGGTGTTTGCCGATCCTGGTTCCGGGGCGCAGCCTCAAATTCACGCTGCTGACGGGTGGCCAGGACCCGGATGAAATGGTGCGGGAAAACGGCGCTGAAGCATTGAACGAAGCGTTTGCGAACGCCGAAAGCCTGGCGGATATCATTTGGGCAGATGCGCTGTCTGAAATCGACGCAACCCAGCCAGAACAGCGCGCGGCGTTCGACAAACGCCTGCATGACCTGGCGCGCGGTATCCAGGATGAAACGGTCCGTCGCTACTTCACCGATGAAATCCGCAACCGCCTGCGCCAAGCCTTTGGTTTGGAGGAGCCGCAGCAGCGCACCTATGATCGCTACAACGGTCGGGGCGATCATTGGAAGAAGCGCGACCAAGGCCCGCCAGCGCGCCGTTTGCCACGCCCGGCAGCGGGGGCGCGTGTTGCTGCGCGCTCTATCGGTGAAGGCCGGTTGGTCTATGTATTGTTGCAGCGGCCGGATCTGGCGGAGCCTTTGGCGGAACGCCTGGCGTTGGTCCGATTCGCAGATCCGGCGCTTGACAGTCTCCGGGCGGCGCTCGTACAGAATATTGTGCATGCTCCTGGTATTGACGCTGGGGCCTTGCGCAACCATCTAACGAATGCCGGTCTGACGCGGACTTTGTCTTTGCTGGATGCAGATATAAAGCGCCGACGCCCGCCTGGAGTTTTGCAGGAAAACGAGGCGGACATTGCTATTTGGCTAAACCAAGCCATTTCTGCAATGGAACGGGATGAGGTCAATCAGGAGATTCAGCGGCGCGCGCGATCATTGAACATGCAGGATGATAGGGCGCTGCAGGCACTTGATTCAGAAATGCAGGCAGTCTTCCGAGAACGGTAATCAAACAGCCGTCCTCTTGAAAAATTTGAAAATAATGCGTTAACCAATACGCCCTTATAGAGCATGATTGGGGCCGTTTACGCGATTCGGCATCTGGCGTTGGCTGGAGAAGGCGGAGAGAGAATGGCGACTAAAGCAAAAAAAGCGACGGCGGCGGCAACCAAATCCGCGCCGAAAAAAGCCAAGACAGACAAAACCGCCAAGGCCGCTAAGCCTGGTGAAGAGGCGGCTGATCGCCTGCAGCTGGACGATAGCGCTGCGATCAAGAAGCTTCTCGCCGCTGCCAAGGAACGCGGTTCTGTCACCTATGACGAACTGAACGCCGCGCTGCCGCCAGAGGAAGTGTCCTCCGAGCAGATCGAAGACGTCATGGCCGCCCTGTCGGAAATGGGCGTTAATGTCGTTGAGGCTGAAGAAGCTGACGACGAGCCCGCTGAAAAGGCCGCTGCTGACGATGATGACGCCGAAGCGCCCGGTAATCGCGTCGCCGGTAATATTGATGATGACGACATTGGCCGCACCGATGACCCGGTGCGCATGTATTTGCGCGAAATGGGCTCTGTCGAGCTGCTGTCTCGTGAAGGCGAAATCGCGATCGCCAAGCGGATTGAAGCTGGCCGTGAGAAAATGATCGCCGCGCTGATGCGTAGCCCTTTGACCACGCTGGCCATTCTGGATTGGCGCGATACTTTGAAGGATGGCGGTATCCTGCTCCGGGATATCCTGGATCTTGACGGCACAATAAACACCATGGCGCCTGATCAAGCGCCAACCGTCGTTACGGCCGCGAGCACAGCTGCTGCCGCCAATGATGATGAGAAGAAGGCGAAAGCGAAAGCTGCCGCCGCTGCAAACGGCGAAGATACATCTGACGATGAAAGTTCATCCAGCACCGCAGCCGATGATGATGACGATGATGCGGATGAGGCCGTCAGCCTTTCCCTCGCAGCCATGGAAAAGGTGCTGCTGCCGCTGTCCGAGGAAGCGTTTGTCAAACTATCCCGCGTCCACAAGCGGCTAGAGAAAACCCGCATTGAGCGGATGGATCGCATCGAAGCCAGCGAAGATCCGGATCAGACGCTGGAGAAGAAATACCTGCGTACCGCCAAGGAATTGGTTGAGACGGTGACGCCAATTCGCTTGCATAACCAGCGGATTGAGCAGCTGATCGAGCAGCTTTATGAGCTGAACCGTGAAGCCGTGGCGTTAGAAGGCCAGGTTTTGCGTCTGGCGATGAAGTCCGGCGTGAAGCGGGACAAGTTCATCGCTGAATGGCGTGGCCGGGAGACGGACCCACGCTGGTTCCGCTCCATCAGCCAGAAGAGTGAATGGAAGCGTTTCTGCCAGAATCACCAGGATGAGGTGAAAGAAATTCGCGCAGAAATGTGGGAAATCTGCCGGAAAATCCAGCTGCCATACGGCGAATTCCGCGAAGTCGTCACCATCGTCCAGCAGGGCGAACGTGAAGCTGCGCGGGCGAAGAAGGAAATGGTGGAAGCCAATCTCCGTCTCGTGATTTCCATCGCCAAAAAATACACCAATCGTGGCCTGCAGTTCCTGGACCTGATCCAGGAAGGCAATATTGGCCTGATGAAAGCGGTCGATAAGTTCGAATATCGCCGTGGCTATAAATTCTCCACCTACGCGACATGGTGGATCAGGCAGGCGATCACGCGGTCTATCGCGGATCAGGCACGGACGATCCGTATCCCTGTTCACATGATCGAGACGATCAACAAACTTGTGCGCACCAGCCGCCAGATGCTCCACGAAATCGGTCGTGAGCCGATGCCGGAAGAGCTTGCTGTGAAGCTTGGCATGCCGCTTGAGAAGGTCCGCAAGGTTCTGAAAATCGCCAAGGAGCCGATCAGCCTCGAAACGCCGATTGGTGACGAGGAAGACAGCCATCTGGGTGACTTCATTGAGGACAAGAACGCCATCCAACCGCTGGATAGCGCCATCCTCTCAAACCTGCGCGAATCTACAACCCGCGTGCTCTCCACGCTCACGCCTCGTGAAGAGCGTGTGCTGCGTATGCGCTTCGGTATCGGTATGAACACAGATCACACGCTGGAAGAAGTTGGCCAGCAGTTCTCTGTTACGCGTGAACGTATCCGCCAGATTGAGGCGAAAGCGCTCCGCAAGCTGAAGCACCCAAGCCGTAGCCGCAAACTCCGCAGCTTCCTCGATACCTGATCTGTTCTAACCGTTGATCTAGGCGTTTGGCTTTAGCGCTTGCCGCTATGGCGCATGCCACTATTGAGCGCGGCGACACCGATGATGACGCAGAGGCTCAGGCTCATGAACGCAAGGCCCCAGGCGTAGGGGTCCTGGCGTCCGCCCGATATATCCAACACGAAGCCAAACAGCAGCGGCCCGATAAAGCTGCCAATGGCGTTAGCGAAGGCCATGAGCGTGATGGCGGCCCCGCGCCTTCCTGGTAGCGCCGCTGCAGCCGCCCCGCCATTCAGCGCGCCTGAATCCGCCAGCACGAAACAATTGTGGATCAGCACCAGGGCTGCGAACAGCAGCAGCGGCCCCATCACAGAAAATCCAACGGCGGCGCACGCAATCGCAGAACAGGCCATGGCAATGCCAGAGGCATAGGCGAACCCGCGCGTATGGCCATATTCGCCGCCGGCCATACTGGTCGGCATGCCGATGAAAGTTAGGAATCCGGCCAGGCAGGCTGCGATAAACAAGCTTGGCTCAAACCCATAAACGCCCGCCGCGAACACGAAGAACGCGACCGACCATGCGCGGACGCCAAGTAATTCGACCGTGTGCATGGTGGCGGCGATAAAATAGCCGCGCATTTCGGGGTCCCGCAATTCATCACGGAAATCCAGAACGGCCCGGCGCGGCCCGTCAGGGGCGGCCTCTGGTTTGGCGGCGGGCAATGCGAGCAGGATCAACACAAAGGCGATGGCATTGGTGATTGCAGGCAGCAGGAACGCCGCGCGCCAGGTCCAGGCGTCGGCAATCAGAATGGCCAGAACGAAGGAGAAGCTGGTCGTTGTCGCAAAGCTGGAGACATAGATGGATGCGGACCGCCCACGCTGGCTTGCATCCACCCGGTCACTGATTGCTTTGACGCCCGGCATATAGGTCAGCGCGAAGCCAATGCCTTGCAGCACCCGGTAAGCCATGCCGCTCCAAAGCCCATCCGCCAGCAGGCCAAAGCCGCAATAGCCAACGATATTGCAGATCACGCCGACCAGCAGGATCGGCTTTGCGTCAATCTTCTCTGAAAGCGCTATCAATGGCACCGTGCCGATATAGGCCACGAACATCGCACTGGTCAGCATGCCGGCTTCGGTTTCAGATAAGCTCCAGATGGTAATGAAATGGGGCAACAGCGCGCCCATGGCATGCAAGCCTGTGAGCGTCAGCCCAAGGTAGACGCACATCAGAAGCAGCAGTGGGCGGAGAGCCATTTGGGAAGCCAGTACGCGAGCGGACCAAGGAACAGGGCGCGGTCTTCGCTAGCGAGATTCTAAAAGCAGAACCCAGGCGCCGCTATGCCTCCTTAATTTCATACCCTGCTAGCACGCCCGCTTCAATCCAGCCCCGGAGATAGCCCGCAGCGTGTCCGGCGGCTTCCTCTGCCGGAACCCATTCCATCAGGCCTTCACATAGTTCAGCGAAGGTCGCACCACCATCGGCTTCGTTGAGCGCCCAGGCTTCCGGTGGGTCCATGGCGCGGAAGTTCGCTTGGAAGTCATCCCGCCAGATCAGCCAGGCTTGCGCGTCCCCATCCGCGGCTGCCGCGGCGGGGGCGGGGTCTGTATCATCATGGATGGCCAGCCAAGCCTCCGGCCCGCCATGGCGCGTTGTGATCCGCCGGATGTCGTCCGCGAGCGTGAATGTCAGGTTCGGCCAATCATTCGGGTGCAGTGCCGCCATGGCTTCCATGGAAAGATGTGCGGCATCTTCTGCCAGGAACACTTCGCCCATGGCCCATTCGAGCATAGCCAGCTCGCCATGCCAGGGCGTTGCGGACCACGGTGCGGTTTGCAGCAGGAATGCAGGGACGCCAGCGCCAAAGAAGCGGGCATTGGGGTGGCGCGATGGGTTCGCCGCTACGTAATCCGCTGCAATCTGAAGAAATGCATCTGGCCCAATGGCAGCATGCAGTTTCTCGTAATCGCCTTCCAGAACTTCCGCGAGGCGGGCACCGTAAGCGTGTTCATACACGCCCATCAGCACATCCCGGCGTTCCAAGCGGCTATCCTGAACCAGCGCCATGATGGCGTCATCGCCGGTCAGCATCCGGGCGGCGAAGGCGCGCTGTAATTCGGGCAAGCGCATCAGGCTGCCCGCTCTAAAGCTTTGGCTGCAATGGTGCGGGCGCGATCAAGCTCCGTCTCCATATCGGCGAGCGGCGGGATATCAGCGTCCCGTTCGATCATGGTTGTGATGGGGCCAAGGCGGCTGATTGCTTCGCCATAAAGCGACCATACGGCCTCGATCACTGGCGCATCATGGGTGTCGACGATGTGGGTTTCGTTATGTTCGTGCCCGGCCAGGTGGATCTGGACGATCCGCTCCGCTGGCAGGCCTTCGATGAAATCAATCGGGTCAAAGCCGTGGTTGAAGCCGGAGACAAAGATATTGTTGACGTCCAGCAGCAGGTCACAATCAGCGCGCTTCGCCATCTCCGCCAGAAAATCCCACTCGCTCATCTCAGAATGCGTGAAGGTCACGTAGGTCGAGGCGTTTTCGAGTGCGATGCGGCGGCCCAGATGGTCCTGCACCTGGCCAATTCGGTCGACCACATGAGCCAGCGCTTCCTCCGTGTAAGGCAGCGGCAGCAGGTCATGCAGGTTGACGCCATCAACGCCGGTCCAGCAGAGGTGATCGGAAATCCAGGCGGGATCAACCCGTTCCGCCAGTGCTTTCAGGCTGTCGAGATAATCCCGGTCCAGCGGATCGACGGAGCCGATGGAGAGCGACACGCCGTGCATCACCATCGGATAGCGTTCACGCACCCGGTCCAGGTTGATCAGCGGGCGTCCACCAGCGCTCATATAATTCTCAGAGATGATCTCGAACCAGTCGACGCGCGGGTCTGGCGCATCGTCGGGGCGCTCCAGCAAGTCTGCATAATGCTGCGGGCGGAGGCCAAGGCCGAATCCGAGATAGGGGCGGCTGCGTTCAGGCTGTGTGGGCTGCTGTGTCATGGCTTAGATATTGGAAACTCTGATCCAGAAAACAATACGGCCGGGCCTGTTTCCAGGCCCGGCCGCATCAATCAAGCGTGAAGCTTGGATCAGGCAGGCTTACCGCCGGCCTTCGTGCAAGCATCGGCAGAAGCCGCTTTTGTCCAGCCATGGCCTTTGCATGCGTTCTGGCCTTTGCAGGCGCTTGTCGCAGTGGCGCAGGCGCTGGAGCCCTTGCAAGAGTTGGCGCCAACGCATTTGACGCCACCGCCAGCAGCGGCTGGGGTCGTGACGACCGTACCGGCTGCGAACATTGCGGCGGCTGCAGCGGCAACCATCAGGCCCGTTGTTTTAGAAACTTTCATATTTAATCCTCCGTGTTTGATTTCGAAACTTGGTCTCACATCCCCCTAGCGGACCACCCGCTAAAAGGCTGTACGTAATGTACGATCATGGAGCGGATTAGATGATTAAAGTCTTATCACATCCCCGTGAATTACAGTTTATTCACTTTCGGTCCATGAATTTGACGATAATCGCATCCAGCGAAACCGCCCCAGGACCCTTGGCCACGAGCAGTAAGAGCGCACCAGCCCAGAACAAGTGAATGTCCCAGAGATTGGGGTAGACGAAGATCTGAATGACCAGCGTCATCCCAAGCAAGCTCAGCGCAGAAAGACGCCCGAACAGGCCGACGATCAGCAGAATCGGGAAGATATGTTCAGCATATGTCGCTAAATATGCGGCGATATCTGATGGGATGATGGGCAGGGCATACTCATACTCAAACAGCGTGAATGTGCCATCCGCGAGATTGAGCCCCGTTGTTGTTTTCGTCATTCCAGACTTCAAGAAGATCATGGCGATGCCAATTCGCGTCGTCAGCAGGATCAACCACATAGGAATCTGTTCAGACAGATTGACCAGCCGGTCCCAAATGCCCAACACGCCTTCGCGTGGAACGCGCCCCGTTTCGTACATATCGCCCTCCGTTAAATGTTTCCGGTGTTCACTACGTCGGCAAAGACCGTCTGCGCAAGGCAGGCCCCCAATGTTTCGCCGAGATCGAATTCGCCCGTGGTCGTGCCTGCGCTCGCACCTGTGCCTGCGGCTTGACCGATGGATTGGCCAGCAAACAATGCGTTCACGAAAGCATATGCTGCAGGTGCCAGCGGTGCCAATTCTACATCCAGGTTCGGCCTGGATAGGATCAAATGCGCTGGCTCACCGTGCAGCATGTCGCCATCGACCGCGTTATCCAGCGCCCCACGCCAAAGCGCATGAACGGGAAACGTGGCTTGGATCAGGCGAACAGTTGGATGCGCTTCCAGAAGGGCGTCGCCAATTTGGTCCGCTGGCAAGGCTGTCAACCGGCTTGGCTGAAGCGCTGGGGCAGCGGGCGCATGGAAGCTTTCATGCATGGCCCATTCAAGCCGCGCCACATCTATCACATATCCGTGATCTGCTAATCCGGGCGTATTGGCAAGTGCATCCGGGAATGCCTCACCATATTCGAACAATCCCGGTGTGGAAGGCGGATGCGCCCTGACATAGCATTTGGCGAAGGCATCAAAGAATTCCGGCCCAAGCAATGCCCGTGTCGCTTCAAAGATCCCGCCGAGCGCGTCTATCAGCGTTGTGGCGAAATGATTTCTGTGAATGGCGAGCCGGCGTTCTGGCGGAATGCCGTTCGCG
>Ga0181597_10001126_pt1 | contig 30195 bp, 24 predicted proteins | sample 041ome_5_FD_148647 | JGI IMG/M metagenome (GOLD analysis project Ga0181597, IMG submission 148647) | Coastal salt marsh microbial communities from the Groves Creek Marsh, Skidaway Island, Georgia - 041403US metaG (spades assembly) | ecosystem: Environmental > Aquatic > Marine > Intertidal zone...
TGCCAATTTATACTTCGAGAGCAAGGACAATTTGCTCAAGGAGACCCTCCGTTTCGTTGCCGAGGAATATCACGGTGGGCAGATTGAGATCATGGAAGGAGGCGATATCCCCGATCTGGGCGAGCGGCTCGACGCCCTGCTGGATTTTCAACTGGGCCGTGGCGTCACCCAGCGGCAAAAGATGTCTGTGTGGTTTGCCTACTATGGAGAGGCGGGCGCGCGACCCGTCTATCAGAAGATCGTATCAACGGTAGACCGACTGGCTGCCCAAAAGCTGGAGGCATTGTTCATCCAGATTATTCGCGAGGGGAATTACCGTGGTGTTGACGCCCGAGAGTTGGCAACGGGATATTCAGCGCTGATCGATGGCTTGCATCTCGGGTTACTGGTGACACCTCGAGAGCTCAGTAAGCGCCGCGCCAGAGCGGTGGCACGCGACTTCCTTCGTCGCGCTTTCCCCCAGCACATCCACTGAAAGCGCTGTTATTCGCTGCGCTAGAGGGTGATTTAGCGTTGGATCTTCGTTGGCGGAATATAATCGAAGATAAAGTTGATGCGCCCCTCGCTACCCTTGTTCATCACGCTGTGTTGTTTCTGGTTATTGATCTCGTAGACGCGGCCAATAGACATCTTTTGTGGCCGGCCGTCGATCATGAAGCGTACACGGGGGTTGGTATAAATGGGAATATGGATGCGGTGTCCGTAGTGAAAGGACGGGTGTTTATCAGTATGGGGTTTGATAATACCTCCTGCCTCGAGTCGGGCGGCCATCGCTCGGATGATCGTGCCGCCAGGGGGATAATGCTCCTCAAGAATCTGATGCATCAGAGGAACCGCTTCATCAGCAAGCAAATCCCAGCCCTCATCCTTTGACACTTCAATATTTGGCCAGCCCTCTCCACTGGTGAAAACCATGACCACAGACTGGGTGTGTTGGTGAACCTCGTACTCCAGTTGCCGGAATTGATTGCCCCACCAAGCCTCTTCAGGCAAGTCCATAATCTTGGCCTTCAGCGGCTCGATGTCATATTCACCGAGATCTTTGATGGGTATTCCAATGTCCACTAGATCTGCCCGTTACTGAATCAGTGTTGTATAAATCATGGCGGAGTCACGCTTGCGATTCAACTTGCGCTCACTCTGTAGTAGGCGCCTTGACGACGACCCCGGCCTGCATGACCAGTGCAACGTCGCGCAAGACCTTGGCGTCCGCCAGAGGATCGCCATGGACTGCGATCAGATCAGCTACTCTGCCAGGCGCTACGGCGCCAACATCAGCTGACAACCCCATGTGCTCTGCAGCGACTGAAGTCGCGGAACGGATCGCGTCCACAGGGTGCATGCCTCTCTCCACCATGGTCGCGAATTGCCAGCCACCCATATCATGGGGCAGCACGGCCGCGTCCGTGCCGTAAAGTAGCGTCACGCCTTTCTCATACGCCTTCTCAAATACGACCCGCTGCGCTTCGGTGGTATCGGTATTGCGTTGCAGGAAGACATCCGGGTAGCCTTGCTCCCGACCGATGGTATCGGTGTAAGTCCCGTTATAGACATCCATCGAAAACGCCACACCGTGCGTGGCAGCAAGGTCAATGGTGTTCTCCTTTAAAAGAGAGGCGTGCTCCAGCGAATCCACGCCGGCGAGTATCGCGTCCTGACCCGACTGATCACTGTGCACGTGGGCCGTGACTTTTTTGCCGTGCCGTTTGGCTACTGCTACTACGGCCTCAATGTCAGCCCGCGTCATCTCTGGCGCTCCCGGGGCGGTGCCCACCGAAAACACCGCGCCTGAGGCGATCACTTTCAAAAAATCTGCGCCGGCGACGATGGCAGCGTCAGCGCGGGCCGCGAATTCCTCAGGCGTGCTGGCAATGCCTTGCTGGGATTCGGCTGGAATGTCCTCCACAGGAATCTCCGGGAAGGTGAGATCGCCGCCGCCGCCCGGAATCGTCAAGTAAGGCCCCGCTGTCTGAATTCGCGGACCGGGTGCCTGACCGCTCTCGATCAGTTCCCTCGCGCGATACACCGCATCAGGGAACCAGGCCCCAACGTGACGCACGGTAGTAAAGCCTGTTAACAACGTCGTTCTCGCATTATCCAGAACCAGCTGCAGCGTCTCATCAGGGGTGCGCCGGGCGTAAACACTGTAATCCACGGAATCCTCGGGATTGCCGTCAAAGTGGACGTGGGTATTGATCAGGCCGGGTAGGCAGGTGAAGTCAGTCAGGTCATGGATGACTGTCTGGCTAGTGAGAGGCGGGGCGGCACCTTGGGCCTCGATGAGGACAATGCGATCACCCCGGATATGGATCGACTGATTCAGCCGCGCCTCATCAGATAAACCGTCGATCAGACGGCCACAGTGGACGACGATGTCGGAGGGCTGCACATCGGCAGCCTGTTGCTGTTTGTCGGGCCCTGATGACTGTCCGCAAGCACTGAGCAGGGCACACGCGGCATATACGGCATACCGAGAGAAACGCGAGGGGATCCAGCACTTGATCGAGGATTGCGGCTGCACTGCGCTAGACGGCGGGCTGGTGACGGTATCTAAAGTAAATCAGCGTATAGATCAGTAATGCGGTTGCTGAGCCCAGCGCGCACAGGACAAAGACGCCACCAAAACCCCAGCCTCGCTCAAGCATGAGGGATGCGGCGAAGGGGCCTACCGTTTGTCCCAGCCCTTGGGCGCCCGGGATGAAGGCGGCGGCGCTACCCGAGCGATCGGCGACCGACACGCCGCCCATCTGATAGACATCAATAAAGATCCAGAGAAAGTTGAACATGGCCACGCTGAAGACGAAAACCGCTGCGGTAAAGCTGAAAGCCAATAGCCCCACAGCCAGAACCATGAGGACAAATGTGAACAAAAGCGGTCGGTCGTAATCAAATTTCTTCAGCACCCACATAGCGGCGAAACAGCCGCCAAAAGACAACAGTACAGACCAGGCAATGACCTGAGCGGCCCAGTTGCCATCCAACCCAGCCGCCTCGGCGGCTAGCTCAATGTTGGACCAATAAGCGCCGATGTTGATGTACGCGACGACGATCGCGCCAATACCCACCCACGCGAGCAGCGTCGGTCGTTGCACCTCTGTGGGGGTATTTTGAGCGTCAGTAGGCGGACGCGTCTTGGGGATGAGTCGCACGAAGGGAAGCGTGACCACATAGGTGGCAATAAAGAACAGATAAATACCGTTCATCGACAGGTGCGGTATCAGCTGCAATTCCAAAAACTGTGAGATGGCGAAGGCCAACAGCATCCAATTGAACGCTTCTCTTGGCTTGGAGTGTGCGCCCAAACCCGCCACTGCGACCGCGGTGTAGAAACCAGCGCCCAGCCCTGCGACAAAGCGCAGAATCAGAGTCGTCTCGTAATCGACGTACTGGGTGCAAAGCCCATTAGCAAGAATAGACAGTGCAATGCCGAGGTAGGTGAGTGTTTGCCGGCTCCACGAACGAATCAGAAAGCTGGTAGACACCGCGCCAATGAACAGCCCCAATAGGTCCGAGGAGGCAACGCGATTGACCTCAATCTCCGTAAAACCGAGCTGATCTACCCAGGCACTGTTAATCGCCGGTAGCGCTACCAGAACGCTATAACCCACCAGCGTCATAAACAGACTGAGTAGGAACGGTCCTCTGGCATCAAATGGGTTATCGGCACGTAAATGTGTGTCTTGAGTATTGTTCAAAGCACGTTACCTGAAGTTGCCAGTGCGGAAAGCCGACCTGGATCCGTTACTGTCGCATTGCACATATGGGAAGGCAATGTATTAGTATGAGGAGGCTGAAGAAATCTGACAGATTCTCAATACAGTTTAAACATTACTTTTAATTGTCGTGAACCTTTATGTCTGAGCAAGACGCAAGACAAGCGTTTGAGAAAGCCATTACGCTCCTGAAAGATGGTTCTCGGGACCAGGCTGAGACGCTGTGCAGGGAGATGGTGGAGCGAGCCCCGGGGGACGCTAACTTCATTGCTTTGCTTGGCTCCATAGTTGCGAAGAAGGGAAACCTCGAGGAGTCGATCGCTCTGTTGCACCGGGCAGTAAAAATTGCGCCTGGAAATCCAAATGCCCAAGCTGACCTTGGTACAGCGCTGTTGAACTTGGGGAGGGCGGAAGCGGCATTACATCACCTTGAAAAAGCCCGCTCTATGCGACCGGCCGACGCTTCGCTGCTGGGCAAGCTGGCGGGGGCCTACCAGCAGACTGGTGATGCGGACAGCGCCAAGACGATGATGGCCGAGGCGGCAAGGCTTTCTCCCTCTCAAGCAAATCTGGACGAGGCCACTCGACTATTTGTGCAGGGAAAATTTAGGGAGGCCGAAGCGCTTGCCAAAGAGTTGGTGACAAATAACCCGCAGGACGTGAATGCCGCGTTGCTACTCGCTCGACTGGCGATCAAGGCCCGATGTTTTAAAGATGCTCAAGAGATCCTTGAAAAAATCATAGAAGTCGCTCCCGGTTTCATTGCAGCGTGGCATGACTTGAGCACTGTTCTAAAAGAGCTGCATCTGTATGAAGAGGCTGTTGAGATATTGGTCAAGGCGCTAGATGTCGATGCTAACAACCCTCTGACCCATTATTACATGGGCGCAGCTTTGGCTATGGCGGCGAAGCCCCACGACGCGATCAAATCCTATCAGCGCGCAGTTGAGCTCGACCCGCGGTTACCCGGTGGTCATATAGGACTCGGGCATGTCCTGAAAACGGTGGGTGATCAGGCTGGTGGTATTGAGGCTTACGAACGAGCTATCGAGCTTAGGCCCAACTATGGTGAGACCTATTACAGCCTGGCTAACTTGAAGACTTTCCGTTTTTCGTCGGAACAGATCTCGAGCATGGAGACCCGGCTTGGAAATGAAAAGCTACCAACAGAATGTCGCGTGCACTTCGCATTCGCTTTGGCAAAGGCTTACGAGGACGCGGGTGATTTCGACAGATCTTTCGAGCACTACGAGTTAGCAAATCATTTACATCGAGAGACTATTGCTTATGACCCTGTGCAAACGCAGGTAGGTCACGAGCGTATGCGCGAGGTGTTCAGCGAGGCTTTTTTCTCTGCTCTGGATAGAGACAGTGGCTGTTCCGATCCAGACCCTATTTTTATCGTTGGGCTCCCCCGATCAGGGTCCACCTTGCTTGAGCAAATTTTGGCGAGTCACTCACAAGTCGATGGCACCAGTGAATTACATGATGTCTCTCTGATTGCACAGAGTATCAGACGATCAAGGGAGGGCAGCGTTTTCCCTCAGTCCGTGGCTACGATGAGCAGCAGAGAACTGGAAGCCCTGGGGAGGGCTTATATAAGCCAGACGCGGCAGTACCGCGGCGCCGCCCCCTTTTTCACCGACAAAATGCCCAATAACTTTGCCTACGTGGGATTTATCAAAGCGATCTTACCCAACGCAAAAATTATCGACGCCCGAAGGGATCCAATGGACAGCTGCTTTGGCTGCTTTAAGCAGCACTTCGCGAAAGGTCAGACATTCACCTATGATCTGTTTGAGTTGGCAGAGTTCTACCTCGAATATGATGCCTTAATGGACTATTGGGATGCCGTTTTGCCAGGACAAGTTCTTCGAGTCCAGTATGAAACTGTTGTCAGTGATCTCGATAACCAAGTGAAACGCATACTTGAATTTTGCGGGCTGCCTTTTGAGGAGGCCTGTCTTAATTTCCACGAGACAAAAAGGGCAGTGCGGACGGCCAGTTCGGAGCAGGTGAGGCAGCCGATCTACAGTAGTGCAGTGGGCACATGGCAGCGATTTCAGCCTCACCTTGAGGGACTTAGAGAGATCCTTCAACCCCTATTATCGATGGATTCAGGCAGTGCTCAGTGACTGAGATCCCAAAACTGATTGCCACCTCTGTTGTAAGAGGGTCAGAGAAGGGGCAGAGCCACGGAGGCGTTTACGTAATTGACTTCAAAACTCAGGCTGTAGAACAAAAGCTCGACTGGAATACGACAGATATCGATTTCACAGGCCGAGGATGGGACCGAGGTTTGCGAGGCATCGAGTTCACTGAGGACGCTATATGGATTGCTGCAAGCGATGAGTTGTTTTGTTACGCGCCGGACTTCTCTCTGATCGGTTCCTATCGGAATCCTTACCTTCGTCACTGCCACGAAATATGGCGCAAAGACCACCTTATCTTCCTAACCTCGACGGGCTTTGATTCGATTCTGGCGTATGACCTCAACTCAAAAACGTTCACTTGGGGTCTGTATCTTTCTAGGAATGGTACTCAATGGATTGGGCAGCCCTTTGACCCTGCGGGGAGTGGTGGACCAGCCGCTGTAAACTCCTACCACCTCAATATGGTTGCGGTAAATGAGGATGGGATATATCTCAGTGGACTCAATACAGAGGCGCTACTTGCGCTGTCTTCAGATTTGACGGTGCGGCAGTTCTGTAGCCTACCTAGAGGATGCCACAACGCCCAGCCATTTGGTGACGGGGTGCTATTTAATGACACAGGCGCCGATGTCGTAAGGTATGTTTCCAGAGGAACAGGAGAGAAAGTCGTTTCCGTTCCGAGATTTAACAACTCAGAGCTTGAATATGTAGGCGTGGATGATTCGAGAATCGCGCGACAAAGTTTTGGTCGAGGCATGTGTGTGATTAGCGATCGCCTTATCGCTGCTGGATCCTCACCATCGACGATTTCGATCATCGATATAAAAAAAGGCGAGCGACTAACAGCGGTCAATCTCACCATGGATATCCGTAATGCAATTCATGGACTTGAGGTCTGGCCGGAGCGTTGGAATAGAAAAGCGTCTTCATAAAGAGGGGCGCAACAGCGCCCCTTTTTCAGTACCTTGGCAATTCAACCTTTGCTAATTAAAAAAGTAACGTAGCGACACGCCATAGTTTCTTGGCCTGATGACGTTTGACGAGTTCCAACCAAAGGCTTGGTCGAAGTCTTGGCTGTCTTCGTAGGTAATGCCTCGCTCATCAGAGATGTTGTTTACGTAGACGCGAGCGCCCCAACTGTCTTTTTGGTAGCTGAAAATTACATCCGTCACTTCGTAGTCGCCTTGTTTAAGTCTTGGCGAGGCGAAGTCATCGGTAAGTTGATTAAACGATTCACCGACGCTGTTGTGCTGGATCCTCAGAGCGCCCGCCCCGCCGAACAGATTAATTCCAGAGTATTCCGCGTAAATCGAATAGCTCTGATCGGCAAAAAGCGGCAGGCCAGTCTCGCCCTCCAGGCCTGAGGGCACCGAACCGCTCTCAGCTCTCTCATCGGGGAAAGTGGAGGGTGCTGTGACATAGGCGTCCTGAATGTCCGTCAGGTTCATACCAATTTCTAGATTTTCCGTAATTAAGGCTTTGAATTCCAGGTCAAAACCTTCGATATTGCCGGTCCCGACATTGCCGACAACAATTTGGAATGGCGCCGAGAAAAATTTGCTAGCGGGGTCCGTGACCTCGATCTGCATATCCTCCCACTTCATGTCGTAATAGACGGCGTTAAACAGGAAACGACCATCTGCAAATTCTGACTTCAGTCCAAACTCGGTATTCTCGACCAAGTCTGAGTCGTACAGAACTGGTAGGGTGGATCCTCCCGTATTGCCTCGCAGTCCCCGGTTAACACCGCCTACTCGGAACCCTTCCGAGTAGACTCCATACACCATGATGTCATCAGTAATATTCCATTCCAGCCCATATTTTGGAATGAAGCCGTCATCCTTCATTTGACGATCTTCAGGCCTCTGCCATGCTCGGTTGGTCGGCTTATCAACACCATAAGTGATGGAGCGATCAACCTCGTACCACCGACCACCCAACAGCAGGGTTAGTTGATCAGTGATGTTGAAGTCCAACTCGCCGAAAACCGCAAGATCCTCTCTCTCGGTGCCCTGATAGGAATACCACCAATTATCCATGGGTGCGATGCCTGGGTAATACGTTGAGTAATATTCGAAAGAAGGCGAGCTGGTGTAGTCGTCAAGATAGGTATAAAAGTCCCAGTATTGATCAGAGTCCTGGTAAAAAATTCCTGCGGTCCAATTCGTTCGTTCGCTGGACCCGGTCAAACGGATCTCTTGGGTGAAGCTCTCGTTGCTCTCTTCGTTTGTAAGGTAGCCGATGGTGTCGTCGCCAAAATCATAGGCAACGTAGTAGAACCCATAAACATAGTTGAAGTAGGCGGCATAAGACTGCGTGTCGTGGGCGTAGAAAACGTCGCGATCGTAATAAGAGGTTGCCGAAACAAGCTGGGCGAACCCAAGATCACCCTCAATGACTAGGCTTGTTTGATGCCACTCATCGGTTCGGTACTCATCGGCGAATTTGACGGTCTTCAAATCGCCCCGGTTGGGGTCATAGTCGTTAAAGCCCTCTGCTTCGAGATCCTGGAAGTTGGTGGTGGCCGTGACGGTCCAATTGTCATTGACCAGCCATCTAACTGCGGCGCGTGCGCCTTGCCACTCAACCTCGTTGATATCGTCTTCCAGAAAAGCAGCGTTGTCTTTCAGGCCGCCACGACCCGTGCCCATGACGGTATCTACGACTGTCGAGCCGAGCACGTTATCGATGAAGCCCGCGTCTCTAGAGCTAAACCCTGATAATCGAATCGCTACGGCATCACTTAACGGAATATTCACGGTGGCATCCGCTTCATAACCGGTACCCCCGTCTTCCGTCGAGGAGATTCCCGCACTGATATTCGCTTCAAAGGCAGATGGATCTGGTTTGTTGGTAATGATCCGGATTGCGCCGCTTTGCGAGGAGGCGCCGAAGAGTGTTGATTGAGGGCCTGCAAGCGCCTCAACCCGCGCAATATCTACTGGATAAATGTCCGGAGACATTTGTGAGTGCGACATGGGTTGCTCGTCCAAGTAGACCGCCGCAGTGGGGTCAACCAAAAAACCGCCTCCGTCACTAACGCCCCGGAACACGATAATGTTCTGGCCAGGCGTGGTGGTTTGTACGTTCAGTCCCGCGACAAACCGAGACAAGTCCTCGAGGGTTGTGATGCCTTGCTTCTGAATGTCTTCACCGGAGATTGATTGCACCATCATCGGGATGTCTTGCGATGACTCTGCGCGCTGACGTGCTGTGACCACGACTTCTTCAAGTTCTGCACTCCAGCTTAAACCGGCGCTTCCCGCGCCAATAGCTGCGGCAACACCTGCGACAATGGCTTTACGATGAAATGTGGTAGGACGTGCTTTGTACTGATATGACACGACGTGCTCCTCCAGTGCCCCGATGCTGGGGCGTTCGGCAGCGGTCACTGTCTATCGCAGTTGGACCGCAGACTTTTGTTAGAAATATATTAGTAACCTTGTGAAGATATAGCAGTTGTAGGGTTTCGGCAACATGACCGGACATTGCCGATCACACCGCGACGGCCGAAAATTCAGTCCAAGGTAGGAGGGCATTGGGGATGACATTATCCGCGTGGCTGTCGCTGGCATTGGTGTGTCTGCTGGGCGCGATGTCGCCCGGGCCCAGTCTCGCCATCGTGGTGCGTCACTCGGTCACCAGTGGCACCCGAGCCGGTGTCATCTGTGCGTTTTCGCACGGCTTTGGTATTTTCCTGTGGGCAGCGCTGATGGTCAGTGGATTGGGTGCGCTACTGTTGGCTCAGCCAACCTGGTTTGACGGGCTGCGTGCGCTGGGGGCTGCCTTTCTCCTATACCTGGGCTGTCGCATGCTGATGGCGCAGCGCGGTGCCACTGCCATTACCAGAGAGGCGAACGGAGGCGGTGGCAAAGCGGCAATAGAAGGCCTTGTGATCGCTTTATCCAACCCGAAGGTGGCCGCCTTCTTTGCGGCGCTTTTCAGCCAATTCATCCAGCCCGACGCCCGGCTGAAGACCCAACTCATGATCGCGATCACCGTAGCCCTGATTGATGCCTTCTGGTACACAGTGGTGGCGATGTTGTTATCCCGGCCTGCCAGATCGCGCCGTTTCATGCGGCACGGCGCCTTGTTGGACCGCGGGTTTGGCGTGATACTCGTTGTGCTGTCGGCGGCGGTACTGTGGTCAATCTGGCAGCCACTCTGATCTGAGAGACTAGAGTGCCTGAAGTAATAAAGAGGGGCAGCCGTGGCCGCACGCTGGCACATCGCCAGCCTGCACCTGATCTCTGCGGTGCTACTGCAGATCTTCATTCCAACAATCACGTTGTCAATGATTAAACCCGTACGCTGCAGAATAGACGCGCCCCGGCGCTCTGGCCACAGATATTAAGCTGAGTGGAGCCCTGCTCAGAGAGAGGCGATGACCTTGCCGAGTACCGCAAGGTATTGCGCACCCACCGCGCCATCAATCACCCGGTGATCGCAGGACAAGGTGGCGTTGAGTACTGTCGCAATGCGCTGCCTGCCGGCTTCGACCACCACCTGCTGGGTTGCCTTGCCAAGCGCCAGAATGGCGCCCATGGGCGGATTCACGATGGCAGTAAATTGTGTGATCCCGTACATGCCCAGATTGGAGACAGTGAACGAGCCGCCGGAGATGTCTTCTTTGGCAAGCCGGCCGGTTTGCGCTTTGTCGGCCAGCTCGGCAGTGGCGGCGGCGATTTCAGCCGGAGACTTGCTGTCAGCGTTATACACGGTGGCCGGGTAAAGCCCGTCGTCAGTGGCGATCGCGACCGAGACATGCGCTGCACTGAATTGGTGGATATCGTCGCCCACCAGATTCACGTTAACGCGCCGCTCCTTCATCAGCGCCTGCGCCACACACCAGACAATAAGATCGTTGACCGAAACTTTGACATCGCCAGATTCGTTAAGCGCGGCGCGATGCGCGAGCAATCCGTCCAGTTCGTACTCGGCCGTAAGGTAAAAGTGGGGGATAGTCTGTTTGGCTTCGGTCAGCCGGCGAGCAATCGTTTTGCGGGTCGCAGTCAGCGGGATGACCTCGACTCCCTCAGGTGCACCGCTACTGCCTCCCGCTGCCGTCTTCACATCCTCGTCGGTAATGCGGCCGCGACGCCCGGTACCGGCGACGGTGCCCAGGTCGACACCCAACTCGTCTGCTAATCGGCGCACGCTGGGGGATGAGCGGGTGTAAGCGTCGCCGGTTTGTACGGTCTGATTTGCTGGGCGCGCGCCGGCAGCCGGTTCCGCCGCCAAATCAGCTGGAGCACTGCTGTGCTCGGCAATAAAAGCATCTATGTCACTCTCCGTGACGCTGGCGTCTGCGATCACACCTAGAAGGGCGCCCACAGGATGCGCATCGCCCGCGGGCACCAGCACACGACGAAGCACGCCGTCGACCGGCGAGTCCCAAACGTTCACAATCTTGTCCGATTCCATCTCGAAGACTTCGTCGCCCTTGGCGACGACATCGCCTTCTGATTTGTTCCAGCTGGTAATGGTGCCCTCGACCATCTCTATGCCCCACTTGGGCACCGCGATCGGATAAATATCGCTCACAACAACTATGCTCCTGCTTTGACTCTCTCTAGGCGAGAGTGGCTTTGATCGCCGCCATAATTTTGTCCGCGTCAGGCAAATACGCCGCCTCCAACTCGGGGGAGAACGGCGTGGGGCTGTGCGGCGCACACACTTGCTTAATCGGTGCCTTCAAGCTTTTGAACGCTTTATCGGCCGCAAGCCCTGCGATATCCGCAGTCAGTCCACATCGCGGAGGTGCCTCGTCGACAACTACCAGTCGACCCGTGGCTTCAACCGACTCCAAAATCGCATTTTCGTCGAGGGGCGAGGTCGTTCTGGGATCAATCAGGTCGCAGCTGATACCTTCTTCGGCCAGTGTATCTATGACGGCGGCGGCTTTCGGGACCATCTGCCCAAAGGCCACCACCGTGACGTCATCGCCCTCGCGGACAAAATTGGCCTGTCCGAAGGGAATCGTGTACATCTCATCGGGCACTTCAGCTGTTTCCTGATACAGAATCTTGGGTTCAAAGAACAGCACCGGATCGTCGTCCTGAATCGCTGACAACATCAACCCTTTGGCGTCGTAGGCGTTTGACGGCACGACTACCTTTAATCCAGGGAAGGACGTCATGACCTGATACATGGCCTGACTGTGTTGGCCCGCCGCGCTAAAGCCGCCGCCGGCCGAAAAACGGATGACGGCGGGACATCGGCTTTTACCACCGAACATGTATCGGAATTTAGCCATCTGATTGACGATCTGATCCATGCACACGCCAATAAAGTCAGCAAACATGATTTCGGCCACCGGGCGCATGCCTACTAAAGCAGCCCCCGCGGCAGCGCCCACAATTGCGGATTCTGAGATGGGCGTATCAATGCAGCGATCGGGCCAGCGGTGATAGATACCACTGGTGACGCCAAAAACGCCGCCTACCGAGCCCACGTCACCGGCACTGCCGTTACAGCCTGCGACATCCTCTCCAATAACAAAAACCGATTCGTCCTGCTCCATTGCTTGGTGCAGGGCCTCATTGATCGCATCGCGCATTGTTTTCTCAGGCATGGCGATTCTCCCTCAGGCCGTAGCGGTGTATTGAATGTAAACGTCTTCCGTGACTTGCTCAGCGGTCGGTCGTGCGGCTGCCTTGGCGTCTGTCACAGATTGATCGATTTCTGCCAGCACCTCGGCATCGATCGCATCGAGCTCGGCTTCCGTGAGCTCCCCCGTCTCGGCCATTCTCTTGCGGAAGTTTTTTAGCGGGCAGTGGTTTTCTCTCAGATCCTCGAGCTCTCCCTCGGCACGGTAAGCTTGTGGATCACCCACAAAGTGGCCGTGATAACGACCTTGCTCGGCAAAAATACCTGCAGGGCCATTGCCCGCGCGAGCGTGAGCGATGGCTTTACCTGCCGCTTCATAGACGGCGAAGAAATCGGCGCCGTCGGCAACAAAGACGGGAAAGCCAAAGGCTTCGGTGCGCGCCTTGAGATCATCGCAGCCGACGGCGTAATTAATGGACGTATGTTCTGAGTAATAATTGTTCTCGATCACAAAAATGGCGGGCGCTTGAAGCACAACCGCCATATTCATGGCTTCAAAGCATGTGCCCTGATTGACCGAGCCATCGCCGGAAAATGACACGGCGACTTTGCCGTTTTTACGAATCTTTGCGGCCAACGCGGAACCCACCGAAATAGGGGGCCCCCCCGCAACGATCCCGTTGGCACCAAGAATGCCTTTGTCAATATCCGCCACGTGCATGGAGCCGCCTTTGCCTTTGCAAAGGCCTTCTGATGAGCCGAACAATTCTTTCATCATGCCCGAGACATCGGCGCCCTTGGCGATACAGTGGCCGTGGCCCCGGTGGGTCGAGATAATGGTGTCGCTCTCATCCAAGTGAGCACACACGCCGACCGCATTGGCTTCCTGCCCAGTGTAAAGGTGGGTGAAGCCAGGAATCTGTCCGTTCATGATTTCTGCGTTAACACGTTCCTCAAATTCGCGAATGGTTTTCATTGTGCGGTAAACGCGCGACAGAGTTTCCTTTGGAATGGACACGATCGGTCTCCTTGGATGTCTGGATGTAGGCTGTTTTCCTGGCCGGGCTGATATCACAGTACGCGATACTGGGGATAAGACGCGGCCTGATTCTTATGACCCAAAAGCTCAGTGCAAGGTAACGCTGACGCTAAAAACAGTCAACAGTGTTTTTTTTCTATGGCGTTGTCTGCTCCTCTACTCGGGTTTGCCGTTGGAGCGCCGGTGGGGTGGGGCACAGCGCGGGCATTGATCTCGCAGTTCCCAATGTCATGACGCAAGGCGGCCGCTTGGCTCTCAGAAAGGTCCCCGAGTCTTTTCCCACAGGTCTTCGCTGATGCCGTCCTGAATGATTTCGGTATAGATCGCTGCGCTGTCCCGCGGTGCTCGCGCAAAGTTGTCGTAGTCGACGGCGAATATCCCGAAGCGGGGACCAAAGCCTTCTGCCCACTCAAAGTTGTCGAGGTGAGACCAGTGAAAGTACCCGTCGATATCGACGCCCAGCACGTTCATTGCGTACCACACCTCTCTCAGGTGACTCACCAGAAAGGTTTGTCTCAGCGTGTCGGGTTGAGACGCATCAGCGATCCCATTCTCCAGTATCTGAATGGGTTTGCCGTAGCGTTGCCACGCTTCGTCAAGAATGTGGCTGAATCCAATGGGGTAGAGGGCCCACCCAAGATCACTGATGAGCTCATCGGGATCGCCCGGATCACGAGTATGGGTCACCGGACCCGCGGCCATGGCATCGATATCCATTTGCACGTAGAAGCGCCCGTAATAGTTGATGCCCACGTAATCCTGAGTCCCGGCGAGATCCTCGATCTCAGCTGAGAACTCGGTGTCTGTCATCGAGTAGGTGCCAGTCTCTATGGCATCAAAGACGTCCCAGATAAAGGCCTGCTGAACAAAACCAGCAGCGAGCCGATCTACAGGGTGCCAATTCCGCCAGGGTTCGAAGGCGCGGGTATGTTGGGTCAGTCCGACTGAAATCGATTGGCCTCGTGCCGCCGCGTCTCGGTGAAGAATTCGATAGGCATCGGCGTGCGCTTTCAGGAGTTGTGTGACCACGGGTGCGACGTCGATGGGACCGGCCCGTTGTTCAAGCGGTGGAAAAACTCCTTCAATGTAGCCCCAAAGCACGTACACCATGGGCTCATTCAGCGTACACCAGAAATCGATTTCAGGGCCCAAGAGCGAAGAGACGGCGCTCACGTAACGATTCCAGTGCTCGAGCGCGTCGCTTCGCTCCCAGCCACGCTTGCCGTTGTGTTCTTCCCAGAACCATTCGGGTGTTGAGAAGTGGAAGAGCGATACGTGGGGCGTGAGTCCATTGGCTTTGGCGGCGGCAATGACATTTCTGTAAAAGGCAACCCCCGCGGGATCCGGCTCAGTCATCTCCACGCGCGGGAACAGTCGTGACCATGCCAGGCTAAAGCGGTAACTGTTCAGTCCGAGATCTGCCAGCGCTGCAAAATCACTGGGGTAGCGCGTATCAAAGTCAACTTTTTTGCGCCGTACTTCTTCGGAGACCTGATTTAGGTCGCGAATGTGGCCCGGTTTAGCTTGGCCTGGCCGATCGCCTGTGCCGGTTTTTCCCTCAGCGATGACGCGTCGCTCGAAAGCAGTCCAGTCGCTGGGCTGCTGGTGCTCGACATGTTGCGCCGCAACCGCGACGCCCCAGGCAAAGTCTTCTGGAAAAGTCAGAGGGTAGTCTGCATCGATCTTCGACGCCGTTTCAGTCCCGCGTCCCTCACCAATCAACCAGGGGGTAAATATCGCCAGAACAAGCAATGCGCCAAGCGTAAAGACAGCGGCAAGCGTGATTCGATTCATATTAGGGGGTCTCCGATCAACGCGGATGCGTGAGTTTTCTCAGCACCCGATAAACAACTAAGGACGCGAGTAGCCCCAGCAGAGGTCTGTCCGGGTGTCGTTGCTCTATGGTGTGAGGTGTTAACGGGTTGTCTTTGCTGGCCGCTTTGGCGTCAGGATCTAGGGTCCACCATTTTTTCAGATCAAAGTTACTCACAATGTCATCGTCGCTGAGTCACTAGAACCATCGCAATTTTCTGAACACGAGTATTTGCGTCGCCATGATTGCGACAAGGATGCCACAGAAGAAAAGAAAAGCTCGTGGGTCATCAGCGCCAGGGATGCCGAGAACATTGATCCCAAACAGTCCGGTCAGAAAACTCAGGGGCAGAAATATCGAAGCGATGATCGAGAACACATAGGTGTTTCTATTGAGTCGCTCGGTGAGAATATTCGCTACCTCGTTTTGAATCGCATGGGCGCGTTCCCTGATGGTTTGCAGGTCCTCCACAAAGCGGGTCATGTCGTTATGCGCTTCCTGCAGGCGCCGCTGCAGCCCCGGGTTTAGCCTCAGCGCGTCGGTTTCGTTTAAGCGTCCCACTATGTCTCTTTGTGGCCCGAGAAATCGATTGAAAACGCTGGTCTTTCGCCGGATGGAGACGACCTGTTCGCGCACCCCCGTCAGTTGCATCTGAAGGATCTGATCCTCGAGTTCGTCAATCCCCTCGGTGAGATCGCCCATCACCGGAGTCAGTCGTTTGATTGAGCCCTCGATGAAGGTGGTCATTAAGTCGTTGATGTCGACAGGTCCGTTCCCGGAAAGCAGTAATTCCTGCATCTCTGCGACGCCTCTCAGGTTGCGGAGCTGCACTGAAATAAAGCGATGGGCCTCGATCCAGATGCGAATGGAGACCATGTCTTCGGGCTCGGCATGCTCATTGAGATTAACACCCCGAAGAATCAGGAGGAGGCCAGACTCTCTGGGGAGCATGCGGGGTCGTGTATCCTCCGCGAGCAGCGCGTCGACCAGCGTTGAGTCAGGTAGTTCGGCGTCCTCAGCAAGCCATTGTCTGGCAGACGCGGAGCGCGCGCTAAGGTGAACCCAGACCGGTTTGCCCTCCACGCCGGCCGATCTCAGCGCCTCTTCGGTAAGACGCGTTCCCGAACCATCTCCGTTGAGCGTATAGGCGCAGATAAACGTATCTGACATATGAAGTCTCCGATTGAGAGGCTTAGTGGTCGAGGTGGTGCGCGCCGTGCACTCGGATTATTCAGTTTTGTTACGGCGTCACGGGCGAAGGATACGCCCCCGGGAAGCGATCTGAAAAAAAATTTACGGCCCAGCCGGTCTCAGGCGTTTGCTCAGAGGGAGACGCTTGCTGCAAGGTTCACTCTCAATGGCCCAAACGGTTAGCCGCCAGCGGGTAAATCGGCGCCCCAAACTTTCCGGGGCGCCGCGTGGAGCCAGTGTTTAGAGCGAGCTCAAGCTTGGGGTAGGTAGATGACCCGCGAATCGAACAACGCGGGACTTTGGCAGTCGGCGTCCTCCATCGCTTTGGCGGCGTGAGCAGACTCGCCATAGGCGGCGTAGCCTGCTTCTCGTTCTGCGTCCGTTGCCCAGAAATTGGTCCACATATAGTCGGGTGTATTCTGGTCTGGCAGCTCAAACAGCGGTGTCATGACCGTCCACCAATAGCTGGTTGCGCCGACCTCGGCCTCAAAGCTCTCCATGAATGCGGCATGCATTGCCTCGAACGCTTTGCGATCCGCCTCGCCTTTTCCTTCCTTGTACTCGCAGAAGATAAACTCCACCACGCTACTTCCGCTGGTATTGCGTGCGCTGGCCGGACGACCTGGCGCAGGCGCGAAACCGTAGGCATGCTCTGCCGAGTAGGTGAAGGTATTTTTTGTCAATTCCAGCCACGCCGGCTCATGGTTCGCACCCCAATCCGACCACGCATTGTCCCGCGCTTCCTGGGTTGGCCATGCCATGACCCACAAGAAGTCGAAGTTATCGTTGGCGACGCGGGGTGTCATGACGGTTGCTACCATCAACCCCCAGTCGGCCTCGCCAGCGACATTCGACCAGTAGTCGGCGTGGGACCACAGTGCTTCGTCGGTAAACCCGTCGGCTTTTTGATGCCAGACAAACTCTACGATCGCGGGGACCTGTGGTGCGTCAGTACTGACGGTGCCCGGTGCGGGTGGCTCCGGTTCTGGCGCGGCCGCGTTACTGGCACCCTTGTCACCACCGCAGGCAGCGAGGGCGAGCAGACCCAATGATAAAAGTAGCGCTTTCATAATGATTTCCCCTTGGTAGCACTGTTTTGTTTTTTGTAACACCCGCGTGGGGCGCGCAAAGACCTTACCTCGCGTCGGAGCTCATGACAAATGCCGCCGAGAGGTAGCGCCGGGCGCTGGCGACCGTGTAGTGCAACGTCCATCGCCAAGACGACCTTGGGCGAGCGCTGCTTGCCGCTCAGCAATGATCCCCTCGGCTAGGGGGGAAGCGCGGTGATGGCCTGCCACTTCAGAGCGTGTCGAGGATCAGTTGAATGTCGTCGCGACTGGTGCGCGGGTTCACAATGCAAAAGCGCAGAACCGTCTCGCCTTCGTGTTTGGTAGGCGTGACCAGCCCGTCGCCGCGTTCGAGCAATTGGTCACTCCACTCTTTATATTGCTCGGGCGACCACCCCTTTCTTCTGAATACACAGATCGAAAGGCGTTGCTCCGTCACCATTTCCAGGTGAGGGTGGGCAGAAATCATTAGTGCGGCCTCCCGCGCTCGCTCTAGCGTAATTTCCACGGCCTCAGAATAGGCCTTGGTGCCGTGCACCGCCAAACTGAACCAGAATGGCAGTCCTCGCGCGCGACGCGATAAGTGGTGGGCGTAATCGCTGGGATTCCAGATGCCATCGTAGAAGACCTCCAGATAATCCCCGTGCTGTCGGTGCGCGCTTCGTGCTTTGGCAGGGTCAGCATAAATCAGCGCGCAGCAGTCAAAGGGTGCAAAGAGCCATTTGTGAGGATCAACAATGAAGCTATCCGCTCTCTCGATGCCATTAAAGAGGGGGCGTGCCGATGGCGCTGCAAGAGCGGCACCGCCATACGCGCCATCGACATGAAGCCAAACACCATGCTTGCCACAGGCGTTACTGATGCCTTGCATGTCGTCGATGATCCCAAGATTGGTGGTGCCGGCGGTACAGGCCACGGCAAACAGTCTCGCTCGATCATCGTCACTGAGTGCCGCAATCGTTGACTCAACATCGGCACCGGTGAGTTGATGCGCGCCAGACTGCACCAGATCAGCATCCATCACCTGCGCAGCCTGCTCCACCGAGGCGTGGGCGCCGCGTGAGGAGATGATGAGTCCTCTTTGTTTCGCATGATCTGGATGTTGCTGTCGCCAATCATGTCTGGCCGCTACCAGCGCAGACAGGTTGCCCGCGGTGCCGCCGCTGACGAAAACGCCACCTGCACTGGACGGGAAGCCCGCGATGTCCGAGATCCACCGCAACGCCTGATTTTCCGCGTACACGGCGCCGGCGCCCTCCAGCCAACTGCTCGCGCAGATATTGGATGCGCCTACCACGAGGTCAAAAAGCGTTGACACCTCTGAGGGCGCGGTGGGGACGAATGCTAGATAGCGGGGGTGGTCTTCTGAAATACAGGCGGGGGCGAGTGTCTCTATAAAAAGCCGAAGCGCTTCCTCACCGCCCAACCCCTCCTCGGTGATGGTTTGTCCAGCCATCGCCTCCAGCGTTTCCTGAGGTAGTGGGTGATCCAGCGATGGGGGGTCCATGCGGAGTCGGTCCATCGCGTAGGCGACAATGGCCTCTGACAATGCTTCGATGTCCGGTTTCACTTGATGCATACGTTCAGCTCAGTTCTTGTCATTGTTTGTAGCTAGTGTGCAGTAATTAGCAGCTTCTAAGAAGGGTGCTCTGGCGTTGTTTTGTGACTTAACCGCTTAAGCCGATCGCAGTTGAGGCGGCGCGCTGAGCGCCTGTGCAATCGGGACGCAGTCTCGCGCCAGGGCCGCCGCGACCGCCTCATGGGTAATCAGGCCCACGTGTACGTTGATGCCGGCAGCGAAATGAGGATCGGTTGACATGACTTCGGCCAGCGGATCTGCGGCTAGCCTGAGCACGTAAGGTAGTGTTGCATGGGTCAGTGCCATGGTCGCCGTTCTCGCTACCGCGCCCGGCATATTGGCCACGCAATAATGCACGACGTCGTCCACCACATAGGTGGGATCAGCGTGAGTCGTGGGCCGCGAAGTTGCAAAGCATCCGCCCTGATCGATGGCAACATCAACCATTACGGTTCGGGGCTTCAGGCCAGATATCATGTCTCGCGTCACCAGCTTGGGTGCCGACGCACCGGGTATCAATACCGCCCCCACGATGAGGTCTGCTTCTCGCGCACACTGATCAATGGACTCGGCGGTAGAGTAGACGGTCTTTAATCGCCCGCCGTACTGCTCGTCCAGTGCGGTTAGCCGCGGGACTGAGCGGTCTACCACGGTAACCTCTGCGCCCATTCCCATCGCCACTCGGATAGCGCTATTACCGACTACCCCGCCCCCCAGCACCAGTACTTTACCCGGCGGGACACCGGGCACACCGCCCAGTAGCGTGCCATTACCCCCGTGATGGATCTCCATATGATGGGCGCCGGCCTGCACGGACAATCGCCCAGCAATCAGGCTCATCGGTGCCAGCAAGGGCAAGCCGCCCTGAGGTGAGGTGATGGTCTCGTAAGCGATGCAGGTTGCGCCTGATTGGACCAACCACTCCGCTTGATGGGGATCAGCAGCAAGGTGCAGATAAGTGAACAGGAGTTGGCCGGGCCGAAGCTGTCGACATTCGCTCTCTTGCGGCTCTTTGACCTTCACAATGAGATCTGCGGTGGCGAATATCTCCTGAGCAGTGTCAACAACTGACCCGCCTGCGGCGCGGTAGAGCTCGTCACCGAGCCCTATTGCTGCTCCGCAACCAGATTCAACAATGACACGATGGCCGGCGCCGACTAGCTCTCGTACCCCTGCAGGCGTCATACCCACCCGAAACTCCTGTGCTTTGATCTCTTTGGGTACACCAATCAACATGGCGTTTACTCCTATGCTAAGTGGCCGCAGTGTGCCTCGGCCGGTGTCGGCAAAAAAGGCCGAAAAAACTTTTTATGAATTATAAAAAAGACAAAAAATATAAATTTAATAAAATAAAAAGATTAATTAACTATTTTTATGTTAATTTAAAGGTATATTACTTATCTCTTTTAGAGGCGCTGCGTAGATTCAAAGGGGGTCGCGTACATGCCACCGCAGTCAAATCAACTGGATCGAATTGATCGCAACATCGTTCGCTTATTGCAAAAAGAGGCGCGAATGCCTCACACCGAACTGGCCAGGCGGGTGGGTTTGAGCACCACACCATGCAAGGAGCGGGTCAAGCGACTTGAGCGGGACGGCGTGATTCAGCGCTATCAGGCTGTGCTCAATCCCGCCGCATTGGATCGGGGTCTGGTGGTGTTTGTTCAAATCAGGTTGAACCGCACATCTCAGGATATTTTTGAGGAATTCACCGCGCGGGCAATGGATCTTGAGGAAGTGCAGGAGTGTTATCTGGTGAGCGGCAATTTCGACTATTTGCTCAAAGCCCGGGTCGCAAATATGAATGCTTACCGGGTGCTGCTAGGAGAGACCCTGCTGACGCTGCCGGGCGTACAAGAGTCAACCAGCTATGTGGTGATGGAGCAGGTCAAAGAGTCGCTGACGTTACCGGTGCCAGCCTGATCAGGTCCTCACTTCACAATTTGCATGAGAGGTTCAGTGCGCCGGGCTTGACCAGGCGCCGATTTGCGGTAAGCCAATGGACGCAATACACCCCTGACGGGCGCGATTACGGCTATCACTCCCGCTTATGCATTAGCATCTTGCTGGCGACGCATGCCTGCGCTACTGTCTCCGACCCTTTGCCGCTACGGAAATTTTTGACTGCCGCAGCGTAGTGACATCGCGCACCAGTGATGTAATGACATATTGTGTGACATAATATTGCGGTTGTGGCCCAACAGCGCCGATGCCGATTGAGAGGCGATTGATCCCCGGCCCGATGCCGTAGCCCTCTGGCGAGACAAGCAGGAGCAGAAATGGATTTAGGTATCTCTGACAAAGTTGCACCTGTGCTCGAGCAGGTGAGAGCGTTTATCAGCACGCACATCATTCCGGTTGAGGGCGAATACATCGCGGAAATTGAGGTGGGTGATCCTTTCGAGCTGACAGCCCGCCAATACGAGATTCTGGACCAACTCAAGACGCACGCAAAAGGCGCGGGGCTCTGGAACTTCTTTTTGACCGGTGAGGAGGGTTCTGGCCTCAATACGGTCGAATACGCGTACCTGGCCGAGGAGATGGGCAAGTCCCGCTTGGCTGCCGAGGTCTTTAACTGCTCCGCACCCGATACCGGAAATATGGAAGTGCTCCATAAATATGGCACTGAGGCCCAAAAAAAGCAGTGGCTGGAGCCATTGCTCGCGGGCGAGATCCGTTCCTGCTTCGGCATGACCGAGCCGGATGTGGCCTCATCTGATGCGACCAATATTTGCACCTCAGCCACTCTCGAGGGAGACGAGTGGGTCATTAATGGCGAGAAGCATTGGACATCTGGCGCCGGCGACCCCCGCTGTAAGGTGATGATCTGCATGGTCAAAACCGACCCCGAGGCGCCCAAGCATCTCCAGCAGTCCCAGATCCTTGTGCCGATGGATACCCCCGGGGTGAATATTGTCCGACCTCTCAAAGTGTTCAACATGTTAGATGCGCCGCACGGACACATGCGCGTCAAGCTCGAAAATGTGCGGGTGCCCAAGGACAACATCATTCTTGGGCCGGGCCGCGGCTTCGAAATCTCGCAGGGACGTCTGGGACCGGGTCGCATCCACCACTGCATGCGCTCCATCGGTTCAGCGGAAAAAGCGCTTGAGTTGCTTTGCGAGCGTGCGACCGAGCGTGAAGCGTTTGGCCGGCCGTTGTACAAGTTGGGCGGCAACATCGACATCATCGCGGATGCCCGGATGAATATTGAACAGGCCCGACTGCTTACGCTCAAAACGGCCTGGATGATGGATCGTACGTCGCCGAAGGAAGCACGCATCTGGATTTCGATGATCAAGACGGTGGTGCCTAACATGGCGCTCAAAGTGATTGACGACGCGATTCAGATGCATGGTGGCATCGGTGTGTCTCAGGACACGCCTTTGGCCGAGATGTGGTCCGGGCAGCGTACGCTTCGACTGGCGGATGGCCCCGACGCGGTGCACCGCATGGTCGTCGGCCGCAATGAGATCAAGCAATACTTAGCGGAAGCCGGCGAGGTCGCCGCGACCTTCCGTGATGGTTAAATACCGATAACACTGAGGACAGATCAGCAATGGCATTGATGATGGTGAAGCCAGAGGAAATGGAAGCGCAGGCGGGGACAAAACTGCCGCCTGGAGAATGGTTCGAGATCGATCAGGAGCGTATCAACACCTTCGCTGACTGCACCGAGGACCATCAGTTCATTCACATCGATGAGGCGGCCGCAGCGCAAACGCCTTTCGGTGGCACGATTGCGCACGGCTTTTTGACTCTGTCGCTAATGACCAAGCTCTGCTCGGAAAATGGCGTTTACCCGGAAGGAATTGTGATGGGCGTGAACTATGGGCTGGATAAGGTGCGCTTCTTAAACCCTGTGCGTGCGGGTAAGAGAGTGCGTGCGCATACCGAGATCATGTCAGTCGATCGTAAAGACGCAAATCGGTTTTTGGTCAAGCAGGCGGTCACTGTGGAGATCGAGGGGGAAGATACGCCTGCGGTCTACGCAGAGTGGCTCGGCATGTCGATCATTGGTTAAGAGAGCAGGAGATAGAGCATGACGGTTCGATATGACGACAAAGTAGCGCTGGTGACCGGTGCCGGCGGTGGCTTGGGCAGAAGCCATGCCATTGAACTGGCGAAGCGGGGCGCCAAGGTGGTGGTGAATGACCTCGGTGGCTCCGTGTCGGGAGAGGGCGCGAACTCACAGGCCTCCCTCGATGTCGTGGCAGAAATCGAAGCGCTAGGTGGAGAAGCGATGGCGCACGGTGCCAACGTGGCAGACCTGGAGCAAGTGCAGGATATGGTTGCGCAGACCATTAACCGTTGGGGTCGTCTCGATATCCTCGTCAATAACGCCGGTATTCTCCGGGACAAGAGCTTCTCTAAAGGGTCAGTCGAGGACTTCCGGTTGGTGGCCGATGTGCACCTGATGGGCACCGTCCACTGCACCAAAGCGTGCTGGGACATTATGAAAGAGCAGGAATACGGCCGCATTGTGGTGACCTCTTCCTCCAGCGGTCTCTATGGCAACTTCGGGCAAACCAACTACGGTGCTGCGAAGATGGGTGTCGTCGGCATGATGAATACGCTGGCGCAAGAGGGCGCCAAGTACAACGTCAAAATCAATGCGCTGGCGCCTACGGCGGGCACACGGATGACCGAGGGTCTCATTGATGAGAAAGCGTTTGCGTTGCTCACGCCTGAAACCGTAACGCCGGCGGTGTTATATCTGGTGTCTGAGGACGCGCCGACCCGCACGATTCTGGCGGCTGGAGCGGGCAGCTTTGCTGTCGCTAAGATTGTCGAGACGGAAGGCATGTGGCTACCCGAAGCGGAACAAACCCCGGAGGGCATTGCTGCGAACTGGGCCCAGATCTCTGAGGGCGGTGAGCGCGCCCTGCAAGCGGGCTTCGAGCAAAGCATCAAAATGGTAGGCCAGGCAGCCAAGGGGTTGGGGCTGGAGATGGGTTGATGAGCGGGTGTTCGGTAGAGCCTTCGTCATGATGCGGCGCTTATACCGCGCCCACAATCTTTAGGTTGGCCAGCGACAGCTGGCTCGAGCGGTCTGACTGACTTAACACTTTTTACTCACAAAACAGAAAGGATACGAACATGAGAGAGGCGGTCATTGTTTCAACTGCGCGCACCCCGATAGGCAAGGCTTACCGTGGGGGCTTCAACAATTTGGCTTCACCAACGCTGGCGGGACACGCCATCAGCGCCGCGGTGGCGCGCGCAGGCATTGAGCCCGACCGCATCGAGGATTGCATCATGGGCGCTGCGCTGACTCAGGGCAGTCAGGGCGGCAACATTGGTCGCACCGCGGCACTGCGCGCAGGCCTGCCGGTCACTGTATCGGGCATGACAATCGATCGCCAGTGCTCCTCGGGCATGATGGCGGTCGCGACCGCGGCCAAGCAGGTCATCCATGACGGCATGGATGTCGCCGTTGGCGGCGGCGTCGATTCGATCTCGTTGGTGCAGAACGAGCACATGAACCTGCACCGCGCTGCTGATGAAGAGTTACTGGCCATGCACAAGGACATCTATATGCCGATGCTGCAGACCGCTGAGGTGGTCGCGGCGCGATACAACGTGAGCCGAGATGCTATGGACGAGTACGGTCTGCAATCTCAGCAGCGCGCGGCGGCGGCCTACGAGGCGGGCAAGTTTGAAGACGAGCTGGTGCCCGTGACCTGTGAGCGCATTGTCTATGACAAGGAGACGGGTGAGCAGTCGACTGCTGAAGTCACCGTGAGTGCCGATGAGGGCGTTCGCGCCTCCACACTGGAAGGCGTGCAGGGACTGCGCACCGTGATTGAAGGCGGCACAATCACTGCGGGCAATGCGTCCCAGCTGTCTGATGGCGCGTCGGCGCAGGTCGTGATGGAAGCGGCGACCGCTGAGAAACTCGGCTTGAATCCCCTCGGTGCTTACCGTGGGATCGCGGTGGCTGGATGTGAACCCGATGAAATGGGTATTGGCCCTGTTTTCGCTGTGCCGAAGCTGCTGAAGCAGCATGGCTTGACGGTGGACGACATCGGCCTGTGGGAGCTGAACGAGGCGTTTGCGGTACAGGTACTTCACTGCCGAGATACGCTGGGCATCGACAACGACAAGCTCAACGTCGATGGTGGCGCGATCGCCGTGGGCCACCCCTATGGCATGAGTGGCTCGCGACTCCTTGGCCACGCGCTGATCGAAGGTAAGCGCCGCGGCGTCAAATACGTTGTTGTCACCATGTGCGTCGGCGGCGGTATGGGTGCTGCCGGCCTGTTCGAGGTGTTTTAAATGAAAGCTGTCGTTTGTCGTGAGCACGGCCTGCCCGATCGTCTGGATCTGGTAGACGACTGGCCATCGCCGGAGTTGGGCGATAACGATGTGCGGATTCGGGTCAAGGCCGCAGGCCTGAACTTCCCCGACGTTCTGATCATCCAGGGTAAGTACCAGTTCCAGCCCGAGCTACCGTTTATTCCAGGCGGTGAGTGTGCTGGCGTGGTCGAAGCAGTTGGTGCGGCCGTCACTCGCTGGAAGGTGGGGGACGAGGTGATCCACAGCGGTGGCTCGGGGAGCTTCTGCGAGGAGATCGTCGCCAACGAGCTGGCAGTGTTACCCAAGCCGCCGGCGCTGTCTTTCGAGGCGGCCGCTGGAATCACGATTACGTACCTGACGTCGTATCACGCGCTGGTGCAGCGAGCGAACATTCAGCCGGGCGAGACGCTCTTGGTGCTGGGGGCTGCAGGCGGAGTCGGCAGCACGGCAGTTGAGCTGGGCAAGGCGCTGGGCGCGACGGTGATCGCGGCTGCGAGCAGCGACGACAAGCTGGCACTGTGTACTGAGCTCGGTGCGGATCACGTCATTAACTACAGCGATGAATCACTCAAGGATCGCGTTAAGGAACTGACCGGTGGCGCCGGCGTCGATGTAGTGTACGACCCGGTAGGGGGCGACTTCAGCGAGCCTGCGGTGCGCTCGATGGGCTGGAACGGACGCTACTTGGTGATCGGATTTGCCTCGGGGCCGATTCCCAGCATTCCTCTCAATCTGACCTTGCTCAAAGGCTGCTCGATTGTGGGCGTCTTCTGGGGCCGGTTTACGATGGAAGAGCCTGAGGTGCATCTCGCCAACATCGACACCCTTTGGCAATGGTTTGAGGAAGGCAAAATCAAGCCAGTCATCACCGATCTGTTCCCGATTGAAGAGTACGAGGGTGCCTACGCGGCAATGATGGAGCGCCGCGCCAAGGGCAAGGTGATTCTCACATTCTGATATGACCGGCTATCGGTTCAATACCGCTCCAGAGCTGCGCGTCGGCCTAGGCACTGCGCTTGAAGTGGGGGCGTATTGCGCCCAGCTGGGCATCAAGCGGCCGTTGCTTGTGACAGACCCGGGCTTGTTGGCGGTGGGTTTGCTCACCCCCGTACAGGAAGCCATGGCGGCGACTTGCGAGCAGGTGAGTCTCTTTTCCGAGGTGACCGCTGACCCAGCCGAGTCGGTGGTACTGGACGCGCTGGCGATGCTGCAGGCGGGCGAGGCAGACGGCGTGGTCGGACTCGGCGGCGGCAGTTCGATGGATGTTGCCAAAGCCATCGCCGTGCTGGCAGCGGGCACCCAAACGCTCGCAGAGGCCTACGGCGTCGACCAGGTTGTCGGGGGCCGGTTGCCACTTATTCTGATTCCTACCACTGCGGGTACCGGATCCGAGGTGACGCCGGTGGCAGTGATCACCACGGGCGAAACCACCAAGGCGGGCATCAGCTCGCCTGTATTGCTACCTGATATCGCGGTGCTCGATGCCGAACTGACGCTGGGTCTGCCGGCTCACGTGACGGCCATGACCGGTATCGACGCTATGGTGCACGCCATTGAGGCGTATACCTCGAAGATTAAGAAGAACCCGGTGTCGGACATGCTCGCAAGGCAGGCGTTGACCCTGCTGAGTGCGAATCAGCGACGCGTGCTGTCTCATCCCGACGATGTCGCAGCGCGAGAAGCGATGTTATTGGGTGCCACGCTCGCAGGCCAAGCCTTTGCCAACGCGCCGGTTGCCGCTGTGCACGCGCTGGCCTACCCATTGGGCGGGCACTACCACATGCCCCATGGGCTCAGTAATGCGCTGATGCTGCCCGCGGTATTGCGCTTTAATGCGCCGGCCGCTGAGGCACTCTATCTGGAGTTGGCACCCTTGTTGCCCGAGCCGGTTGCGCCGGGTCTTGAGGGTTTTGTGAGGTGGTTTGAGGACCTCATTGCCGATGCCGCACTGCCGACCACGCTGTCAGCGGCTGACGTTCCCAAGACCGATCTGCCGATGCTGGCGGCTGACGCCATGCTGCAGCAGCGCCTGTTGGTGAATAATCCGGTCGAAGTCGATGAAGCTGCCGCGCTGGCGCTGTATACCGCGGCCTGGAGTGGCTCGGCGTGAGCGATCGTGCGACGCCATCCGCGCGGTCGGACTATCCGATATTTTATTCACTCGAATCTCGTTGGGCGGACAACGACATCTACGGCCACATTAACAACGTTGCCTACTACGCTTACTTCGACTCGGTGGTGAATCGGTTCCTGATTGAGGAGGGCGGCCTGCGCCCGGGCGTCGACACCGTCGTGGGCTACGTCGTGCACTCCAGCGCTGACTATTTCTCCCCTGCCAGTTATCCCGCGACCCTGTCGCTGGGGCTAAAAGTCCTCCGTATCGGCGAGAAGTCCGTGCGCTGGGAAGTTGGTGTGTTTGCATCGGATGTGGAGCAAAGCTGCGTCACCGGCACGTTTACCCACGCCTTTGTCGATCGGGAGTCGGGCCGTTCAGCAGCGGTTCCTGAGGGGATAAGACGCGCCATTGAGTCATTGCCTGCGACCAACTGACTCATAATCGATTGGTCCTAGGTTCAAGTTCTGGTGGCCCCATCATTTCTGTGGCCAAAGTAAACGAATACATCCACGGTGTCTGACTCTTCAAATCTAGCCTTGTGGCCTTACCAGCTCGCGGAGGGTCAGACGTTAGCGTTTTTACTACGACCATCAACCAACCTGCAAAGCATAGTTTTGGCCTGCCCAAGCGGGAGATGTCATCTATGTGACAGGTACTAAAGTGATGTATCAGCTAGGTTCACCCGCGTTGACGACAGGAGTCAAAAATGGAACCCGTAGCCTTTCTTCTTTTAAGTTTCTTCTCGATGATGACGTCTACGAATCACTGAGTTGTGTTCGCGGGAGAATCGTTATGAATCGCAGAGTAGTGCGATACCTGGGGAGCGTGAGGACCGGCTGTCTTGCCCTGCTGCTGACGGCACTGGTTCTGAGTCCAGCCCGCGCAGCGGAGCTGATTATCAACCTTGAGGAGCCGGTTGATGGCGGTACCAGCTCCGGGGTGTCGAATATTCGCGGATGGGCAGTGGCGTCCGACGGTATCGAACGAATCGAAGTGTATTTTGACGGTGTGCTCGGGTTTGAACTGCCTTACGGCGCTAGTCGTGAGGATGTTGAGGCGGCTTATCCGGATATCGTCGGATCAGTAAACTCCGGTTTTGGGTCGGCAATGGCCTATGGATTATTGGGTAATGGTGAGCACACGGTGACGGTCCGCGCTGTATCACTGACTGGTGATATGGCTGAGGACAGTGCCGTATTCGAGGTCGTCGGCTTTCCCTACGACTTCCTGAGTGCTGACGAATCACCCAATCTTGAGGGTGCCAGCGTGAGTCTCGCCGGCGATTCGGTCGTGATCAACGATGTCATATTGCAAGATGGGGAAGACTATGCGGTAACCCTAGGGTGGCTGACTGCCAGTCAGGGGTTTGAAATTCGCCAGGTCACTCCTGCTGTCACGAATCCTGCCGAGCAAGATATTCTCGTGTCCGCTTTTTTTGGACTTGATAATGAACTATCGGGTCTGTTGTGCAATCAACCGGGAAGGCTGTTAGATGGTATGCCTGTTAATTTCAAATTCCCCATAGATGTATCCAGCCTATCGGAAACTGATTTTGAAGTTTTAGACAGCTTTGGAAATATACATACCCCTGATTGTGTTTCTTTGGCCCCAGCTGATGAAGACGGAGAAAATCGAACTGTGCTTCTGCTGGGTGAATTAGGTGCCGCTGTTACCAATCCACCTGTTGAAGTCAGAGTTGTAGGGGATTTATTTACAACGGATACGGTATCCGGAGAGACCGCTTGTTCAGAAGTCGTAAACCTAAACGGAATCACGACCACGAATGTTGTTCCGCTTGATGATGGGCCAAGTTTATTCTTTGCCCAAGAAATATTTGGCGACCTGAATGAATGTGATTCAGGAGCACAAACGATTCAAGTGGCTTGGAATGGTGGCGTTACACCGTATATAGATGGTGATCCCGAATCTGACTTATTTCAGTACTACGTTGGCTATTCCGACAATTCTGGAGTGCTAATTCCGCATATTCCTATTTCGATTAGAGATATTGATGACCAAGACAACGTTCACCAACTATGTTTTGCTACTAGCGATGAGATTGTCAAAATCTCAATGCTGGCCAACACGGTCGAAGACCCAAACCAAGACCCAAATCGGTATAGCAGAATTGATGTTGCTTCCTGCACTGCATTGAACGAGTAGGGACGCTCTCAACAAGTCCCGCTGCGCGGGTGATGTCGTTTATCGTATGCGTGCTTCGTTTTGATTTCATTAGCATTGTTGATCAACTGAGCTTCGCCGATGTCGAGCATGACGCCAAGCGCAAAGCGCGTCATTTTTTTGAATATCAGCGCAGGAATTCGTGAGCGTTCTCGTGGTCAATATCAGGCAACAGTGTTTGTAAACAACGTGTTGGGTGAGCACTACGCTAGCTAGATCATTGATGTGTCAGCTCTTTATCGAGGTGACACCGCCTATAGGTATCTGGTGACTCGCAACGCGCAGCGCCCTAGCGGAGACGCCGTCCTTATCCCTTTAGGGCAGGCCGAACCGCAGCAAACCGGAGGTTTGCGAAATCACCAATGCACCCAACTGACTTGTCGTTTAAATCCGAGCCACTTAGTCTGTCGCCCATGGCTCAGCAAAAGAGATTAAGGGATTCGCTTCGTAGAGAGCGGTGGGCGAAATATGTCACCGATGAAGCTTTAGATGAG
>Ga0181597_10001129_pt1 | contig 30161 bp, 38 predicted proteins | sample 041ome_5_FD_148647 | JGI IMG/M metagenome (GOLD analysis project Ga0181597, IMG submission 148647) | Coastal salt marsh microbial communities from the Groves Creek Marsh, Skidaway Island, Georgia - 041403US metaG (spades assembly) | ecosystem: Environmental > Aquatic > Marine > Intertidal zone...
TTCAGTGCGCCAACACAAGAAGAAGCAAAGCTGGTGTAAGTTTTTATTTACACAATCGCAAAATGTCCTGCAAGCGAGTCCAAGCAAAAAAGAAAGACAATCTGCACTATGTGGTCCAAAAAACTGCTCATCTACGTGAGATTACTGCTGGATTTCCGATTCGAAAATGGCGGTGCGAGTCGACAACAAAACATCTTCAACTTCGGTGACACTGCACAACAAATCGGTAACGTACTGGTACTTTGCCCCATTATCAGTCTGCTCATGATGAGACTGACTTAGAGAGTATTGTAAGACAAAGCTTTTTCTGACTGTTTCCTCGATATGGATGCCAAGTTTGGGCGCCCAACTATCTGGATGTGCAACGACTTTGCGCCCGCTTTTCTGTAACATATCGACGACTTCTTCACGCAGTACGACTGAATTCCTAGGCTAAACAATTTCCAAACTCAGTTCTTGAGGCAAGTTGATTAAACACGGTTCTTCACTGATGGAGGCTTGACCAAACCTAACCGAACAGCACATAAGTATTAGCATGATGGTTCGTTTCACTATGACCAAGCCTTTTCCATATGCTCCCGCATGACCTTGATGGCATAGCCTGAGCCGTAGTTGGTAGCGATGGTATTGGAACCATGCCCAAGGATTGCCATCGAAACTGCCTCTGGGCATCCTGTGTTACGGAGCTTGTCCTTCATTCTGTGCCGAAGGGAATGCATCGAGAGCTTCCTGTCGGCGATGACCTTGCGGAACCGCTTCATCATCATGGCTGATACCCGGTCCATACCTCTTGGTCGGGCATAGCGTTCGAAGACAGGTGCTTCTGGGTCTTTGTCGGTGATGAGTGTCTTCAGGACTGTTGTGGCCGCAGGCGAGAGTGGCACAGAGCGCTCCGAAGGTGCATTCTTCAAGCGTCGCCATGGGGTTGGCGTTATGTTTATGTACCCTTCATCGAGGTTACAGTCTGTGATCCTAAGGCCCGCTATCTCTGCAACCCTAGCTCCTGTGTCCCGCAGAACAACAAAGAGCGCATTGGTTGTGGGGTCATCTTGGAAGGCTGCCTTGAGCTGTTCTACCTGTTCATCGCTGAGTGGATGTCGGTCTGCTTTGGAACTGCCTGCACCTTTTATCAGAAGGCCTGAAAAGGGACTGGTCCAATCAATCCCTGTATCCTTGATATACCAGTTCAGGGCTGCATTCAGGGTATTCTTATATCTGGCGACTGAGTTCGGTGCCATCACTGGAAGTAGGCTATCCCTGTAGGCATTGGCATCTTGGCGTGTGATTGTCTGCACAGGTTGTTGGTAAACCTTAAACGCCCCAATGGCTGCCTCTAGGTCGGTTTTGCATTTCGCAATCCTGAGCTTCAGTCGGTGGTCAGTTGCTTCATACCCTGTTGTTTTAAAATCGGTTTATTGGTCTAGGACATCAGCAAAGCTAGAAGAGCGTTCTGGCAGGACTGCTCCATGCAGCAGTGCGAGCGTTTTCTTTGGATACATGCCTTCCAATCTATCGGCCAGGGCCATCAGAGCATATTCCAAGTTATCATCTACAGCACCCACCTCTAAGCGCTGCGCTGCTTCCTTCCCATATTCCTCTTCCACCAAGTGGAGTATCGTGGCTCTATGGTCTTTACGCTTGATGAGGTCAGAAGACTTCTCGGCACTTGCCTGAGCCCCCTCCAAGATAGCTTCCACGTCCGAATGGGCTTCGGGCCAGTTTCCCACCACGTCTTTTTTGGTGCGCCCTAGATTACGGTACAGATACCCTTTCCCGACACGCTCCACGAGGTTTTTCGGCACACGCCTTCTATATCGGTAAATCCCATCGGCTTTACGCTCGGTATACAGCGGAAGATTCTGAATTTCGGTGTCCTCATCTTGTCCACCAAAACCTTCACCTGTTTCCTGCATCTGCACTCACCCGTTTTTGACCCAAAAGAGTTCCTTTTTGACCCCGTTTGAGTTCCCTTTTTCAAAGGATAAGCCAAGTATGCTTCATTTTAAAGGAAAAATCACCCAACACGTGGTACCCGCGGCCAGAACACATGCAAATCTCACTGCATTGTTTTTATAATGTTTTTTGAAGCTAAAAGCTAATCGATGAGTGCCTTTTCAACACTTTATGAGTTCCTTTTTATGCAAAAAAGTCGCCCAAATATTCGAACTGGAAATGGGAATACTTTAACAAGGCATTTAAACCGTAATCTTTGTCACAGCGTGATTATTGTGGTTAAATCACAGGCGTATTTGGCGTTTTGGCACAAAAAGAGAATGGTATGAATGATGTCAGTAAATAATAAAGTCATAATTTCTTGCGCGGTCACAGGCGCGATACATACGCCGTCCATGTCACCACATTTGCCCATTACGCCCGAAGAGATAATTACGGACAGTCTCGCCGCGACCGAAGCTGGCGCAGCTATTCTACATCTCCATGCTCGTAACCCAGAAGATGGTCGTCCAGATCAAACACCAGAAGGATTTTCCCCATTTCTTGCTCGAATTAAGCAAAGTTCTGATGCCGTAATAAATATTACCACGGGAGGGAGCCCGTATATGACTGTCGCAGAGCGCGTTGCTCCAGCAGCAAATCACAAGCCCGAACTCGCCTCTCTAAATATGGGCTCTATGAACTTCGGCCTCTATCCGATGCTGAACAGATACAAAGCATTCAAGTTCGATTGGGAGCGCGAACACTTGGAAGGATCCAAAGATCTTGTGTTTCGTAATTCCTTCAAGGATATCGAGTATGTCCTCGAAACTTGCTACGGAAACGGTACCAGGTTTGAGTTCGAGTGCTATGATATCTCGCATTTATACAACCTCGCTCACTTTGCTGATCGTGGCTTGGTAAAACCCCCTTTCTTTGTGCAATCTGTTTTTGGTCTTCTCGGCGGGATTGGCGCCCACCATGAAGACGTTATGCACATGAAGAGAACAGCGGACCGATTATTCGGGAATGATTTCCGCTGGTCTGTTTTGGGTGCTGGTGCCAATCAATTCCGAGTAGCAGCACAAGCCGCTACATTGGGGGGTAATGTCCGAGTGGGCCTTGAAGATAGTCTTTGGGCAGGACGCGGTGAACTTGCCACCTCAAACGCCGTTCAGGTTCGCAAAGTCAGAAACATAATTGAAAATCTTGGATTAGAAGTAGCAACCCCAGATGAAGCGCGTGAAATGCTGCAGCTGAAGGGTGGCGATCAAGTCGCTTTTTAATTTTTAAAAACGCTCAGTTTAAAGGGTTGTAGCAATGCAAAAAATCGCAGTTGTTGGAGGTGGATTAATCGGACAGGGCTGGGCGGCAGTGTTTACTCAATCTGGCTATCATGTCACAATCTATGACCCATCAGAGGACGTTAGAAAGACAGTCCTTGATTCAATGAACCAGCGGGTCGCTGACCTGGTCAGCGCTGAGTTGGTGACAGCTTTTCTTGGAGAGAAAATGCTAGAACAACTAACCGTAGCTCATTCCCTAGAAGAGGCGGTTGAGGGGGCTATTTACATCCAAGAAAACGGCCCTGAGCAAGTTGAAATCAAGAAAAAGCTTACTGCTGAGCTTGATGCTCTTGTATCGCCAGATGTTCCAATAGGAAGTTCAACCTCTGGAATATCGGCATCACGTTATTGCGAAGAACTCAACGGTCGTCACCGCTGTTTGGTTGTTCATCCAATTAATCCTCCGCACCTTATTCCTGCCGTTGAAATCGTCCCCTCTCCTTGGACAGAAAAGTCTATCGTGACAAAAGTAGATGAAATTATGCGAAACTGCTCGAGAGAAACAATACTTTTGAACAAGGAGATTGACGGCTTTGTGGTGAATCGTCTTCAGGGCGCGCTATTAGAAGAAGCGTTCAGATTGGTGGGTAGTGGTATCGTATCAGCGGCTGATTTAGATAAAGCTATTGCGGACGGACTTGGCTTACGATGGTCATTCATGGGTCCGATGAAAACTATCCACCTGAATGCACCGGGAGGCGTCGCAGATTACGTGGAGAGATATGGCCGCATGTATCAGGGATTTGACCTACACGCAGACTCAGACAATACCTGGGATCGCGTTACAAGACAAAGTTTGAGAGCAGAATTAGAGGCTGCGATCCCCATCGATGACATTCCTGAAGCTCAAGCTGAACGTGATAAAAAGTTAATGGCGCTAATCAAACATAAACAGAAGAGTTAATAAAAATGCACATTTACACTTTATTAATCACATGCATTCTTGCCGTGTTACTTTTATTTGCATACAAAATGTTTGATACATACGGTGTTTTGGGATGGCACTTTTCATAGACTTGTAGGCTTATCTGCTGGCTCATATTTCAACGAATACCAAGGTGTTTAATAATAGGAACTATTATTTTTGTAGCCAACCCACGTTAGTAGATATGCATCGTAATTCCTGATCTCTACCAGTGTCACATTAACAGAAAATATTATAGCCTTTTGCGGAAACACCAAGAAAGTAGTGATATGTAACCTTTAACGTGAATCCGATGCCAAGTGGACATTACTGGACCTCATGATTTGGTTGCTACGCACAAATGCAATAACAGTGTCAAACATTACGAGTGACCCGCAAAATATCTCTCCAATTGATTTGAAGTTTCCAGCAAAAAGTTTTATCATGACATGGCACAACCTCGTACGGTTAACCATGACAGTTACCGTTTGTACCATACAAGAATAATTAAAAAATTAACTCCTACACATATAAGGCCGTTGGATTAAGCTCTCAGACTAAAAATAACATATTTCGATTTTTAAACGGCAGAAAACCATTCGCAAACAAACTGAATTTTGGGTTTAAAATCACCAATTCTGAAAGCAAACTCTGCTGCTTTTTCATTGCATCCTTTTTCGGTCGTTGCAGTACCGTAATGCTGATAAACTAGTGGCTCGCCATTAATATCAAAAAAAACTATAAACAGTGCCCACATGAGGCGATGATATACTGACGATGGCAAATATCAATACAGTGCAGGCTTGCAATTTGATAAAGACAAGAAAATGCTTGCAGGCAAGTGTTCGAAAGCATGCTTGACGCAATCATTTCGATACGGTTGTGTAACGTAAAGACTCAATCTTGCCGTCGCTACAAAATCTGTAACAACCGAATAAAATATTAATTAAATTGCATTAAAAAATGAACATAAAGTATAAATATAATTATGAAAACTAAATTCATTGTATTAACCTTAACAACTTTTATTTATGCGATTAGCACGTCTGCAAGTGCAGACAGCTTCTGGGATCGTATTTTTTTAAATAAAAAAGAGTTTGTCGCCACAATTAAAATTGAAAATAACTGTCAGCTTGAGACACGTTACTTCATAGTTAGGAATTTAGACACTGGCCGCTATGCGTCATTTAAAAATGGTATTGCAAAGTTAAAAGCCTTTAAAAATGCACCACTTCAATTGCAGTTGTCACCGTCAGTTAAATATATAAGCTTTGAAGGTGTTGCAGTTGCTGCTTCGGAGAATGTTACGATTACAGCGGATTGTAGTGAAAGAACGCTCGAAATGATAAAGAGCGACAAATAAATTATTAGATATACTTCTCGATGTCGTCTGCCCAGCCATCCTAGAACATTTTTGGTTAGCACGTCCGTTCCTTATGAGATGTGCAATGACTTCAATACGTACTTTAAGTAGCTCCCGATATGCAGTGTACAATTTAATGTTGGCGAAAAATTCACCCAACTGAGCTTCTTCTGCGTTTGCATTCTGTGCCTGCGTTCACATTGGTTCTCATTCGCTTAAACTAAATTTTTTTTAATTCCGGTCGTTTAGATATTCATGAAGAAAATGTTCATATGCTCCCTAAAACCTAACCCTGCTACAAAAACGGCGGGGTTATCATATGTGATTTGGCTTGGCCTGCCTGAATGCGACTGTGCCGCAAACGGCTAATGCCATTGTGTCGCAGTGTATTTATTGATCTAATTATGAAACCAAGCCGTAAGTACGGACATGTTCATTCCTAAAGAATGTAAGCGGGTGAGGCTCTCCTCTTTCAGTTTCGACTACGAAAATTCTTTCTCACCCACACCCTAGAGTTCTATCGGTCCCCTCGCATCAAAGCTTGGGCCACCCGGGCTGAACGCTTGTGTATTTCATTTTTTATGCTGACGCTTTAAGTTCTGTAATCAACATGAGAACCACATGCTATTTCCAATAAAAGTCGTAGCAGTCAACATATTCCTAACTGGCGTAACCGCTGGCGCACTTGGTAGTGCCGCGGTAGTAATTGTATTGTCCGATGCAAAGCGTAGAGAGCGGTTGCAAGATTGTGCAGACAAGATGCGCGATGACTGCAGAACGATGTTTAACATGAAGCTTAAAAACGATAGCTTTTGGCCTGTGTATTAGATGAGTAAGGTATTACCCCTAATAGCAACGAGTTTGTTTACCTTGGTCTGTGGGGTAACTACCATCTGGGTAGAACCTACTGTAGGTTTTTTGCGGTATTGGGCTGCGGCAGGCACTTTGATTGGCATATTTCTTATACGGTATATCCTCAAATCTGACGAAATTTGAATGACAAACTGTTGTCTATTTCTTCAGTGCCCGCATGGTTGTTATTCCGGTCTTGGCGGCAGCCGATGTATACATTCCCCATATAACCAGAAAAGTTCGTCTCAACGTTTGCAAATCCTCGTGCAATGGCGTCTTTAACAGATAGAAAAAATTAACAGCAAGAATGCACAGAAACTTGTTTTCATGCTAAAAATTTTTGCCGCCGCTGCATGTTTCTAAAGTATACCCACGTATTCGTTGACGTGTGCGTATCTCAGGGCAACAATTTGATGCATGACAGTAAAAAGTCATAATAGTGAGAAACTGTTTGTAATTCCATAAGCACGGATTGCCCAGGTTGTGGCACACGAACTGAGGCGCAGGCTAAAGGTTACATAAGCCCGCCCATGCTCACTATTGCGGTTTGCGCCTCATTCTCCGTAGTGATGATCATGATCGGTACCGCGGCATGAGCTAAACTCCAAGCATTATAACTAAAGCAACATTAAGCCTGCACCTACTCTGCGGTATTATTGGTTATAGAGTTGTTGCAATCAACTAAGTGATTATAAACTCATCTCAATAAACAGGGTCAATATTTATCGCAGCAAACGTTAGCACAAAACGAATGTTCCAGTGCCGTAATTCACTGGTCATAGCTTAAACGATAATCGCACGCAGGGCGGTCCATACCATTCAACGTTTGTTAAGCTGATAAGCTTTCTTGTTGAGCATTATCTCGTTCATCCCGCATCCGCTCCATCATAAGCCGGCACGTCTTTAGGTTCGTGGCAACAATCACGACGTTACCAGCGTTATCGTACAAAACCCACTTCTTCTTGCGCTCGACGAGTTGCACTTCGTTTCAAATCCGACCTGATAAATGAAGCTTGAAATGCGCTCCTTCAGCGCAAATAAATATAGGTGTTATGTTTATCAAGATTGTATTTACGTCTTCGTGAAACTTTTCTGTTTCGGCCTCTACCTTAGGCCGATGAACTTGCCAATAATTCCTTTCATAGAGTGTGCAATACGTCTCTGCTTCTACACTGCGAAAATCACTGTTGGTGTATACCAATGTATTCGTTGACTAGTGGTATTTTGTTCTTATTTCTAGGATAATGTTGCACTCAAATAAAATACTGACGTGGAAGTCACTGACTGGCATTACAGACGATTTGTACCTTGGCTTAGCTATGGGAACGTCCCTAGGGATAATCACGTTTGCAGGTATCGCCTTCACTTATTTCTTGTATGTTAAACTTGGCAACCATGTCTAACGTCAGCGCGTTTGGGACAGATTTGACGATTTGATCGAGGAGGATTTCTGGTTCATCATAACCTTCATGGAGTGAAGATGAATAAGAAATCCGTTGGCATCAAAGAGGCTGCAGAAAAGTTAGTGAAGAACATTCGTCGTAGAACGTGCCGTAAGTATTAGCCTAGGAAAAGATCCGGATAGTTTTGGCCGGACTTCGCGGCGAAGAAAGTATCGCCGCCTTGTGTCGTCGGGAAGGCATTGCGGAAAGCCTTTACTACAAATGGTCGAAAGAGTTTCTGGAGGCCGGAAAGCGCCGGCTGTCTGGCGACACAGAACGTCAGGCCACGTCACCTGAAGTGAAAGAGCTGCGCTCGGAAGCCTTGGCTTTGAAAGAGTGCGTCGCCGATCTGACACTCGAGAACCGGCTGCTCAAAAAAAGCATGACAGGGCTTGGGGAGGATCTGGAATGAGATACCCTGCCTCTGAGAAGCTTGAAATCATCCGCACGGTGGAAGGGTCACATTTGCCCACCAAGCAAACGCTCGACATGCTGGGCATTCCGCGTAGCACATTCTACCGCTGGTATGACTTGTATCTTGAAGATGGCCTTGATGGATTGTCCGACAAATCCCCATGCCCGAAATCCGTATGGAACCGTATCCCGGACGGTCGTCGCGATGATCTGATCGAATTTGCCTTAAAGCATAAAGCCCTGACAACTCGTGAGTTGGCCGTCAAATATACCGATGAGAAGCGGTATTATGTCTCTGAATCATCAGCTTATCGCATTCTGAAGGAAGCGGACCTCATCACCGCACCGGATTAAGTGGTGATCAAAGCCGCCGATGAGTTCAAGGACAAGACCACGGCCATCAATCAGATGTGGCAGACAGATTTTACCTATTTCAAGATCATCGGGTAGGGTTGGTATTATCTGAGCACCATTCTGGATGATTACAGCCGATACATCATCGCATGGAAGCTGTGCACAACCATGCGGGCCAGTGATGTGACAGAGACAATTGAACTGGCTTTGGCTGCGTCAGGTTGTGATCAGGCAGTCATTCAACACAAGCCGAGGCTGCTTAGCGATAACGGTTCGTGCTATATCTCGGGTGATCTGGCTGAATGGTTGGAAAAACAGAAAATGGAGCATGTTCGTGGCTCTCCATTCCATCCACAAACTCAAGGTAAGATCGAACGCTGGCTGTCTAGCCCCAATTTTCTGTGCCGTAATTTGATAGAGACGGAGGATCGAATTATGGCTCGGAAGCGTTATTCGGACGAAGATATTTTGAAGCTGTTACGAAAGATTGAAGTTCATCTTTATGATGGCATGGATGTTATTAGCGCTTGCCGCAAGGCAGGAATTTCGGACAAGACCTACTACGGTTGGCGAAAGAAATTCGGCGGCATGGGGCGGTCTCAGCTCAGCGAGATGAAGTCGCTGCAAAAAGAGAATGATCGGCTCAAAAAGATTGTAGCGGAACTTGAGTTGGATAAGTTGATCCTCAAGGAAAGCTTGGATTTTTTAAAGCCAAAGGACTGACGCAAGAGCAACAGCGTCAGGCCGTCATCCATACAAGACAAAAGCTCAATACATCTGAGCGACGAACATGTAAGGTCTTGGATGTTGCTCGTTCAACGCTGAACTACAAGGCGGTTCAGCATGATGATGATGCCCTACGCTTGGCTATGATAAGATTGGCCAAGGCATATGGCCGCTACGGCTATCGGAAGATAACTCAGTTGCTACATATCGAGGGCTGGAAGGTCAACCTTCATTTGCGTATTTCTGTTTATATTAATCAATCATGCTACCAACTACCTTCTTGCTTTACTGGTGGATCGAACCAGCCATATCCGCGTAAACAATCCTCCAGCTCTTCTTTTGGTCTAATCTCGAGGCAAAACTCATAATCAATTCTGTATACGGGATCACCACCATATGGGCTTGGTGGAAAGCCGCTATCTAAAAAGATGATGAAAAAAGTACCCAACACCAACGCCATGAAAGTTGCTGCTTGTGGAAACATCAGCATAACCACGAGAAAGTAACGTAATCTTTCTTTCAGAGGTGTCTGCCGTTGGTTTGGGTCTGGGATATGCATTATCTGTTCACTTCGCAAACTGGTAATTAACAAAGCGATTTTTCGATCTAAGCAAAGCAGCCTTGATGAACTCTGGATTGCGCGCAGCCTTATTGCCTAAGTAAGTTGGATTAGGCCTCTCACCTACCCTCCCTAAGTCCAAGCGATCTGCATCCCAGCATGTTTGGATTGTGACGTCTTTCGAAAGCCTTCCCATGGAATGGTAACGACATGCCTCTGTAAGCTGATACATTTGAGTTGAGTTTAAGAGCACCCAGTCACCGATGATAGACGCAGCAAAATCTGCCGCGCGGTTCCCATGTTGCATGTCCCGATACTCATCTTTCCGCTGGACATCGTGCAGCAATGCAAAATGTTCAACAACTTCGATATCAGCACCACTTTGCGCTGCAATTAGTCGACCATTAATTAGCACACGCAGCCAGTGCTCTATGTCATGCATACCATTATGACTGAGCTGATATTGGTGTGTGAGAAAGTCTAACTATGGCTGAGTGACAACTTTGGATTTTGCTGGCAGCTCTAACGTTTGGTCTAACAAGTCTAAGAGCATGCTAGCCCCCGACAGGCTGGGAATATGCCCCCACCGCCAATGTCGGCAATGCTGTGGATCAGCATCATCAAAATAAGAAATGAAAATACGAGAATAGATGTGGCCATAAGCCACCAAGATAAGGTTTTCATGTGATCTTCCTGCTTCAATATCCCCTAGTCTTCGCTAGGTGGAATCACAGGCTAGCACATGAATCGATTCCCTCAAAACTTGGATCGTGTGCGTCCTATCTAATACGATCTAAGACATATACTTGAATTATACCGCGCCAGCATCACCCTGTTAGTATGGTTGAATGATTTTGACCAGCTAGCTGACGGGCGGGTTTCACCAATGCTATGACGTCTGTCAGCTCACTAAGGGTCGTGGCTGAATACACGCGAAACGGTCAACGGTAAGCCAGTTAGGATAAAAAAATGACACCTTTATACGGGTTCGGCGATAAGGCTAGGCAACCCAAAGACTACAAGTGCGACTGTTCTTTGTGTGGCGCAGATCAAACAGATTGGGAAGCTTTGAGTAATACGCAAAAAATGGTCAGAGCATTAATACTAATAGCACAATACAAGGTTCATGAAGATTTGAAGAAGCAACCGTTTAAAAATTAAACAACCAAAGATTTGGCTCTCTCAAGTATCTATTCATTACTGATACAAAAGGTTTGGTGCTGGCGCGACGTATGCTAACGTTAATAATGGCTGAACCCAAAGCAAAGCTATTCTATTTCAGGTCAGATGGTATTGGGCCTTATAAGGCAGACCATTGGTTCTCATACATCGTTGGAGCCAAGGATAATTATGTGATGCATGAATGGTCACCTGCCGAAGGTAATCGTACATCAGGTGCTGGAACGCGTTCATATACAGTGAAAGAGTTTATGAATGAACCAGAATTTAATGGACGGCCAAAGATCAAACTACAAGAGCTGCTGCGTAATCAATAGCACATAGTTCATCCTTCCAGCTATTTTGTGCCGAACGAATGGCTTCCAGTTCCCAGTCAATTTCACCAGTGAGCTGCTTTTTTTGATTTCCGTTTCGAGAAGTTTTTGCTGCGCTTTGCTGTCCAGCCACGACGTAGCCAGTCCAGTCACGCTGGATAAGATTTGTCCAAACATTTGACGGTTCCTTGGTACAGTTTCTGTACTGTTTTTTTCTGCATTTGCGCCCAATTAGTTTTGGCAACTGAAAGGATAAACAATGTCAAAATTTCTAATTCATATACACAGCGGGCCTGATCTTAAAAATAAACTCACGCTTGGGCTTCTAGTTGCAGCGACTGCAATTCAAAAAGGTCACAACGTTGAAGTATTTTTTGCAGCAGATGGTGTCCATGCACTAGATAGTAAAGAAGGTGAAGTAGTTGGTGAAGGTACTGGTGATGCAAGTCTTCACTTGAAGGCCCTTAACGATGCAAATGTGAAAATGTTTGTATCTGGAATGTCTGCAAAAGCGCGTGGTTATACCGAAAATCTTTTAGAAGGTTTTAACGCAAGTTTTGCAATGCCTGATAAACTTATTGAATGCTCGTTAGAGGCAGATGTCGTTCTATGCTACTAAGCGCGCTGGATAATATTTGTCCGATCATGTTGTGATCTTTCCGTTAGGTGATTTGATAAAACGGTGTTAGCGTCATCGCAGCCAACACAAGGAGCCTCTGGTTTCCAATAAACATAAAGTTCCAATGCTAAGGTATTTGCTACTGCGTTTTTCTCAGGTGGCAAATGGAGTGTGATCAACGGGTTGGCAATTATTCGTTGGTCACACTTCTACTCACTTGAGGCCAGTTAATTTTTTCCCAATAATATTCTTCGCTGGCCTCACTTTTTCTCTCAAGCGCATAGGTACAGTTTCTGTACTAGCTGCATGCCTCTTGTTTGTTAGCATTTTTGCATTAACCAACAGGGAGAAATATAATGTCACTAATGTATATGGTTCAATTGACGTACACAAAAGACGCACTGATGGCGATCATTGATCAACAACAGGATAGGATGGCTGCAGCGGAGGCTTTATGTGAAAGCATCGGTGGCAAACTGCACGGAATGTGGGGTGTTACAGGGCAAGATCACCATATGTTTGCTATAGTGGAGGCTCCATCTGAAGTCGCCTATATGAGTGCATATATGAAGCTGATGAAGTCTGGTGCTTTTGAAAGTTTAAAAACGGTTAAGCTATACAGCACAGCGCAGGTTGCAGAAGCCGCTTCAATGGTTGCAGGTATTCCATACACACCAGCAACTGGATAACAGTTACTTTATAGCAACTACCCTAGAAAAGCCGAAGTAAGCATCAACCAGTGCCGATAGCGATCCATACATCACAATCAGCACGGCATCTGCTTCGGCCATTCTGGCGGGGTCTATCAATACGGCAATCGTAGACACGATCGTTAAAGTGATCCACAGGCGCAAAAGTCATAGAACATCACAAATGGTGCGAAGCATACCACCCAAATTTAACTATTGAGGAATGCTCTAAGGAAGCGGGTTGGTGATGATGGGGCACAAAATGACATCGGTCGCGCATGGGCGCACGCGTAGACCCCCACTGGCTAGGGATCATCGGGGTAGCTCGAAGTTTATCTTTGACCCACCTTAATGCTAATGCCTAAAGTGATTGCAGAACTTCAACAGGAGGACCAAATGTCAGAAATCCAAGGAGGCTGCTTGTGCGGTTCTGTGCGTTTCACATGCAAGTCTGCGCCAATTGCTTCCTACGCATGTCATTGTCGGTTTTGTCAGCGTAGCTTGGGTACCGCCTATCGCGCTGCAATGTCGTTTAATCTTGACGACGTGCAATTTAACGATGGCGAATTACGGACCTATACTTACAAAAGCGATGAACACGGCCGCGAATTATATATTCATTTTTGTCCAACATGTTCGACACAAGTTACAGCAACAACTGAACGGTTTCCTGATCGTCGCGTAATGATGATAGGGACGCTGGATGACCCAAGCCAAATCGATGTGAACACTCACATGTTTGCAGATGAAAGTCTCCACTGGGTGTCTGCGCATGATGATGATGTCGTTTATGGAAAACACCGAATAAACGAGGATGGTTCTGCTGCTGAGCCATTGTAAAAATCGTTTGTAATCATCGACTGATTTAGAATGCAGCAACGCTAGTGGCTACGATCACCATAAAATGCAACTATCAAACATCTGAAAATCCACGAGGGAGGCATGAGCTTGTTCCAACTACATTTTTAGTCGAGCTTACCCTAAACAATGATGGGACAAGTTGCATCGTGGACAGTAGATGACCGGACTGCCTGCTTCTACACTTACCTCGCAAAGTATGATGCCAACGAAATCTTATTTGAGGGTAGCGAAATTGAAGGGCAAACTGGCTCGCTGTGTATCGATTGTAAGTCTAAATGTTTTATGCAGAAGAGCGATGTGAACGGAGAATGGCTCGAGCTGACAGGCGACGTTGAGTTCATGTGCTCGTAAACGAGTCGATACTGTGCACCGGCTACACCCCCACGACTGCGGAAACACATGCAAGGGACACTGTGCGGGCGGGCGCGCGGGCGTGCCATAAAGCGAGGTAACCGTCAACAAAAGGGTACATAAAAAGGTACACAAAGTTGGGGGTAAATTCGCAAGCCATTGTTTTAAAGGAAAAATCACCCAACACGTGGTACCCGCGGCCAGAATACATGCAAATCTCACTGCATTGTTTTTATGATGTTTTTTAGATATCAGATTGGGTATGTGAGTGCCTTTTTGGTGGTTTTTAAGTTCCTTTTAATTGAAAATTAACTGTCGGGTGAAGCCATACTCATGTCAGTGTTGAAGATGTAAGCGAGCACGCGGCTTTTTTGACAATCACATTCCAACATTTTCGTAGGCAATAACCAACAATAAAACTGCCATGGCAACTAACAGGAAGCTTACAGCTGCCGAACCGCAATCTTTAGCGTGTTTTCCCATTTGGGACCAATCTGGTGATATATGATCCACGATTTCCTCAATAGCCGTATTTAGTGCTTCGACTGCGAGTAAAACCAACGCCAAAACTACAAAGGCAACAAATTGTAATAGTGTAGCTTGCAAATAAACCAAGAACGTCAGACCAATTACCACCCATAGGAATTCTAAGCGAAAAGCAGTTTCTTTTGACAATCTGGAAAAACCAGAAGCAGAGAAACCAGCTGCATCGAAAATATGCAACAGACCTTTTCTATTGCACGGCATTTTTGACTTTTCACGTGCCATTTAACTACCCCTTTACCACGCAATTTGAAGCAAGATTAAGCTCTGGTTGTAAAGCAAGTGTTTCCAAGCCAAGTAGACCCAGCACAGAGTGGAACAACATGTCATGCGAAGCCGGACGATCAGCATACTGCCGCAGACAATCATGCGAAACACCCAAACGTTCTTGATAGGATCGACCGAGCCAGATCAAAAATGGAACTTTCGTTTGTTCCACTGGTGCTAGAAACTTCGGTGCACCATGCAAGTATAGGCCGCCTTCGCCGAGTGACTCCCCGTGATCTGATATATAGATCATTGCCGTATCTGCATTTTTGCTAGCACTCATTAATTTAATCGTTTTTGATAAAACGTAATCAGTTTCAACAATGCTGTTGTTATATGAATTCACAATTTCTTCGGTAGTACAGTTTGAAAATTCCGCTGTATCGCAAGTCGGCTTAAAAATCGCACGTTGCGGCATGTATCGAAGGTGATAAGCTGGACCATGACTGCCAATCATATGAAGAATTAAGAGTGTGTCTTCTTCTATGGTATCCAAAGTTTCACGAATTAGCGGCAAAAAGATCGCATCAGTACACTCTCCAGTGTAACAGACATTGGGATCCCATAGTCTGTCTACTTTTTTCCAATCACGAGCGCGCATAATATTCTGGTCGCCAGTGTTGTTATCCCACCAATGCACATTAAAACCGGCTCGAGCAACAACATCCGTCAGATTTTCACTACCGCGAAATGCGGAACGCGTATACTCCCCCGAAGACAACGGGGAAAACATACACGGCACGGACACAGCCGTCAGGGTTCCGCATGACTCAGTGTTCGGAAGATACACCAAATCATGGCCAACTAATCTTGGTGTCGTTTGTTGCGCTTCCAAGCTCAAACCAAAGTTTTTCGAACGGACGGTTTCACCAACAAACAAAACCATCAGAACAGGTTTGTCAGACCCCGCCATCTGCGGACTACGATGAACATCAGTTGCCACTACTTTAATCGGTCCGGTGTCTACGCTAAATTCTTGTCTCAACACCTTGAACATGGCCGATAGGGTTGCACCGGGTTGATAAGATACGGTTAATTCCCGGTGTTCGCGAATTACCGATGAATAGGTTTGATAATCGCTGTACAGTATGGTCAGCATTAGTCCCAAGCTTGCTGTAATACCAACTGGCCAACGCCAAAGTTGATGTAAAATGCGCCGCTGTCGCGTTGGAGTTTTCCACACTATTAAAGCTGGTATCAGGCCCGTTAATGTTATTTGAATTACCAAATTAAGTGTTAGCAGGTGGCGTGACTCAGTGATCGTGGTCGCGAAGATGGTGCGTACCATTTCTTGATCAATTCTCGCACCAAACGTATTACCATAATAGTTTGCGGCGGCCGACAAAATAATTAGAAACGCCAAAATGGGTCGCTGCAATGGCCCGGGAGCAAGTAATTCAATTATTAGTATAGTCAGCATCCAAAACGCAGACAAAAGGCCAATTAACGCAAACGTATCATCTGACAAAATATCGAGTAAATGCTGCCAAAATAATGAATTCAACGCGACAATCACATAGGTAGCAACAGCTAAATTCAATACAATTGGGGGGAGACCACGGGGAAATATGCGATGCATGGTTTGTTTCATTTGCTCACTAATTTTATGAGGTAAAGCGCTTAAATTTCATATTAAAAAGTTCGGATACGGAATTCTATTTTCACACTTCACGATGGATGCTGATGTAAATCAACGAAATCGTTATCCGCTCGTAGATTAATTTTCTATAAACTAAAGTTATAAGCTTAAAATTATACGTCTTGTAAACTTTGGTTAAGTTAGAAACAGGCCTAAATTTTGTATAAATCGATATCTATTTTTAAAGTCCACAGCGAACATAAAATAGCTACTTATTCAATTCCGCACTTGCTGGATTTTCTATGATGATTGGTCCACTCTGCATTCCGCATGATCCAAGCATTAGGCCGACTACTAACACAACAATTTTTTTCATGACGATAACCTTTCTTATTTATTGATACCAATATCAATGAATTCATCCATGAACAGAGCCATGAATTCTACACGTGATGACACCCCAGATTTACCAAATATATTATGAGCTTGTACTTTTATGGTTCCAACGCTGACGGATCTAAACTCTGCTATACTACTGGTGTTCAGCCCTCGAAGTAGCAATAAAGCAACATCCTTTTCTGCGACTGTTAACTCCCATTTTGAAAACTGGTTTCGTACATACTCATCGAAATCTAGCTTTAGGGCAGATAACTGGGTCTGAGCTTTAACATTTTGGTCTCGTAAGAATGAATTGTACTTGAACAAACTAACCATTCCAAAGAACAAAGCTAAAACGGCTCCACTTTCGAACACCAAATGGATCGCTTCATCTATGGAGTACGATATTCCAGCGGAAAAATTATCTCGTAGATCGAATATTACATCAAAAAGAAAGAAAACGAAGGCAGCCATCATGCCTGCAATAACTGCATTCAAAATCATCCTATTTTCAAACATGATGCACCTAGACTAAGCCAATATTCCTTGTTTTAGATATTATAAGCAGCAAAATTCAGCAATAAACCAAAGTTATACGGACTAAATTTCATGCCAAATACACCGCAGTTTATGGAAGCATGTATTTTTGCTTTGTAAGTGATGACCACACATCTCAGGAGGCAAAAATGAGAAGACACATCACATACACAGCGGCAATACTACTAGCATCCACGCCTGCTTATGCCGATTTTGTTCAGTCCAGAATCGATGAGTTCTTTGCACGAGGCTATACGCATTTTGAGGTTGAACGTGGAACTGTGAAATCAAAAATTGAAGGCTACTCAGCAACAGGTGAGAAAATCGAAATCGTAATAGACAACGTAACAGGGGCGGTCATCAAACAATATACTGAAACTGCAAATGATGATGATACTCGAAAAATAATTGAAACAATAGAGACCCGCTACCACGATAGCAAGGATGATCACAGCGACACAGACGATCATCACAACGACAGCAATGATGATCGCAACGACAGCGATGATGATCACAACGACAGCAATGATGATCACAACGATAGCGATGATGATCACAACGATAGCGATGATGATGACGATGACTGATGAATATTCAGTCGATCTAAGTCAAATGGTCTGTATAGAACTCAGCCCCTAAGGGGGCTGAGCCAATTGTTTTCCGGGAAACCCTATCCCAACCGTTTCCGCTCAACATAGACCCTCAACCACCCCCAGTAGTGCGCCTGATTGCGGAAGCCCTGAGCCTGCGCTGCGAGGTCCTTGGCTTGGTCAGTTGGAATACCACCCTCGTGGATGTCGTTACCGGATGTTCGAGATTACCGTTTAGTCGACTCAAAATCTACAAATCGCTTTTCGTAGCAAACCAATTGAAATCAGCAAAAAGAGTTCCTTTTTGACCACTTTAGAGTTCCCTTTTCACAAATAAAAACTGCAAGTTATTGTTGTGAATGAGAAAACACCCAACACGTGGTACCCGCGGCCGGACTCGAACCGGCACGGCCTACTAAGCCCAGAGATTTTAAGTCTCTTGTGTCTACCATTCCACCACGCGGGCGAATAACCACTATGTTGTTTTTATTGACTTTTATGAGAAGCTAAGCTTTAATCCACACAATTAAATGTCTACCATGTGTCTATCATCTAGAAACAAGAGACTATGCCAAAGATCACTCAGCTAACACTCCGGTCAATAAAGGTCACTGGCTCCGTTTATTACATCAGGGACAATGACATTAAGGGTTTAGCTATCAAGGTAACTGCGAAAGGACAAGCATCTTTTGTCGTTGAAGGTAGAATAAAAAGGGGTGGAACCTTTAGGATCACTCTTGGGTCTGTAGAACACGTACGCCTGGAGGATGCACAAGCTCAGGCACTTGACATTATGGCCAGCGCCAAACGTGGTATTAACCCCAAGTATGACCGTGTCAGTTTGAACTCAGGAGAGCAAACCCTGCGTTGGTGTTTAGAGCAACATCTTGCTTTGCGTTTGATGGCGGATAGTACAAAACGGACATACCGAAACCAGATAAATAATGCATTTAAAGACTGGTACACAGAGCCTGTCGAGCAACTAACGCCAATGAGGATAGCTGAGAGAAGGGTGAAGCTACTGGGTCAAGGCTTATCAGTGAACTATGTTTCTTCTTGTTTCCGCACACTTAAGGCAGTGTTGGAGAATAGCAACCTAGGTAAAAACCCAGTGACTGCCGCTAGTAAGAAATATGGCTTCTCAATCCAATCATCAGCGACGGAAAAGGAAGAGTTTTTATATCCTGATCAAATAGTTGAAATACTCAACCAATATGCTATGTCGACAAACTTTGAAGAAGTTTACACTAGGGATAATGTTTACTTAGGCGAGAAGCCAGTACCAAACATATTTGCAGCGGTGTTATATCTTCTTTTGATCGGGGGCAGAGAGCAAGATGTATACAACCTCAAATGGGAGATGGTTGATCTAGACAGAAATACGATCACCTATCCATCACGCTCAAAGAAAGAACGAAGACCGCACGTAATACCAATTATCGGCATTCTTGAGGATATTATTAGAGCGCAACCGAAACACATTAAACATAGTGAGCTTGTGTTCGGTATGACACATGAAATGTTTAGGGTGCGATACAACTCTCTCGTTAAAGGCATCACTAAACACTCTAGCAAGGCTCTTCGCAAAACTTGGGCTGAACATATGGGATTGGACGGATACGACGACAAAAGTATCGGGCGAGGTCTTAACCACAGTCATGCTCTACAAGGTTCAGTCACGACACGGTCTTATTTCAAGGGATCACTAGTTAAGCAAAATCATCTTAAAGAAATGTATTTAGATATACAGTTAAGATTCATCCACTATGCGATGGGTAATGCTTACGACGAAGCCGTGGGCGATAACGTGTTAGACAGCATAGCAGATTCAAACAAAGAAGACCCCAGAAGTATTGCAATAATTAACAGGTTCCCATCATTATTAGCAATCTTAGAGGCAAATACATCTGAAGAGGCTATCAAAGAAATACGAAACTATAACTACTTAATTACTTCTTCAGGCATCTAACTCACCGTTCTACCCAACCATATTGAGCCGTACTTCAGTAAGGTCACTACATCAGTTTCGATAGTTTCTGACAAAGAGTTATTGGCACGACTTTTGCTATATCAACGTGGTTCAAGGAGAAACTAATGAGAAGCATCTTATTAATATCTATCGTTGCAACGTGTGTATTAACCTCGTGCGGAAGCATCCACACAATGTCAGCTACAGGTATAAAAGGTAGCAATCACATCGCATCGTCAACATTATACAATGGCTAAATAATGAATAAAACTTTGATGCTCATAGTTGTTTTATCGCTTACATCATGCGGATTGCAGAGTGAAACAGTCAATATAATAAAGCAAGATAGACCAGGCTTGTTTCTAGGAAAGCTGTTATAGCCTGACGGGGTTACCAAGCGAGGCTACATCTTTCTCTACTTGTTCCCGTAATGAGCGGCTCTCAGAGAAGTTACTTAAGAATACTCTTCCTTCCATAGTGCGTAACGTTTCCAGTAAAGTTTAGATACTTTAGTTGTATGTTTGCTTAATACACTTTCATAGTAATCGTAGTCTGTGTGTTTATAGTGTGTGGCGTGTATTACGTGTTGCTGTACTTCATCAAATTCAGAGTCAAATGGTAGAGTATGTCCTAACACTTCGTTACACGCATCCTTCATAATAAGCTTAAGAAAGTTCCTATCTGACTGTTTCACTATGTAAGAGTCGTGAATAGGTAGTATCGGCTTATCAGTTTCTACAAACCTTTTTATGACAGCTTCGGTGATCTGACTGTCTGTGTACATTAAGTCTATGCCTTTATCAGAACACAATTCACCCTGCAGAAAGGGGTACTTCTCTATGAATGCTGCTAGTAGTTGATCCAGTTCAGCGTGTGCTAGAGTCTTATCTTTATTCTGCCCATTATAAGCTGCATAGGCTGCTTTCTTTGACTTTGCATTGATAGCAATCAGCACAAGCTCTTTAACGATGTTGCGTTGCTGGGAATAAGGAATGCGTTCTAGGACCTGTCTTCCTAAGTCATACTTGTCGCCCTCCAGTAACTTCCCGTGTTCAAGTGCTAGGAGGGTTGGATGTAGTCCGCTGAAGTCAATCTCGTCAGTAGGTTCACCGTCGATGTAGATGTCCCTGCGTAAGTCTACTCGCTTCTTTGGTAGTCGCTGCCAGAAGCCACCATACCAGCGTCCGTGCTTTCTGAACTTGGTATCGCCCCTGCTAAATACACGATAGGTGAACATATGGTCAGGTCCAATAGGGATGACTTCCTTGGTTACCTCACCTTTCTCGTTTGTATGTTCTCTCTCAAAGATAGGCTTGCGTAGTGAGGCAACGTCTACGTGATGCTTGAGCATCATTTCATTGTAGCTCTCAACAACTTTCCGCATTCGCATCGTAGTCGGAGTATCTTCGTATTGGATGCTTACGGTATTCTCGTCTTCAGCATCTTTGTCACGCAACAAGATGGTCTCTCGTTTATGGTTATTGATAATGCTACTGCTTGTTACTTCTAGCCGCTTAAACAAATCTTTGAGGTTTTTAGTGGGCTGAATGCGGGAACGCTTGTTAACGTCATCACCCACTTTCCGTGACTTGCCCGGCTCATACCTCAAGTAACGAGCCTTCTTCAGTGCATCCACTACATCGACGATCTTACGTGTAATACCTTGACCGTTATACCTATCTTTGACTGTCCAGTCAGTGTGTTTACGAGCAAATCCAGTACATAGCTTGGGGTCTCTTTTGTATGTGTTGTAAAGGTCAGCCAGAATGATGCGCAATATGTCTTTAACACCCATACTGCCTTTGTTGTTGGAGCGTCCTATAAGTTCTTGCTGCGTCTTTGCTGGAAGTGAAGTGAATATGGTCTCAACGAGTTGCACCATCTCTTCGCTGTCAGTCCAGGCGTGTCTGTTAAAGGGAACGCTGTAGTCTGTATCCATCTCAATCAAACTCGCTTAACCACATTCCAACATCTCTATCAGCCATCATCTTTGTTAAGTGTATTCTCTCCAGCCATGTAAACACGTATCTCCGTGAATAGACCGTCCTGTATCGTGAAGAAGTTGCAGTTTGATTTGTTTACTAACCCACCATCTCTCAGTTTATTTGTTACCCTGAAGCGAACTGCAATGTCATTACCTGACTTTTCCTCAACGAAGTGAAACTGATCATGTTTAACCCACTGATGATGACCCCACAGCCGCTCAAGCATAGCACTGATCTCTTCATCACCTGTTAGGCGCACTCCATGTGTTTCAACAGTAAACACGCAATCTCGTGTCAGAAGTTTGAGTATGGAGCCAAGGTCTTCGGTATCCACAGAATGGAAATAGTCGATAACCATTTGCTTAGGTAATAAACTCATAATTGTTTCTCAACTCTGTATTTGCGGCTACTTCACACCATCTGTCTTCAGCCAGTCTTTGACAACAATTATCGCTAAACACTTCTCACAATATCCGTGATGCAATGTCTTTGCTTGCTTCTTGCAAGACTTACAGAGTTTGGCGTTATTCGTCATTTCAAACCTTGTATCAGAGCCGTGTGATTACCATATAAACATGGTAAGTTCCTTTACATCATAGGCAATAAAATGACACTTGTGCAGCTTTCTGGGCAGCACCGTGGGAAGTACGTTGTGTATGACGACAAGGGTAAGATTGTAATCGTTACTCGTAACAAAAACATCGCCCTACACTACGAACAGACCACCAAGACTGCCGCTTGACCCACACCCACGTTACTTGCGTCCTATCAAAAGTGATGCGCCGTACTCACCTGCACCCTCTATGTGGGCTTCATTTGCAGTAAGAGTGAAAACCTCACCTTCCCTGTAGGTTTTCTGCTCAGTTTTTGTGTGGACATAAAACGATCCAGCCGTGATCATGGCTTTAACTTCCCAATCGTGATCATGTTCCTCAAGCGAACTGTTGGGCGCTACTGCACGTTCAACGACAGTGAAGCCATCTTGGAGAAGTGCCTCACGAAATGCTTCGATATTCATTTTAGACAGTGCATGTCATGTCTTGACCACAGCACATTGGTGACTTGATTTTACCTTCACACTTTTGACATTTCGATATCTGCACTGTTGTACCATCGTCCAAGGTAAGGGTGTCATTTATCAGTGGTTCTTTGCAATCTGAACAACTGGCATCAACGCCCATGTTACACGCGCTGCAACGATATGTAGCCATAATGTATCTCCATTCTTGCTTTACCCCACGAGGGTAACTTTTGTTACATGAAACAGTCTAGTGTTATTTCTGTGTCTACCGCATCACGCAGTAGAACGGATTTGACTGCAATGACTTTCACTTAACAAAAGCCAGAATACCGTAGTGGATCACGCCGTAAAGCACAGCAGCGATGGCTGCATATGTCGCTAGTTTGATAAGAGTACGCATATCAATCTCCTGCTGCTTCTAAGATACGGTAATAGCTTGTCTTACTGATACCAAGGTCACGCATAATCTGTGTTGGTGACAGACCTTGTTTCTTAGCAAGTAACACCATCTCTGTTTTAGCTCTCGCAGTAGGCTTACGACCTTTATACTTACCCTCTGCTTTTGCTTTGGCGATACCCTCCCTCTGCCTTTCCAGCATCATCTCACGCTCAAACTGTGCAACAGAAGACATCACATTCAGTATAAGCTTTCCAGTTGGGTTAGACGTGTCGATAGCTGATCCACCCATATCAAGGATCACGAGAGAAGCCTCAGCGTTATTGATGGTCTCAACGATCTCACCCAGATGCTTAACCGATCTCGCCAGCCTATCTAGCTTAGTCACAACGAGCTTGTCTCCGCTCCTTAGACTAGAGAGAGCTAAGTTGAGTTGCTCACGTTCTGCGACAGAGGACACTTGCTCTTGGTATATCTTCTCACAGCCGTAGCTCTTTAATTCTTTGACTTGAGCTTCTAACCCTGCGACTTGCTCTAGTGTGGATGTTCTGGCGATACCTATGATCATTACCATATTCCCTTTTAAGTCTTAAACTAAGTGGGAGTATAGTACCTAAATGCAGAAATGCAACTCTATTGGTACTATAGAGTATAGTCCGCCTGAAGCCTGATCTAGTAGAACTTTTTATCTGTCTCACGCTTAGGAAAGCTAAACATAGCTAACAAGCTGTCGTTCTTATTGATATGACTGATCAAGAGCGTGATACCATAATGTCTATCTGGGATGATAAAGCACTTCGTGCGAAGTTAGAGTGTGACCCATATAGTTTAACGCAAGACGAGCTTCGCCAGCTTGAAAGCGTAGATCGCTTAAATGAGAAGCTGCATAGCTTGGTTTGTAATGCCCTCGTGAAGAAGGCAATCAATAACACCCTCAAGTATAATGTCTAAGTCTTGCATCTAGTGGTTCAAATGCCTGAAAGTGATCGAACCTGCTATTAAAGTTTAGTCAGTTGTCTAAAAATTCGCTTAACAAATGTGCAATTTCGTTGAAGTGCAAAGTTTACGTTGGGGTAGGTATTCTCACGAAACTTAATGTGTCTCATATTGGGATTACAGCCCAGCCAGCCCTCCTAAGGTACACATCTGGTTTGGCTCAGTCGTTATCTATCACGACTCCCATATCTGACTAGAAGGTGTGGCCTCTCTCCTACCCTGGCTGCACCTTCTTTTTTATCAGAAGGGGTGTGGGCAGGTGGATGGCCACCCCTATGGGATATACTAATATACCGCCTTACACAGATGGGGTTCTCAGGGTGGAGAGCTTGTTGGGTTAGGCAAGATAGATAACGACTAGCTTTACTCCACTAGATCACTCACTGATTAAGCAAGCGCCTATTCATTTCTGCCACGCATACCAGCTTATTCTTTGATATGATAACGATGTTTCCGCTCTCATCATACACAACGTACTTAGACCCGTCGTAACGGTCTACTCTATGGATACTCACGATTCTGCCTCAGTTTTATCTTTTTCTTTAAGATATTATTTATCAGCAAAATGAGAAGCTTACAGAGTCTTATTGATCTATTATGTTGCGTTGGGAACACACTACATTTCTGGCGGTAGCATATCTAGTATTGATAAGGACTAGCGTAACAAAATGCTGCAACACTGAAAGGCACTGAAAGGCAAATGATAGTGAGATGTTAGTCAGCTTATTTAGCTAAATGTTTTGCTCGCCAATAGAAGTGCAACGGTGCTTGCTCATTAAACCCTCAGCCGCAATAAATTCTCTTACGTGCTTTTTACCATTGGGGTTCTCTTGATAAGTTTTAACAGCTTCCCTGTACATTCGCCGATACTTAGCGCATCCCATTGAGCCGTCACGGAGTCTTTGTTGTTCTTGCAGATATGGAGGTACATAGAGAACTGCGGATAGTATTATCGCCACAACAGCTAACGACACACTTATGATGACATAAATTCTCACTAAGCAAACATGACCCAACTGCAGACCATAAGCAACAACCACATATCTCTTGAGTGCCACTGTAGGCATCGCAAACTCGTGTCTGTCAAAGAGTTGATCAGTAAGTTAAACCCTGCTGTTACTATCTACGAGGTTGCCAGAAAGGCTAAATGCTCTCATTGTGATACAAAAGGAGTGGCTGACTTTAGGCTGCTGTATATGTGTGGAACGAGAGAGGAAGTTTGATGCGTAGAACTAAAGCAGCTATACTACTTTGCGGCAGCTCTAAAAACTTGTCTGCGCAAAAAGTAGAAGGTGCGCTATGGCCAAAAAGAGTCACGATAGGTGACTTTGAAATATGAGGTTAGATAGAAACGAATTTCAGAGCCACCTAGAGAATCTCCATTATGGTTCAGGCCCTCACGTACCTTCTGCTAATTACAGCGATCTCTCAGCTATTTTTTTAAAGTAATAGTGATATTTTCGTTCTAATCATTTAATGTCTGACATGGCGTAGGTATTTGTTTGGTTGTCCTATCGTTTGCTTTCAGAAGGATTCAAACATTTGCCCGCTGCTGCATACGTAGCACGTGCGTTGTTTCTATAAAGACAATTGTACAAAGCAGACTTAAATGGCTCAACAAGAGATAAAGATGCAAACTAAAAAATTAACTTCGCTTCGAATACTAAAATACTCTCTATTCAGATATTTACCGGGGCAAAAGGGTCTTCACTATCAGCGCCAGTTCCGTAGGACCAAATGGGCTGATGTTGATAAAGACTTTCAAGTAGCAGCTGAACGCTGCCGTGATCTTGGGCTAGCAGCAGTGGACCTTGGTGCCAATGTTGGTGAATTTACTTGCAGACTATCTAATTTTGCATCTACCGTATATGCTTTTGAGCCCGATCCTTGGGCATTTTCAGAACTAAAAAAGAGAACCGAACACATCTCAAATGTGGTTTTATTTCCAGCAGCAGCTGGGGATCAAGATGGTACGGTAAAATTGTTCCGCCATCCTAAACGTCATGAAAATCGATTATTGTCTTCAGTGTCATCGATCTGCGAAGATTCACGCATCGTAAAAAAAGGCTCCGACTCTGTCGACATCCAAAAAATAGATTTTGTTAAATGGCTAAAACAAATAAATGGACGTATTGGAATATTGAAAATTGATATTGAAGGTGCGGAAGTTGAATTATTGGAAGCGCTACTCTGGAGTAATGAAGTCAATCGTTGTGACTATATTTTTTGTGAGACACATGAACCTGAGTTTCCACATTTGTTGGACAGATATAAAAGGCTCAGGAAGCGTGCATCAGTATTGACCAACACGACGATTAATTTCGATTGGCATTAGAGCGTAATTGTCAAAGAATAGTGATACACCAACGGCCTATATCGATAAAACCAATTTCAGACTAATCAGAAACTTCGCTCAACAGTGCATTCTAGCACCAGGCTACCCAGTATCACAAACTTAGCTAAGCCTACTGTGGACCACGTTAGAGAGTCTCTTTGGGCAGATACAGTTTCTGTACTAAGTTCCATTTAGCAATTAGGCTAATATCTAAGAATTCACATACGTTTGGGAGGTAAGTATGTCACGTGTTTCATCAATGAATGTAGGAAGTATTAAAGTAAGTTCGTTATTAGATGGCGAACTCGTATTACCAGCAGAAGTACTTATTAACCTAAAAGACGAAGATGCAGCAACGATAAGCAGCAATGCTGACAATACGCTCTCTTACGCTAACGTGAACGCATACTTGATTCAGAAAGGTGATCGTAATCTGTTGGTAGATGCAGGTTGCAGAGAACTATTCGGCCCTACATGCGGCTTCACCCAAGAAGCGTTAAACGAGGCAGGTGTTTCTCCCGATCAAGTAACAGATATATTTTTAACTCACCTTCACCCCGATCATATAGCTGGCGTGTTAAACTTGGATGGCACAGCGGTATTCGGTAATGCTCAACTACATTTGTTAGATACTGAACATGACTTCTGGATTAATGGGTCATTTGATGCAGTTGAAGTTAACGGTTCAGACTGGGCGGGACTTGCTCAAGCTGTTGTATCTGCCTATTCAGATCGACTAAACCTTGTCTCACAAGGAAGCGAGATAATGTCTGGCGTGAATACTGTAGCGATACCAGGTCACACTCCAGGTCATTCTGGCTTTAGGGTAGATGATGGTAACGATAGCTTAATGCACCTTGGTGACATTATTCATGTCCAGAACTTACAGTTGATAGATCCGAACATTTCCTTGGTTTTTGATGTGGATGGTGAGACAGCTTTGGCTTCACGCAAAAAGGTGTTGGATATGGTCAGTGCAGACAACATTCTATGTACAAGCGGTCATTGGCTGTCACCGAAGTTTGGCCATATTGAGCGCCACGGTAGTGGCTATGCGGTAGCTTAAGTGGTGAAGTTATACCTCTGCTCTAGAGGCCACCACTCTCTGTGGTAGCTCTTATTGCGCCACTTTGGTGAGCGGTAGTGCTGTACGATCCACTGAAGATCATCTGGGCAGCGTATGACTCTCCATTTACCACACTGGCTTTGCGTAATGCTTGGGTAGTCTGGATGGCTTTCTGGAAGTGTGACTTTGGCGTGGAACATCACAGTGTCTCCAACCGCTTTGACTTAGCGATAGCCATAACCTTATCAGCGTATTCTGGGTCAGTCGCATAGCCAGACTTGCCCAGCGCTTCTACTTGTTCCGGTAGTGTAGCGGCTTGGAGCATTGGCTCATAGCGTTTGTTCTGCTGTAGGAAGCTACCATAGTCTGCGATACTGTCATCATAGCTGTCATACTGCCTGAAGCTGTCACGCACCTTTATACGCTTTCCATCTACAACTTCGTGTGTTTGTACCATTAGGCCGTCTTGCTTTCCGTGAGACTTGATGCCGAAGAGGTTATTCTGTTTAACCCTCGTACCCCAGCCTGTCTCCAGTGCTGCCTGTGCGATGACGATGCGTGGATCAATTCCAAGCTCCTCAGCCACCGCTTTAGCTGCAGGTGCTATGGAGGCCACAAACGCTTCTGGAGTGGCGCTGGGTGCTTCATTAGTGTCTAGACTATCAAGCGGTAACTCAAGCTGCTGTGGCTCCGTGTGAGCCTCCTGTGATGCGATAAGGCTGTCATATTCGCTCAGTACCGCCTGTATAGCGTCATCACGCTTAGTGGCTCTCTTATCGGTTACAGCAGGGAGTGGGTCAGCGTCATCTAGTATCGCTGCTATGATACGCTGTATCCGTGCATTTAAGCGTGGGTACATAGAGCGGATCAACTCTATGTATGGCTGTGTGTTGTTACTCTTAAAGCCATGCGCAAGCTTCACCATATTTGCTGTACTTAAAACAAGCTGTAGCTCTTTAGAGTCTAAGCCTTGGAGTTCTTCTTCTATAGTACGTGGAGTGCTAGGCGCTGGGCCAAACATCTTATGTAGCATAGTGAGCATATCATTCTTGCGCTGCTCAGGACGCATTAAACCTGTTGGTATATCTGCCATGTTATTCTCTTTCTGTTGGGATGTGTAAGCAGCCAGTGATGTCACACGCTTACGCAAATGCTGCACAAGTCGTGCTTCACGCTGCTGCTACTGATGGTTGGGAGTAGAATGTTAAGCCTTATCAGCAGTTCTCTGGAGAGGCTGGTAGGTTTAACTGAGTATTATCAATGCTTTTGTGGAGACCTAAGTAAACCGTTTAAGCAGAGTAATAGTCGAGGTAGTCTAGCAGAAGTGGGCCTAAGCTCAGCTTCCCCTTCGCTTTACTGGTTTGGGATAAAAGCAAGTCTTTCGCTACTGCTTTATCCAAGTATTCCACGATCTTTGTACTGTAGCCGTAATATGAGAACGTGCCTTAGTGGCGAGAGCCTACATCTATCGTGGTGTCTCTATCGTAAGCCTCGACAATAGAGCCAGCTACCATCTTGTGAAGCTCACCATTCACACTTCTCCGTTTGTAAGGCACAACTTCCTGGCTACGCAGGATAGCGAGAATGGTATCTGCACTATCGTTGAAATCAGGTGAGCCTTTCTCCAGACGCTCACTGGCTCTTTGTAAGAGCATGAAGATGTTCATAGGGTGTCTCTTTGATGCTGGGGCAGTTCGTAGAACCTATTACCGTGCTTACGTTGCAGAGCGATCATCTGTTCTATGGTGTTTGCACAATGATAAGCATCAGGGTTTGTGTGTCTTAGTTTTAAGTAAGACTTGAACACAGGCGTGTTGCTACGCATGGTACGTATCCTTTCGGTTTTGATATGGAGGTTAAACAAAAGGCTTCGCTTAGTTGGGAAGACAGCTTTGTTTGATATGGATAGTTATACCATAAAACGTACTTTTTGTAAAGGAAATATGTCTACCATTTGTCTACTTAACATATTTTACGTAAATATTTTCATATTTTGTTGATATAAAATTAGTATCACTATGACTTTTAAGTCTCTTGTGTCTACCATTCCACCACGCGGGCACGTGTTGGGTGGGGCGAACATAGCGATAGTTGATGCGGTGTAAAGGGGTTTCAAAGCGAATATGACGCGAAAGTGTTGCATGGAACGCAAAACATTAATTTCCACGTTTCAAATCCTTGACGCAAGTTACTGAAACAGCCAAATCTTACATATGTTCCCGTTTCGTGATCACAATCCCTCTGACCGCACGCCTTTTGTCACATACGCCCTTATCGTTCTGAATGTGCTGATATTTCTGACCTATTGGGCAGAACTCGATAACGCGTGGTATATGAATGCTCTGCTGACCAATTGGGCAATGGTGCCTGAATTCATCAGTCAGGGTTATGGGCAGGCAGGTTTGTTGACATCTATATTCCTACATGGCGGCGTCATGCATCTGCTTGGGAATATGCTGTTTCTCTACATTTTTGGTGACAACATCGAGGACGAGCTTGGAAGCGCGAAGTTCTTGGGGTTTTATTTGGGCGCTGGCATTTTGGCGAACCTTGCGCAATACGCAATTGCACCCATGTCCGATGTCCCTGTGAT
>Ga0181597_10001134_pt1 | contig 30050 bp, 22 predicted proteins | sample 041ome_5_FD_148647 | JGI IMG/M metagenome (GOLD analysis project Ga0181597, IMG submission 148647) | Coastal salt marsh microbial communities from the Groves Creek Marsh, Skidaway Island, Georgia - 041403US metaG (spades assembly) | ecosystem: Environmental > Aquatic > Marine > Intertidal zone...
CAAGCATGCCCAAATGTGTTACCCATGTCTCCGAACGCCTGTTACCCATGTCTCCAGTCTATACACTCTGGAGGAGAAGGTGCCCGCAGGGCGGACGAGGAGGTTTCTTGACCTGATAACTAAACAGTTTCATTTCAGGCTTTCTCCACCAGCCAGACGGCCATCCTGCCAGTTCGATGGTCCCATTATGTGTCAAATCGTCTCCGGTGAGCAAATCAGAAATCGAGTTCGGAATATCATCAGCGGTCACTGTTTGCTCGGTACCACTGACATTCGTCAAACACCAAATTGTCTGCCGACCATCCAGGGCCTCACGCCGAAACGCGACCACTGAGTGATTGTTTTGTGACAATACCTTTTGATCGGCATCCGGATGAAATGCCGACTGTTTGGTCCGCACATCCAGCAGATGGCAATATCCTTGATAAACAAAAGACGATACACTGTCGTTGTCGTCAAGAATTGCTTCCAGTTCGCTGCGTTCAAACTTGCGGCGATTGATGGATCTCGCTCGGCCTGTGGACTCCATGCCGGCTGTGTCGTTGAGTGTCCCCACGAGACTGTGAAAATAGATCCCCGGCACTCCCTGTAACGCCAGCATGATCGACTGACTTGCCAGAAATCGTTTGGCGTGAAGTTCAGCCGACAAGCCGCCCGGCTCATCCAAAGCAGAGAGGTAGGTGATATTCAATTCATACGGACTGTCGGTTCCGTCAGCGTTTCGCTTCATGCTCACCTGACCGCCGCGAGCCTTCACATTCTCCAACAATGCCTCAAAGCGTTCCCCTTCCACCAATCCTTCTAGCGGACGAACACCAATTCCATCATGAGACGCGGTAAAGTTGAAATAACTGGTTCCCGGTTGTGGCGGTTCCAGATGGGTCAGCCAATCCAGAAAGGGCGATGCTTCTTCCGACAAAAACGCATCAAGCAACAACGGTGCTAACGAAAACTGATACACCATCTGAGCTTCATCGCCCTCACCAAAGTAGCTCACATTTTCTTTATGAGGAACATTCGTTTCAGAAATCAGAATGGTTCCCGGAGCGTAAGCATCCAGAACATCACGCATCAGCTTGACCACTTCGTGGGTTTGCGGCAGATGAATACACGATGTCCCCAACTCTTTCCAAAGATACGCAATCGCATCGAGGCGCACGAGCTCAGCCCCCTGTCGTGCATACATCAGCAGAATGTCCAGCATCTCGATGAGAACATCTGGATTCTCATAGTTCAAATCGACTTGATCCGCACTAAATGTCGTCCAGACATGTTTCGTTCCCGACGGAGTTGCAAAGGGCGACAACAAAGGCAAGCTGCGTGGTCGAGTCGCTTGTTTCAATCGCTCATCCGTCGGATCAGCCGTGATGAAGTAATCTTTCCCCGGCTCTTCATCCTTGAGAAACTGTTGAAAATATTCACTCGACGCCGAACAGTGATTCAAAACCTGATCGAACATCAGCCGAAACGATTTTCCGATCTCGGTCACATCATCCCAATCACCCAAGTCAGGATCGATCTGTCGATAATCGACGACCGAAAAACCGTCGTCCGATGTGTAAGGACAGAAGGGAAGAAAGTGGACGCCGCGAATCTTTTGGTCGAGTCCTCGGTCACAGAGAAATTTTCTCAATGTCGCGATGGGAGCGTCGTCTCCCTGTTTGACCATGTCACCATAGGTAATCAGAATGCCGTCACGTTCATCCCACCAGGAACCGTCAAGTTCACGAGGTGGAGGGACTGGCTCTAATTGGTCTTCGAGCTTGGCGAGAATATCGTCCGCTTGATTACCATAGAGAAATTCAAGACGTTTCTTCATCTTTGATCGAGTGGCGTCATCCAGACTCATCCGTCCTCTCCCTATGATCTCTCTCAATATCCGTTGATTCTCGAATCGTTAAATTTTGGGTGGCTGGGGCACTCTTCCACGGAAGTCTAACTTCAATCTCACTTAGCAAATTTAGTCTCAATTCGAAAACCTTGAACATAGCCCCAGAAGCCCCTTCTCATCTTGTCACATCTGGGGCTGTGTTCTAATACAATTTATTCCATTCGACCTCAATCAAATTACTTGTTTCTGATTTGTGACCGGTTTCACGCCCCAGCCACACTCCACATGTCTTACCTTACAACAATCAATCCGCTTCGAGGTCATCCGCACCGGTCACGTTACAAATGAGCGCCCGTAACTTTCGTCGTAAGACAGAATAGCTGAAGAAGGCTTTTGACAATTCGTAATTCTTCTCAACCATCGCCGTACGATATTCTTCATCCTCCATCACTTTTCGCACATGATTGACCACACGGTCTGTCAGAATGCCTTCTGCCGTAACCACTTCAATACCACGCGGTTCGATATCTGTGATGAAGATTGAGTAGCGATTCACGACGACCGGCTTGCGAAAATAAAACGCTTCCAGCAAGGCATTCCCGAAGCCTTCATAGATACTGAAGAAGGTGACCAAATCTGCGTGTGGATAGACATCTTCCAGCGAATAAATTTTCTCGCCATCAGCCCCCACACTCCGATGATCGCCAATTCGTGCATGAGCGAATCGCAGATCGACTCCTGATTGTTCCGCCTGATAGATTAAGGCGTTCAGGTAGTCGTCCCCTTCGTCACCCGATTCGTGCGTCACGACCAGCTTGTATCGAGGGTCCTTCAGTTGAGCCATCAAATTGATCGCTTGCTCGATCCCTTTTCTGGGCACCACGCGAGTCGGTTGTAAAACCAGAATGTCATCTTCGGTCAGTCCGATTTCAGATCGGAAGTCGCTCGAGTATTCATCCACTTCAGGTGGTGGTGTCTCGAAGTCAATCACATTGGGAATCAGGATTGACGGACATCCCTTACGGTGTGCCAGGTCTTGTTGGGCTGGCGTATTGATCGTGACATGCTGAATCGACGGCAATGATGGCGGAAACGACATCTGCAAATAATCGGCAACCGCGTTCACCGAAAAGCGATCTCGTTCCCACGAAAAGTCGTGGTGGTGTGCAATGACCGGAAAGTCGGTTTCCGCAATAAAATTCGTCAATGCCACACCCAAAGGAATGTGCATCGGAATTGTCAGTGCGTTCTGCACGATCATAATGTCGATTTTGTATTGTTCGACAAAGTCGTAGAGAGCTCTTTTCAGCAGAGCCGCCATGTCGTTGATGCGACGGGTCAAATCAGGTGACCGCCTTAGACGACCGAACGCTTCTTTATTGATGGCAAGATTCTCGGGATGTCCGAAGAAAGCTTCCGGCACTGTCATACTGATGTCGGGATGACGGTTAAGTTTTCCGGCATACCAATAACTGACATGTTTATGATGCCAGAGAATCTCTGCCCATTTGGCACTTTCCAGCGAAACACCATCCGTCCCGGCAAAGCGGGTCGAAACAAAACCGATATTCTGAGGACGCATCGCCTCGGTCTCTCCTGAAAAACGATCGAAATAATCTTTGTCTCATGCTGCGAGGCTGATTGTGTGCGTATGGAAAGCCTAGGGTGATTATCCAATTCCTAACGCGGTAAGCAACTGCCTAAGATCAGTTACGACCAAATCGGGCCGAACTTCTTTGACACGATCGTCATCATTGCGCCACCGTAAACTGCGTGCGTCTCCGGCAAATAACGCTGTTTTGAACCCGATCTGAGAGGCTGGCCAGATATCTTTCAACATGTCATTCCCGATATAGAGAGTTTCTTCCGGCGAAATCCCCAAGGTTTTCAGCATGTCGGCGGCTTGTTGATAAAGAAACTGCCCCGGCTTCGCTCGCAGATAACGATAAGAATAAATCTGTAGGTCGGGACGGAATCCAAACTCTTCCAATGTTGCCCTACATAAAACCGGGAACAACAACGGCGTAAAGAACTGCGCGTTACTGATGATTCCCAATTCATAGCCCGCCTCGGAAATCCCTGCGAGCGTCTCTTTCAATCCGGGCATCGGCCAAACAGGATTTACACGACATTCATACTCAACCGCCAATTGCCGACGAATTTCGGGAGTGAGAACAACATCAATCCAACCCTCTTCACAATATCGATTGAGCACATCCTGCCAGACACTGAGAATATCAATCTCGGGGTATTGAATCTCATCCAGCCGATGCATTTCTTGATGAGCGGAAATCGTTTCATGCAGAATGACAACTCCCCGTTCCGGCTCCGGGAATTCTGGTAAACCAACCGCCTGCAGCGCGGCGAGTAATGCTTCTGCCGGCAATGTCTCGGCATGTGCTCCCACATCGCCACTCCCACTGATGATCAATGTGCCATAAATATCAAACAGAACGGCTTTGATTCCGGTCAGTTCCACCAGGCTCGACTCTGCTTCCGTTGCCATGGGGTCAAGAGGGCCGGAAAGTTCCGAAATGATTTCCGAGAGAATGTCGGTCATGGCTCCACCCGCAATGGTTGAAAACGGGACATCTTCAGGAACTCATCTCTCACCGCCAGCGGAGACGCAGGGGCCGATATCGAGCCGGGTTCCAAATTCAATAACGATTGATAGATAGTATGCAACCTTTCCCCGGTCGACTTCAACGAGAACTCCGACAAGATCGTCTCCGCATTGGTCGAGACAATCTCTTGCTGATCCTCAAGCTGATCTTTCAGGACGGACTGAACATGCGGATTCAGATTGCGGATTCTCTTCACCCAATCTGAGTGGTGAGTCAAATTTTCAATCAACGTCATTTGATGGTCGCGAGGCAGAATCGCAAAATCGATTGCATCACCGGCAATCAGAGCCTCAAATTCAGCCTCAAGTGTGGACCACTCGGGGGCGGACAATCCAAATTCTGTCAGTGTCTCTTGATACAACTTCAGAAAGTCTTTCCGTACAACCTCCAAATCAAGACATGTTGTCGGAATTAAAAAATTAGCCGCGAGCTGTGGATACCACAGTCCGACCTGTTTGAAGTCGCGAGTAATTTCTGGCAAATCACGACCACATAAAGGCCTGCCTGCTAACCATGCCTCCAGGAACACCATCCCAAACCCTTCGGCGACACTGGTCGTCATGATTTGATCGGCGGCAGAAATGTTTTCGACAAACGACAGTTCCGAGTTTGTTCCGATCTCCCAAAGACACGGTAGTTGCAATCGCTCGGCAAGAGACTTCCACTCGTCATAAGATTTCTTCTCCAGAGGGTTTGCCGGGGGAAGTGTCAATGCACAGATCAACTCCCCCTGCCCGACAGCCGACCATAACAACATCTCGCCAACATTCTTACGGCGGATGCCACGAACCGGATAAACGAGCAAGCGCTGTTGCGACGAAATCCCCAACACATCGTTCACTTTGGATCGGGCACTCTTATGATCGGGAAGCGAGTCAAAAGCAAACACGGGATTGGGAAGTAGATGAAGACAATCTTCCTTGAGTCCCACTTTCCCCAGGACTTCACGATCTCGACCATTCAACACGGCATAATGAATCTGCTCGGCTTGCGGATAAAGTTGCCTCCCAAACAGTTCCTCAGAATCTGGTCGATTCTGCCGCAAATGATTGTAGTTGGTCGGACGAAAGTCTTCCGCAAAATCATGAATTTGCAGCAACCATCGCCAACCTCTCTCGGCAAGCTGACGGATCGCATTGAGAATTTCGATATTCTTGCCCAATGAATGATTATGGGCGTGCAGAATGGTCTCAGACGCACGACCGTTTAGTTCTTGAAGTTTGGACTCCAAAAGCTGCGGCAGTGCCTCCGCATCCCCTGCCCGTTCCGAATCATATTCGAGTTCTGAAAGCGCATGTGACTGAACAGACAACTCCGGGAACTCTGAGAAATCTTCCGGCAGTCCGTTCGTTCGGCCTCCATGCAACAGAATCACTTCTTCAATCTCACCCGCCCCGGACTGCTGCAAAGCTCGCAGATGATTCAGGATCACGGATGTGACTCCGCCCCGGTTCAGATGAAAGTGAATGACAACAAGTTTCATGATGGCAACAACTTACAATGTCTCGGGACGAAATCGATCATACTCAATCCTGATCACAAAACACACCCTGAACAGCCGATGGTTCATTTCTCCGAGCCTCCTCTGGTCGGCTGTAAAACCTGTGAAAACCGGCCTTTCCGAAATTTGGCAACTCAAGTAGACTTCGCCGAGACACACATAGAATGTGTTGTGGATCAACGTGCGCTCCCTGTGAAGATTTGAACTGGCGGGAAGGATTCTGCCATGCGACCTCAATCTGTTCGCCTATTGTTGGCAGCCAACCTGCGCCTCGGGCAACCGTTGCGGACGGCCCTCCCTCTCACCGATGACGCACGTGATATTGTGTTGGATTCAACGCTCGATAGTTGGAGACAGATCCAGGATTATGCCATTGATCGCGAAGTCGATGCGCTGATTCTGAATGGAAACACGGTGGTTGCCGATCAATTAAGTAGCCACGCAGAGTTCGCTTTGATTGAAGGTCTGGAACTTCTCGCAGAAGCGGAAGTTCCCGTGGTGATTCATCCCGGCTCTTCCGATCCGCTCACCTTCTGGAAAGAACTGCTGATTGACCTCGGCACGGCCAAATCAAACATCAGCTTGATCTCTCCTGACGTCACGAATCGCTATCTCCTGCTTCGAGACAACGACAAGACATCCGTTATCTCAGACACTCACTCTGACCAAATCGATGACGAGCATGTGATTGCACGGCTTGTTTCCTCGGAAGCCTCACTTCCCGATATCCATCAGGAAGACGAACACGTTTACGAGAATTCAAATACTCCAACCATTGCGCTGGATGAGACATCGAGTCATTCCCACACACTCCCTCCCGGTATCGATTTGATTTGTGCCGGACCTTCAGTGATTCACCAGCGGCAACACTCAACCCAACACGATCATTGCACATCGCCTCAACCACTCTCCCTTGCAGAGTCTCAAGCAGAGGGAAAAGCCGGTTGCCTGCTGATCGACTTCACTACCGAGAGCCAAACGCATCTCCAAACATTGCCCACGTCGGTGGTGCAATTCCATCAAATCAATCTCGATCTCTCCCCAAGTACCGACTGGGAAGATGCAGCTCTCGCCATGCAGACTCAAATCGAATCTCTGACATGGGGGCCGCAAGAACGTCTCAAGCTGATCACCTGGAACATCCTCAGTAATGACCGTCTTTCCAATATCATTCTGGAAGGTGACGACAGTCATCTTCTGGCGGCCTGGAACGAGTCTTTTGCCGCACATAATCAAAACGAAACGCACGTGATTCATGGATTTCAGCCAGGTGGTCAGTTCCCGCTGGACCACAACTCTGCCTGTTCGGGCAAAGAACTCGCTGAAGCTCTGTTTGAAATCGAACAATCGGCCGACCAACCCGACATCGATCGCCTCACCGCGATCTGGGCGACCGACAAATCTTCTGCCGCTTTGCTCACTCGACTTCGCCCCGTTCTGAATCCCGCTCAGATCGGAAATCACGCGGAATCGGTCGTGACTCAGTGGCTGACCCAAAGTGACCCGGAGAATCTCCCGCATGAAAATTACACATCTTGAAATCGATCGGTTCGGAGTCTGGCGGAATCTTTCTCTGCCACTCTCATCCCCCGAACTGAACGTCGTTTTCGGCCCTAACGAAGCCGGCAAAACCACTCTCATGAGATTTCTCCGCGGAGTCCTGTTCGGTTATGACGAACAAGATTCGCTCGATGCAACTCACCCTGCAAGTGGCATGCTTGAGGTCCAGTATCGTGACGGAAATTATCTCGTCCAACGAACGGGCGACGTACTCTCGATCACCGGAGATCGAGAATTTGAAGGGGACGACGCACAGCGGTTTCTGACAGAAATGCTCGGCAACGTCACCAAAGATGTCTTCGACAACGTCTGCTGCTTCGGTCTCGACGAATTACAACAACTCTCTGTCCTCTCGGGGGAAGAGATTGTCGAGAAACTGTTCGGCGTTTCACTTGGCCACAAAGGCAAATTCATCCTGCAAGCGCTCAAAGATGCCGAACGACGCAAGCAGGAAATGACACTCGGCAGCGAACACAAAATTTCTATTCGTCGACTCATCAACGATCATGATCGGCTGAGTCGCCAACTCGACGATCTGGGAGAACCACGCAAACGCCTCAGTGGGTTGAAAGAGCAACTCCTCAACATCGAACAAACAATCAGCGACTTGCAACAACGGCAAAGTTCATGGGAGAACGAACGAGTCGGTTACCAGTTCCTCCAAAGAGTGCATGGCCCCTGGTCACAAGTTCGCGAGTTGCAAGCGAAGCTCGACAGTATTCCCGTCGTCGATGAGTTCCCCGAAAACGGCATCGCACGACTGGATGAACTCGAACACGATCTCAATCTCCTGCTCGAAGAGCGTTCTGCCCTGCGAAGCGAACTACGACAATTAGAAGAAGAACTGTCGGCAGCAATTGAATCGCAACCAATCATCGATGAACTTCCCACGATTCGCGTCTTGCTCGACCAGGCCCACCAACTCGATGGACGACAAGAGATCCCCGAATCCGACCGGCACGAACTTCGCCGTTTGGAAGAGTCTCTCAACCAGAAGCTACCACAACTCGGCGACAACTGGACTCTCGAACGACTCGGACGCCTTGAACTTTCCCCCGAGCGACAACGAAAACTTTCTCATGCAGCACAGGATTACGAGAAGACATTAAAACGTCGTGCTCGCGCAAGGCGGAAGATCGAGTCGTTGTCCAAATCGAATCAAAAGGAACAACAGGAACTCGAACGACAGTCGAGTAAATGGCAGGGACAATCCGGCGCACAGATGCTGGAACGGACCGAACGACTGCTCAACTCATCACGAGACCGCGAACGGCTCAATATGCGAGCCGAGCAACTCGATGACCGCATCGCCATGCTCGAGCATCAACAACAATCACTCATCGAAACCGAACCGCTCCCTAAAGGTGTCCAGTATCTCCTGACTGGCTTTACCGTCGCCGGTGCCATGTTGGCAATTTTGGGTATCTGGCAGGGAGTCAGTGTGAGCGGACTCGCGGGTGCCGTCTATTTCCTTCTCGGATTGACGTGCGGAGGACTGGGACTCGCCCTGCAATGGCACTTCAGTTCTGAACAGGGAGAGACACTCGGAAAGCTCCAAAAAGAGGTCGATCAACTCAGGCAACAACGTGCCGAGATTCAAACCAAGCTGGAATCGCTTGGCCAATCCGATCAAACGTCTGATCTCTCTGCTCTCACCTCTCAACTCACCACTTACCAACGGTGGATTGATCGCGAAGCCGAATGGCAAAACAAGCGTAAAGAAGCCTCTCAAATTCGAGCCAGTTTGCAAGAAATCCGCCGCGATCTCGCCAATCATCGCGATCGCTGGTTACAGACACTCCGCGAGATCGGCCTGAACGAAACCGTCAAAATCGCCGATGGCTGGAAGTCGTGGGAATCGGCACTGGAACTGAAATCCATTCAGCATCAAATCTCGGCACTCCGCGACAAACATTCACAGTCGGGAGAACTGCGACAAGTCTTCGATTCATCAGTCTTCAAAATCCAGGAGAAGATCACCAACGAACCGGTTCACACTTCAGCTCACCAAATCATTGCCGAATGGCGGGAGAACTACGAAGACTGGAATCGACTCTGGCAGCGAAAACAGGAGATCGCCCGAGAGCAACGACAAGTGCAATCACGACTAGATGAACTCGAAAGCGACATCAAGTCACTTCGCTCACGTCACTCCCAATTACTCACAGCCGGCGGCGCTCATGATCGACAATCGTTCGATCAACGGGCGTTATGGTATCAAGAGAGACAAGAGCTTGCCGATCTGATCGAGATGTCACGCGACGAACTGGATCGAGCCGTCGGCGAGCAAAAGCAGTTGGCCATCTTTGAAGATGACTTACTGGAATACAATGCCGACGAAACTCGCGAGCGACTCAACGAACTCTCTCACCAACTTAATCAACTCGAAACAGAACTCTCGTCAGCATATGAAAAACGGGGAGAACTTCGTCAGCAGCGAGACAGCATTCTCAATGATCGTCGCGAACCGCGTCTTCGTCAGGAAATCACGGAAATCGAAGAACAAATCAAGCAGCAATGCGAACGCTGGTTGGGAATTGATCGAGCGGAACAAGCGATCTCTCACATCAAATTCAGTCTCGAACGCGAACAACGGCCGGCCACCTTGCAGCGTGCCGAACAATATTTCCGCATGCTGACCGCAGGACGTTATCAACGTGTCTGGGCACCACTCGGCGAACATGATTTACACGTCGAAGATCATGCCGGCTTGGCACGCAAGCTGAACGAACTCAGTGGCGGCACTCGCGAACAACTATTGCTCTCACTTCGTCTGGCTTTGGTCGAAGAACAACGCAACGAAGGGATTCATTTACCGTTTATCCTCGATGACATCTTGGTCAACTTCGATGAAACCCGAGTCAGTTCCGCGATGGAGACTCTCAAAGAGTTCTCACAGAACGTCACGCAAACATTACTCCTGACCTGTCATTCCCACTTGGCAGAAGCCTTTGCCGATCAGGGAGTCTCGGTGACCAACTTGCCCAAACGGGAGCAGCAAACAGAGCGATTGGCGGGCTGACAGAATCCCCTCTCGCTCAGCCCGCGAAGCCGCTTTGCGGTGATGAATTACAATTCTCGCCCGAATCCTGATCGACGGAATCCGCCGGAACGCTCTCTTGCCAAGGAATGACCGCCATGAATAACTCCTTACATCGGTCGATGACTTTTGTGTTCTTGGTCATTCTCTATGCGGACGTGACGCTATCAGCACAACCGAATACCGTCAACGCTCAGAAAGCTGCGAATATCTATGACAAGGCCATCGAAACTATTGCCCTGAGTCAGGATAAAGATGCCGTTCATGCTGCCAGCGACACACTGCGGAAGGGCGGCCTAAAAGCAATCAATTCATTGCGCAAACATTTGAACGATGGTCGTGTCTCAAAATCAAATCATTTGATGCGAGCAGTGATTGGAATGCCCGATATGGGTGACCATTGTTTTTGGCTGATTCAGGACATCATCGAACCAGCCGTACCAAAACTTTACAGCAGCATGTATGCGTCGTTGAGTCGCGACAACATTACCAAGTGGCTAGATGATCGGAGTGAAGCAACCTTAGTTGAATTGCAGATTGCAGCTGCGTCGCAATCACTCGAAAAGGCGAAAACGGATTTCGAAGGCAACGCGAAGCCCTATGCAAAGCAGGCCATTACGATTTACTCGAACCGACTCAACAAGCTGAAGGCTCAAGCGAAAAAAAAACGCGACAGCAAGACCAACTGAGCGATTATTTCAGCCTGCTAGGAACAAACACATCTTCCCTATGAAGTCCACGCTTCTAAAGAAGATCATTCAATGTATCCTGCCAGCTTAATTGCGCGAGCGGCTCAAAAAGTCTTCGTATTACGTTGTAGGCAATCATTCCTTCATCGCATCGCGGAGTTTCTGGAGCAGGTCTTTGACCTTCTCGTGATCACGAGGAAGCGCCCATATCACGAGATGATTTTCAAAAGGTTCGATCACTTCCCAGATATCTTCAACACCAACATTGTCATCCCAAGGAGTACCGGGTGGTCCAATTAGTTTATCAATAATTTTGATAAGCTTTTTTCGCCGGGCTTGTTGCTGTAGCTTGCAATCCCCCATTTCTCCTGGCTTCGAAATCAAATCACGACAATCATAAACTGCGATCTCATGCCCGAATTCGATATACTCATCGTATGTTGTAATCATCAGGTAGCCCTCTCGCACTCTGTAAGCGAGATCCCGGGGACTCAGTATCAAGTCATGCAAGGCTGTTTTAAGTGGAATTGTTTCCGATTCAAAACTGAGAGAAATTGGATCTTCTAAGTCAATTTCGCCCCGAATTCGTGGGTCGAAAATAATGGCAATCCCGTAGTGCTGAGCAAGCTTGTCAAATGCCTTTTGCATCGGAACCTGATCGAACTGCAATTCGAGTGGCTTATTAAGCATCGTTTCGATCTTGACCCGACCATTGAGGCGATCATTGTGCGACGTTCTTTCCGATGACAGGCTCGCCACCGGCTTGCTTGACTGAGCGTTGAGAGCCGGAATGCGCAGACCATCGATGTTTCTCCATTCGTTAATTCCGACTAGAAACCCACAAACCATTAGGGCGGTCACGATAGATATCTTACGCATGAGATTTCTCCGTCAGAAAAAAGAAGCGAACGGACCATAAAGCCAAATCGAGAGTCTGGTCTTCGTATTCAACGCTTGTTGTACACTTTAACACGGCGTAAAGCTGAATACATATGAATTTTTTGATTCCAAATGCGTTGGGACAAATGAAAGCCGCTTAATCAAACAAATATTGTGACTTGGCTTTCAAGAAGAATGAACCGCCACCCGTGAAATCAGATTACGAAGCGGTTAGAATCAAAACCACTGCTCAAATCACACAAAAACATCACGATCAACACCTTTTGAAGGAATCAACATGGGGATCCATTTTGGAATTATCGGCTGCGGCATGATTGCCAATTTTCACGCCGAAGCCATTAAGCGAATTCGCGGTGCGAAAATCACAGCCTGTTACGACACCTTTCCGGCCGGAGCCGACCGCTACGCGGAAGCTCAAGGCTGCACCCCTTATCACAATCTGAAAGAGATGCTCGACGACCCGAACGTCGATGCCGTCAGCATTTGCACGCCCAGTGGTTCACACATGGACCCAGCCGTCGCTGCCGCCAATGCAGGCAAGCATGTGGTCGTCGAAAAGCCACTCGAAATTACACTCAAGCGTTGCGACAAAATCATTGACGCCTGCAAGAGAAATAAAGTGAAGCTCTGCACCGTTATGCCAAGCCGTTTTGGAGGAGCCAACATAGCTCTCAAAGAAGCGATCGAGTCGGGACGATTTGGCAAATTGACATTGGGGGACACGTACGTCAAATGGTATCGCTCGCAAGAGTATTACGATTCGGGCGGCTGGCGTGGCACGTGGGATCTCGATGGAGGTGGAGCCTACATGAATCAGGCCATTCACAATGTCGATCTGTTGTACTGGTTAATGGGTGATGTGGCCGAGGTGAGTGGACTCACCGATACGCTCTCTCACGAACGGATCGAAGTGGAAGATGTCGGCGTGGCGACCGTCCGTTTCAAGAACGGCGCGTTGGGTGTCCTCGAAGCCACCACTTCATGTTATCCCGGGCTTCTCAAGAAGACCGAGATTCATGGTTCCGAAGGGACCGCGATTATCGAACAGGACGACATCCTCAAGTGGGAGTTCGCCAAGAAAGATCGCAAAGATGCCGGCATTCGCAAAAAGTTTTCGCCCAAGGGTGAGAACACGGGCGGAGCCGCCGATCCGACGGCAATCTCGTACCAGGGACACCTCGATCAACTCAAAGATTTCATTGAAGCGATCCAGGACAATCGCAAACCGTTGGTGGATGGTGAAGAAGGTCGCAAAAGTGTCGAGATCATTCTGGCGATTTATCATTCGTCCCATAGCGGAAAACGGATTACTCTACCTCTCCAGAAAGATCCGCCACTGAAGTTTCTGAAGAAATAACTCATTCGATTGAGCGGAGGCATCCACAATGTCAGCGATTGCGGCACCCTATTGGTTATTGGCCGGGGGGATCCTGGTTTTGATCGTCGGCTATTTGATAGCTGCCGGCAGTGGATCGAGCAGCACGTTTATCGATCATCGGATGAGTGACGAAGAAATCGCCCGGCAACTGGAGGACCAGAATCGAGGGAATCCAATTGCCGGGTTATTGATCATGCTGGGGTATCTGGCAATCTTTGTTTCGGTTGTCTGGCGGATCATTCGCAAGTTCAGTTGATGAACCCCAAAAGATCGCCCCTGACCAATCGGTTTCGGTCGCCTATAATGGAGACAATCGCTAACCCAACAGAACTGACGACCGCATGCCGCATTCGATTGAGTCCAGCAAAACGCAATTTGATCAATACAAAGAAGAGCTCTTTCACTCTGATCCAAATTCGCGACCAGGTGGAAAACACAAACGGGAACGAACCTCCCGCGAACTACTGAAAAGCTTCTGGGAAATCGCCCGGCCTCATCGCAAGTCGGTTTTTCTGTTTCTTTTCACACTCTCGATTGCCACCCTGCTGGCACTCATTCCTCCCGCCGCGACAAAATTCGTCGTGGACAGTGTCCTCGGCGATCAACCATTACCCGGCTGGTGGCCAAAATCGTTGCCTCAAGAACCTTGGCCGTTGTTAGTGACGATCATCATTGGAGTGCTTCTCATTTCGATTGTCCGCGCGCTTCTCGCGATTTGGGGCCGTTGGCATGCCACGCGCGTGACCAAATTGATTCAGATGTCGGTTCGCAAAGATGTGTTCGCTCATGCAATGCGACTTCCCCTCCATCGGGTTCAAGATCTGAAGTCGGGAGGAGCCACCAGCATCCTCCGACAAGATGCGGGTAGCGTGGGTGAGTTGATCTTCGGATTGTTTTACAACCCGTGGCGTGCCATCATCCAATTGACGGGATCGCTGCTGATTCTGGCATGGGTCGATTGGAAACTGTTGCTGGGAGCGATGATTCTTGTCCCCGTGGTCTACATCACGCATCGCACGTGGATCAGTCGGATTCGTCCCCAACATCGTCGCGTCAGAGCTCAGCGGGAAATGGTCGATTCTCTCGCCACAGAATCGTTTAGCGGCATCAGAGTCGTTCGTGCATTTGGTCGCCAACGATCAGAAACGACCCGCATCTTGCGAGGCAATCATCTCATGGGACGACAAGAACTGTTTGCCTGGTGGTGGTCCCGCTGGATTGAACTGGCTTGGGAAACACTCATTCCCCTCGCCTCAGCCGCCCTGATGATGTACGGCGGTTGGCAGGTTTTGCAGAGCGAGTTGACGCTGGGTGATTTGGTTATGTTCCTGGCGTACTTACTGATGCTGTTAGGACCACTGGCCGTTCTTGCTCAGTCGGCAGCACAATTCCAAAACAGTCTCTCGGGATTGGATCGCGTCCTCGATTTGCTGGAAGAAGATCGAGAAATGGACAACAAGGATGCGATTAAGCTAAACCCGGATCAAGTCGAAGGCCGAATCACTTTCGACCATGTTTCGTTTCGCTACCCGACTGCCGAACAGGACGCGCTGAGTCAAATTGATATCCAAATCGACGCGGGAGAAACCATCGCGTTGGTCGGCCCCAGCGGAGCGGGAAAAACGACATTCTGTAATCTGGTCGCACGGTTTTACGACCCGACAGCAGGTCGCATTCTTCTTGATGACCGCGAACTGACCACGATTGATGTCGAAAGTTACCGTCAACTGATTGGCGTCGTCGAGCAGGATGTCTTTCTGTTCGATGGGTCGGTGACAGATAACATCGGTTACGGCAACCGACAATCCTCCATGGACGAGATTATTCACGCCGCGAAAGTTGCCAACGCTCACGAGTTTATTGAAGATCTGCCGAAAGGGTACGACACGGTGATTGGTGAGCGCGGCGTCAAACTGAGTGGCGGTCAACGACAACGGTTAGCCATCGCGCGGGCGATTCTTGCCGACCCGAAAATCCTGATTCTTGACGAAGCGACCTCGAATCTTGATACCGATAGCGAACGCTTGATTCAATCGGCTTTGAAAACTCTGATCGCCAATCGAACCTGCTTCGTGATTGCTCATCGCTTAAGCACAATCACACATGCCAGCCGCATTTTGGTCATTGATGACGGACGTATTCTGGAATGCGGGACCCACGACGAACTGATGGATCGTAATGGTCGCTACCGCGAGATGGTCCAATTGCAGACCAGTCCCGAACCGGTGGGTTGATTACCGTCGTGGAGTTTTGTCTTTGCGACCGCCGCTCAGGAATGCGAGCACTGCCGAGAAAATTGAAGCTCCGACAATCGACCAGATCACCGGGAATGCTTTTCCACCAACCTGAACGGGAAAGAATTCAGGAAGACTCAGTTCGCGGGCGATCCAGATACCGATCAAGGCCCCAATGAAACCGAGTGCGATGGATGCCAGACAACCGCTACGGGTGGCTCCCACCAGACTTTGCGCGATACTGCCACAAATCCCCGAGACGAGTAACAATATGAGCAATTCCATAATTGACATCGTAGAATTTCCTTAATGGGCAGAGGAAGCGTTATGCTTACATCCTCTCATAGATCAAAGCTGATTGAAAGCCGCTTCCAATTCTGCCTGCAAGGAAGCCGCGTCCTCCAAGCCAACCGACAACCGAACCAAGCCATCTTTGATACCGTATTCCGCCCGCTCCTCTGCCGACATGAACTTGTGAGATGTCCCTGTGGGATAAGACAACGTCGAACGGGAATCGGCGAGTGTCGGTGAAAACGGAATCGTGTCGTGCAGTGATTTCAGAAATGAATTCACGCCGTCTTTTCCTGCCGTCAAATCGAACGCCAACATTCCTCCGCAACCGTGGGGCAACAATCGCTGAGCGATCTCACGAGAAGAGTGCGTGGGCAACCCCGGATAATACACTCTCTCAACTTTGGGATGTGTCACCAACCATTCGGCGAGAGTCTGCGCCGTTTGTGAAACTTGCTTCATGCGTAATGGCAGGGTTCTCAAACCACGCGAAGCGAGCCAACTTTCCAGTGGATTGCCATTCGCTCCAAACAGAGCCAGAAATTGTCGCGTGCGACGAATGATATATTTATTGCCGACAATCACTCCCATCATCACATCGCCGTGGCCATTCAGATACTTCGACGCCGAGTGGACAACGGCAGCGGCTCCCATCTCGATCGGCTTCTGCAGAATCGGAGTCGCAAACGTATTATCGACAATCACAGGAACCTTGCCCACTGCCTCAACAATCGCAGGAATGTCGGCCACTTCCATCAATGGATTCGAGATCCCTTCTAACAAGCAGAGTTTTGTTTCGGGACGCACCAACTCACTCAACGATGCCGGATCGTTGGCATCAAAGAATGTCACTTCGACTCCAAACGACTTTTGCATTTGTTGCAGAAGTTGGACGGTTCGACCGTATAACACACGGGCTGCCAACACATGGTCTCCCGTTTTGCAATGCGACATGACCAAAGCAGAGATCACTCCCATCCCCGATGCGCCTACCACCCCCTCTTCCGCATGTTCGAGTCGGGCCACATCTTCGGAAAATGCCGACTGGTTGGGATTCCCATCACGTGTGTAAATGTAGCCGTGCTGTTCTCCTGAAACGATGTCGGCCAATTGGTCGAGACCGTCCAAATCAAATGCTGTGGTTTGATAGATGGGTGGATTGCTCGGCGGATTCGCTGAGGGTTGAACCCAACCCCCTCGCGCAGAAATCACAGAATCATCAAAAGGTTGTTGCGGCTCGGTCACGAATTCACCTCGCTAAGTCTATTTTTTGAGTCGCCAGTCATCTTAGCGAAAACTCACACGGGAGTCGCTGTTGACGAATAAGAGGAAACGTACGAAACTTGATCTCGGGATGATTTTATCGATTTCAAGAACCGAGCATGAACTGGACTGGAATCCGACATTGGCTGGAATACGCGGCGTTTCGCGTTCTCGTTTGTATCGTACAAGCGATGACGTGGAAGCAATCGATCGCCTTTGCGCGGGGTCTCGCATACCTCTTCACGTATCTTCTTCCTAAAAAGTTGACACGTTACGAAGTCGCCAGAGAAAATCTGAAGCACGCATTTCCCGAAGAGATGACCGAAAAGAAAATCGAACAGACCATCTATCAGATGTGGTTGCACCTGTTCCGAATGGTGGCTGAAATTGTTCAGGCTCCTCGAAAAATGCGATTGGAAAATTGCTATGAATATATGACCTTTCCCCAATCAGCCTGGGCGGTCCGCACCGCTTGTTCGGGAAGACCCGTGATCCTGCTTGGTGGGCATTATGGCAATTGGGAGATCGGAAACTGTTCGTTCGGAATGTTCGACTTCCCCATGGCGGCAGTCGCCCGGGATCTGGACAACCCTTACTTACACAACTGGTTTACCCGATTTCGACGCAGCACCGGTCACGCACTCATTTCCAAGGAGGGTGGCTCGACCGAGATGACCGAATACATGGAGAAGAAAGGGATCATCGGCTTATTGGGAGATCAGGCCGCGGGCCGAAAAGGAATACATGTCGATTTTTTTGGCAGACCCGTCTCGACCATGAAATCGATCGCGTTATTGGCGATGCAATTTGATGCCGTTTTGATGGTCGCCTACACTCGCCGGCTCGAAGATGACTTTTTGAATGGGAAATGGTCCCGGTTTGAAGTCGGCATGACTGACTTGATCGATCCGAGAGAATACCAGGGAACCGATGCGATTGAGCAAATCACACAGCGCTACACGACGGCTTTAGAGACGGCGATCCGCAAATCTCCCGAGCAGTATTTCTGGTTGCATCGCCGCTGGAAGATCCATCTCTCTCGCCGCGAATTGAGAAAACGAAAGAAAGAACAAGCCGACAAACTCACTGAAGCTGCTTGATTGAGAACTCTTAGGAACCAACAACGATGAGCCACCGTGTGCGAGCTGCCTCACTCATAGATGTGCCCGAAGACCACGGGCTAGAAGTCGTGCTGGAAGGAAAAATCATCGGCTTGTTTCGAGTCGAAGGTGAGATTGTCGCATTGGATGGCATCTGCCCTCATGCGGGTGGTCCACTCGCAAAAGGGGCCATCAACAACGGTATCATCACCTGCCCGTGGCATGGTTGGCAATTTGATGCGTGCACGGGACAACATTGCCTGACTCCTCAAGTAAGGCAAACCCCCTACAAGGTTGAGGTCGAGGAGCAGGAAATCTTCGTAATTTTTTCGGACACATAGGGAACAACCCTAAGCTCGTCAAACACTTCCCACCACAACGGTTACAATAAGAATCGTGTGAACGCTTCGCGCGCGACAAATTTGATCTTGATTCGCTCGCAGTACAGAGCGCATTCGTAGTGATGATTTTTGGTGATCGGTGCCGATAAATCTATTAGTGCATTGTCGAAAAATGAGAATCCTACGCAGAAGAGGGTAGGAACAATGCATAAAATCGATGTCACCCGAAGGGACCAAGTCATGACCGGATTATCAAAATCCCTGTTTGCCGCCGCACTGGTAACGATTGCAGGAAGTTTCTGCTCAGTCGTCGAAGCTCAAGAACAATGCGATACCGGCGTCAACGGGCAAGCTTGCCAGAACTGTCAAAACGGATCTGGGCAATGCGACTATTGCGATGATTGCCATCACAAATGGCACCTGCTCCCTTACTGGATGGCTCCCGATTGCGTCAAAGAAGAAGACAAAATCCCCGGCGTGCGACGATGGTCCAAAGAAGATTATTATCTACGAGGCCAACTTCCCATCGGACAACGACAGAAATGTTACAAAGGAAAGATGTGGCCCGTCGATCCTCGACCGACTGGTCCCAAACCTCACATGATTCACCGCTTTCATGCGGCTCATTATTGGCCACACCCATATGATGTTTGGTCACTTAACAGCGTCAATAATATGATTTCTATGCAACAGCAAAAAGGCTGGCAAGACGCAACAACTTTGTACGACTATCACTTCAATGCCGACTCGAACGGGTTGACCGATGCAGGGACTCTTCACCTGAAATGGATTCTGGAGAACGCACCTTCACAATACCGCATTCTCTATCTGCAAACCTCGGCACAAGCCGGAGCCAACGACCTCCGTATGGCTGAAGTGGCGCAGACAGCCGGTCGACTCACCGCCGGACAACAAACACCCGAAGTGATCTTCCGAAATACCACTTCATACGGTCGTCCTGCTCAAGAAGTAGATACGATTCGCCGCGGAGAACTCCAAAGCCAACCACTTCCTCGCATCACTTACCCCAGTAGCGGAGGACCAGGCTATGGTACTGGTGGTGGAGGAAACTAACAGAATCTCATCCTGAGTGATTTCTGAATTCGCTATCGCGTTGGCTCGTTCAACGCGATCGTTTTTTCATGGCGTCAACAGTGTCGATTACTTCAACATTTGAAGCCGCAACAAATTGAGTGCCGCTTTCGCCGCTCGACTTTTCAAAAAGGATTGATCGCCGAGTAACTGGTGTGGTACGACACTTTCTCCCTCGGGTGTGGAAAGAGCAACATACGCAACGGGCGGCCCATCAACAGAAACATCTGACGGGGATGATTCTGTGACTGCGAGTGCGCAATCCGTTTGAAAGTGATCGCGACAGCGTCGAGCCATTTCCAGAGCCGTTTCCTCCGAAGCGACCGCGTGTGTTTGAAACCAATTCTCGGGAAACTCGAGCAACTTCCAATGTTTGCTCCCCTGCGGAATGACAATACCGCCGTGATACCACTCCCGATGTTCTGCGACATCCGTTAACCGATGGGCCAATAAGCCTCCCGTCCCCGACTCAACGGTCGAAAGCGAAAGTCGACGTTCAGACAATGTACGCAGAACGACATGCTCCAATTCTTCATCCTCTTCCCCGAACACCAAATGTTCGAGACGCTTATGGATTTCCTGTTTCGTTTCGGCGATCATCCGGTCACATTCGTCAATTGAATCACCAACCGAATTGATGCGTAGCGTGATCGTTGCCTCATGAACGGTGATTCCCACTTCGGGGTTATTACCTCTCGCCGTCAAATCTCCCAATCGTTCTTCACAATCCGATTCGCCCACTCCAAAACAATTCACGCGAGCACGTTTGATGATCTTCTTGCCGACCGGCAATCGAGGAACGATTTGTTCGAGAAACATCTTCTTCATCTCAGAAGGAACGCCCGGCATCGCGGCAATGATTATATGATGCTCGGCATCGAGCTTCGGTACTTCACACCACAGGCCGGGTGCTGTCCCAATGGGATTCTCAAGAGGCTCTGCCCCGGCGGGAAACATTGCCTGAATCCGATTGCGGGCCGGCATTTCGCGACCCCGTTTTTGAAACATCTGCTCCACATGATCGAGCGAGCCTTGATCGAGGATGAGACTGACATGCAAAAGCTCGGCAATCGCCTGACGAGTGATATCATCGAGAGTCGGGCCCAAGCCTCCCGTGAGAAGAACAAGATGAGCACGCCGCAAAGCAACCCGCAACGACCAGACCATTAAGTCCATCGAGTCGGCTACTGCGGTATGGTAGATCACTTCGATCCCGCGTGCGGACAATTCGGTGCTTAACCACTGACTGTTTGTGTCGAGCTTTGCGCCGTTCGTCAACTCGCTTCCCACAGCAATAATCTCAGCTTTCATGCGTTGAACATCCTTGAATCAAATCTGAAGTGAGTGTTGCCGATCAAAACAATCTCGAAGAGCCTCTCGATTTTCTGATTGAGTCATGATAAACCAGAGAGAGAGACAGATCCGCTTTTGGAACAATGTTTCTTTCTATGAATTTCAGGAAATCACAAATTTTATTGGCCTCGGAGATCATCATGATTCGTCCCATACTTATTACACAATGCCTTTTACTTCTGTTGACCACAACAGGCTATTCAGCCGAACCAATCGCAGAACTGGGGCCAGTCGGTAAGGTCAAAAAACTTCATACCGACCTTCAGTTCACAGAAGGTCCCACGAAAGCCCCCGATGGAACCATCTATTTCACAGACATCCCCGCTGACCGAATTTATGAACTCGCCACTGACGGAACATTGAGTGTCTTCCTCGAACCCGCCGGTCATTGCAACGGTTTGATGGTCACCGCCGATGGAAAGTTATATGCCTGCTCAATGGACGGCCAATTGATCACCATCGACCGTAAAACGAAAAAGGTCACTCCCCTCGCTTCAGAGTACGAAGGGAAAAGATTCAACGCACCCAACGATCTTGTCGTCGACAAATCAGGGGGAATCTATTTCACCGACCCTCACTTTCGAGCACCCGAACCTTTGCCTCAAGGGACGACCGCCGTCTATTATCGTGCGGCAAACGGAAAAGTGACTCGACTGCTCGACGATCTCAAGGCACCCAACGGCGTCATCTTGTCTCCCGATGAGAAAACTCTGTATGTCATCCCCAGCATGCAGTCCGAAATGATGGCGTATCCCGTGGAAAGCCCCGGCAAATTGGGACAGGGAAAACTGTTCTGCACACTGAAACAGAAAGACGGGCAATCAGGAAGCGGCGGTGATGGGCTCACAGTCGATACCCAAGGAAACCTCTACATCACAACCGGCCTGGGGCTCCAAGTTTACGATCCCGAAGGACAACTTCTTGGCATCATTGAACTGCCCGAACAACCAGCCAACGTCACCTTCGGCGGCAAGAAGAACAACATTCTCTATGTGACCGCTCGAAAAAGTCTCTACACCGTCAAGATGAAAGCGACCGGACATCAGTTTTCGGGCAAACAATAGTTGAGAGTCAATCGCGTGTCTCAAAAGGATAAAGTTCTTATGCGCTATTTGATACCGACGCTGATTGGCCTCTTGTTTCCGCTGATAGTTTCCGCGGAGACTCCCGCATCTCCCAATATCATCTTGCTCATTGCCGATGATTTGGGATACGGGGAACTCGGTTGTCAGGGGAACGATCAAATCCCGACCCCTCATATCGATTCCATTGCCAAAAATGGAGTTCGCTTCACCGATGGATATGTGACGGGACCATTTTGCAGTTCATCGCGTGCGGGATTGATGACGGGTCGGTATCAAACCCGTTTTGGTTACGAACGAAATCCGATTGGTGAGAAGAACGAAGACCCGGATATTGGTTTACCGAAGGGAGAAATCACGCTTGCAGAAATGCTTCAGGATCGTGGTTATGCAACCGGTCTCGTCGGCAAATGGCATCTTGGCGGAGCCGCTCCCTATCATCCCTTCCGAAATGGGTTTGACGAATTCTTCGGGTTCATGCACGAAGGACATTACTTCGTCCCTCCCCCCTACTCCGGCGTGACCACAATGCTCCGTCGAAAACGTCTTCCCTTCAACAAACAAGGACGTTGGACCAGCCAAGATGGGCAACTCGTCCTCTCCACGCACATGGGCTACAACGAACCTGATTACGATGCCGATAATCCCATCTATCGTGGCGGACAACCGGTCAACGAACAAGCTTATTTGACCGATGCCTTCACGCGAGAAGCGGTCGATTTCATCAATCGAAATCAGGAACGCCCGTTCTTTCTCTGTCTGGCATATAACGCTGTGCATAGCCCCCTGCAAGGGGCCGATCGGTACATGAAAAAGTTCGCCCACGTTGACGACATTCACCGACGTATCTTCGCCGCCATGCTTGCCAATATGGACGACAGTGTCGGCGATGTCTTAAAGATGGTCAATAAATTCAATCTTTCCGAACGCACCTTGATCGTTTTCATCAGCGATAATGGCGGCCCGACTCGTGAACTCACCTCCGACAACGGACCACTCCGCGGAGAAAAAGGTCATGTCTACGAAGGAGGCATTCGCGTCCCCTTTTTGATGCAGTGGAAAAATCATTTACCCGCTGGAAAGACGTATCGCGAACCGGTTATCTCTCTCGACATCTATGCGACCGCCGTCGATCTTTCCGGTGCGACAATTCCACAGAACAAAAGATTAGACGGCGTCAACCTGCTCCCCTATCTTAACGCCAACGACCAAGGTGTTCCTCATGAGTCCCTGTTCTGGCGAAGTATCGAGAAGTCGGCATTTCGTTCGGGAGATTGGAAAGCCGTCCGCAATCCGCATCGTGGCCAAGGTGGCGACTGGGAGCTTTACAATTTACGAGCCGATATTGGCGAACAGGATGACCTGAAATCACAGTACCCTAATCGGTTGGAAAAAATGATCGCAGGCTGGGAGAAAATGAATCAGGAAATGATCGACCCATTGTGGTAATCTGATTCGCTCGCTTGCACCATCAAGAAACATTCCAGTGATTGAACCCTTGTCTCTATGACTGATTCCGATACACAAACCGACTCCTGCGAGCACGCACCCATCTTTCGGTTATCGCCCGCGATGAGTTGGCTGCTGGGACTGGCCGCGTTCGTAATCATTGTGGCCGGCATGCGTGCGGCACAGGAATTGATCGTACCGTTCCTGGCGTCGCTGTTTCTCACAGTGATTTGTTACCCGACATTAGAATGGATGCAAAAAAAAGGGCTTTCGACCTGGGTTGCTCTCATACTTATTATCTTCACAGTATCAACGAGTTTGCTCATTGTGGTCGCGATTGTGGGTTCCTCTCTCCAGGATCTGACCAGTCACTTAGACGGATATCGAAATTTACTGGAAGCTCGCAAGCAAACACTGATCACTTGGATCGAAGACCGTGGCTATTCTGACCTGGCAGAAAATCTTAACAGGAGGGAATTCGACCCGAAACGTGTAATGGCTCTGCTGACCACCTTCCTCACAGATCTTGCCGGTTTATTTGGCGATATCTTCTGGGTGCTGTTGATCATGGTATTCATGCTGATGGAAGCCTCGGCTTTTCCTCAAAAAATCGCGAAGATGTCTTCCAATAATGCTCAACGCTCGAGCCAAGCGGAACAGATTCGCAATGCGATCTGGCAATACGCCACCCTGAAAACATTGATCAGCATGATGGTCGGCGGCGGAGTCGTGATCCTGCTGAAAATCCTCAAAGTTGATTACGCCTTCCTGTGGGGATTGATTGCGTTCTTCTTCAACTTCATCCCCAACGTCGGTTCCTTCATTGCCGCGATCCCCGGCGTGGGGATGGCATTGATTCAATACGACGTGACAACCGGTATCTATGCTGTCATCGGGTATGCCCTCATCAACCTGATCTTCAGCAATATCGTCGAGCCGCGAGTCATGGGGAAAGGGATGGGAATCTCGGCACTCGTTGTCTTCCTCTCATTGATCTTCTGGGGCTGGGTACTCGGGCCGGTCGGCATGATTCTCTCGGTCCCGCTGACGATGATCGTGAAAATCGTACTCGATTCGTCCGATCAAACCCGCTGGTTCTCGATCTTACTCAGTGGCGAAACTGCCGGCTCGGAAAAAGTCCCGTCCGGCAAGTGATCCCGTATATCAGGCAAAGAGTTCTTTGACCGCTTCCCCTTTGGCGTCTTTCGTCACATAAAACGGACGACCTTCAATGTCGTATCCGGTTTTAGGACTGACTCCCATCGCCGTCATGATGGTCGCGTGCAGATTTTCGATGCTGACCGGATTTTCGACCGCCATCAGTGGACGTTCATCGGCCGTCTTGCCATAGACAAACCCTCGTTTCATGCCTCCCCCGAACATCACCACGCTGGTCCCACCCGTGAAATGGCGATGCAAACCGTAATGTTTCATCTCGGTAATTTCATCGACTTTATCTCGTGCCTGATCGGTGGCATTGGATCCCGGCTGTCCTTCAATGAGCGCATCACGACTAAACTCAGACGCAATCACAACCAAAGTCCGCTCCAGCATTCCCCGTTCTTCGAGATCCAGGATCAACTGCTTGATGGGGGAATCGATTTCTTTGTGCATGCGGTCAACGGTTGTGTGTCCTTCTGAATGCGTGTCCCAATGCAGGAAGGGCACATATTCGGTCGTCACTTCGACAAACCTGGCCCCCGACTCAACCAATCGACGAGCCAATAAACAACCACGACCAAAACGACCGGTATCGTATTTCCGACGACTCTCTTCCGATTCGAGAGTGATATCAAACGCATCCCGCTCTTTGGAACTCAACAATCGATACGCATTCTCCATCGAACGCAACATCGATTCCTGCTGGTAATCACTCATCAACTTTCGCTCTGGACTTTGATCAATCAACCTGCGATAGAGCCGATTGCGGGTCACAAAACGCTCACCCGTCATTCCTTGCGGAGGCCGAACGGACTTCGCCGCTTCTTCCGGGTAAGGCAAATTGAGTGGCCCATATTCGCTGCCGAAAAAACCAGCCGTCGTGAACGCTTTCAGTTCTTCACTCTCGCCGACACCTTCCAGACGTTGACCAATGTTGATAAACGCCGGCATCACCGGGTTCCGCGGACCGAGCACACGCGCCATCCATGCCCCAATATGAGGAGCGGCCACTGTTTGCGGAGGCACATAACCGGTATGCCAATGGTATTGATGACGTGAGTGGAGAATGCTTCCCAGATCGGGTTGAACGGCAGAGCGAATCAGAGTCGCCCGGTCCATGACAGAAGCAATCCCCTCCAAACCTTCGCAGATTTCCAGACCGCTCACTGCCGTCGGTATTGCCGGAAATGTGCTCAGCATGTCGGCAACCTTCAACCCCTTTTCAAACGGCAGATACCGTTTGGGATCGAATGTATCGGGAGCCGCCATGCCGCCTCCCATCCATATCAAGATACAGCTATCCGCCGTCGCTTCCGGATGTTCGACACGCCCAACTTCGTTGGCCGATAATAAGCGAGGTTCACCCGCCATCATCGCAGCGGCCCCCGCGGCACTCAACTGTTTGAGAAAATCGCGACGGACAATATGCTCTGGAGCGCTGGGATCGTATTCAAATTTCATCAGTGATCTCACATTCTGTGGAACAGCATCAATTATCAATTTGTTTTCGCATCATCGAATCAGGAAAAACTCCGGCAACATACAAACCGACCAAAGTAAGTCTTCCACTTTGGCAGGCTCCGGTTTCTCTCCCAACATCTCACCGATGATCCGGGTTTCGTCTCTTGTCGGCTCGCGAGACAACGCAAACAGGAACAGTTCCCGGGTCAGTTTCTTCGCATCGCCGTCGGATTGTGCAATCAAACGCCTGGCACCGGTCTCAAATGCTCGCGCGAGTGATGCTTCGTTGGAGAGATCAATCGCCTCCAACGTGGTTAACTGTGTCGGACGCATCGAGACAATCTGTTCTCGCATCGGTCGCCCTAAAGACTTCATCAAAGCCGTATTCTTTAACAAAGACGCCCGAACCATCTGTTGTTTTCCCTCCGCGGCAACCGCCAACAACGCGGCTGCTTGAGAATTCACCGCATCAGTCCATGGTTTTACCGGTTCAACAACGGTGACCGGACTCCACGGACCTTTAATGCCTCCTAAACGCCCTTCCTTCGTCGATGGAGCATTCGGATTCCATTCCCAAGACTCGTCGGAAGAGATGGTCACGGCCTCACCATTGTCCAATTCCAACCGAGCCTCAAAGAAGAAGCCGGCCGGATTGGGGGCTCCTCCACCATTAAACACAGCCGCCGTAATGTCATTCTTGCCCGGCTGGAGCAGCGTGTGTAATGGCAATGTTCTCACCTGAGACCAGTCGTCACCCCGATCGACTTCCCGACGATTGATGAACAACGTGTGTGAGTTATCACAGGTGAGGACGGCTCCTCCCCGTTTCACGGCTGCCGGCAATTCTATGATTTTTCGGACCACAATGGTTTCGTTCGCGGGAGGGACATCTTTCGCCGAGTCACCCCAAATCCATTGAGCCTGCAACTCGAATTCCGTTTGTTCTTCTCCATCAACCTTGGTTCTGAAGACGGGAGCATCAAATTTGCTCGGCGCAGCTCCGGTGATTTGCCAGACACCGTCCAGAAATTGTTCGGCAGTCAGGCGACGAGATCGCGGTCCGCGGAAGAGATACTCACCACTCTGCGGACCTTCGATGATTTCCACTTGCGATTGATAAGATTCCGAAGTCGCAATCAGCTCCAACAGTTTTTTGAGATCGTAGTTTTCATCTCGCAATGAGATGGCCAGATAATCGAGTAGGTCTTCGTCCCAAGGCTTGGTCTGCATCGCGTCGAGTGGATGAACGATGCCCCGCCCCATAAGCCGATGCCAGAACCGATTGGCAATCGTCCGTGTAAAACGTCCATTGTCGGGATGAGTCATCAAGTCGGCCAACTGCTTCAGCCGTATCTCGCGAGATGCTGAAGGATCAATCTGTCCCAATTCGGGGAATAACCAACCCGCTGTTGCTGTCTTTCCAATCGGTTTGTCACAACGATGGATTTCCAATTCTCGTTGGGAGTAAATCGCCGCTAAGCCATAAGATTCTTCGAGCGTCCAGCGGTCGATAAAACTGTCATGGCACGAAGCACACTTCAGATTGATCCCCAGGAACGCCTGACCGACCGATTGCGCAAATTGAATCTCGACAGTCTGGCCGGCAGACACATTGCCGCGCCATTTGATCCCGTCAATAAACCCCTGACTCTCTCCCGAAGCAGGAGCAATCAGCTCGTGAGCCATCTGATTGAACGGCTTGTTATACAACAACGACTCATACAGCCAAGACGAAACTTGCTTCCGACCACCGGTGATAAAACCGGTTCCGCTGTAATCATTGCGTAACAAATCATTGAAGAAGGAGAGCCAATGATCGGCATACGCGGTGTCAGAGGAGAGCAGTTCGCGAATTTTCTGAGTCCGCTTGTCGACAGATTGATCAGCCAGAAATGTTTTCAACTCTTCAGGAGTCGGCAACAGACCAATCAAGTCGAGATGAACACGCCTCAGAAATGTTGCATCGTCGATCAGTTCCGGTCGCGGTAATCCATATTCGGCAAGGTGCTGATCGATCAATCGGTCGATGGGATGGTTTCGACTTCCATCAGCAGCCGGAATTTCAGGACGACGAGGTTTCAGCGGTGGTTCGTACGCTTTGATTCCAAACGTATAACCGGCTTCCCATGGTAAGTCTTCGTCGATCCATTGCTTAAGAATTGCGACTTCTTTCTCCGAGACCCGTGGCTTCCCTTTGGGCGGCATCTGAGATTCAGGATCAGTGGAAGTGATCAGATCGAGAACATGCGACGCGGCCACGTCATCGGTATCGACGAAGCCGGACTCTTCCCACAAAGCTCGGGTGTTGAGTGAAAAACTTCCTTTCGCTTCCCGACCGCCGTGACATTCCACGCAGTGTTTTTTCAGGATCGGAACAACATCGTGAGCAAAATCGACCGGTTTAGCGGCGAGCCTTGCATAAGAGGTCAATAACAAGGCAAGAAAGAGGAGAGTTTGAAATCGTAAGATCATCGCGCGAGTCTTTTCACAGATATGGCAAGTTTCCGGTGGGATATCGATTATCACATATTTGAGAGTGGTTTCTCAACACCGGTTTGGGAAGTTGTGTCAATGTGGTCCTCGTATTGAGAATTTGAAATAAAGACTCCAAGAAGCAGAAGAAACGCAAAGTGTCAAAAAGTTTATCGCCGCGTCCGGCAGAACCCAGGAAAATGAGTTTGACCGCAGAGTTCGGCGAGCACACGGACATAACGATCCAGTGAACGGGTTGTTGTAGGCCGACTCTCCGAGTCGGCATGAGCGATGTGGAATGGTTCTGGAATGAATTGTTGGAAAGCAAGAAACTTACAACCACGAATGACTCTAATTAAACGAATCAAAAATAGTTGGGGCATCTGGCAGAAGTAGAACACGGATTTCTCGGAGAGAACGGATTTTCACGGATGAAAAGGAAGAGAGGAAACAAAGAGAAAATGATTCGGGTAGTACCGTTTGCTTATCAAACGGTGTGCCGTAGGCACAAGAGGCAAAACTCAAAATCTGCGCCACTGACTTTATCAGTGTGAGTGTTTCTTAATCGTCTCACCGGATTCGTGACTGATGTTTCAGACGAAATACTTTAAGGCCAAATAATGAATGTCAACAGGTGATGTTTCCGCATGATTTCCTGTTGATGTTTCAGCCACAAAAAACACGAAGAGACACGAAAAATACTCTTTGTGACTTTTTGTGTTTCTTGTGGCCATTAACAATGACAGTAACTGATCATAAGAAAGTATGAGTCTCTGTCACACAGTAGGAATGGTTTCTCGACAATGTCACACGTGAACAGGTAACTTCGGTAAGTCGGTCAATCTGTTGAATAGATCAATTCGATTCAATTTCTGGTTCTCCGACGGCTCCAAGTCTGTCACAACTCCCAGGAGTCCAATTTACTGCAATATTTCCAGATCCGGGAACCGAAAACCGCCAGATCTCCCGGATCTGTTCCCGCTTCCGGGAAACCAGATGAAAACGTCCTAAGTCGAGTTCTGTCGTTCCCTTGCGATCGTCTGCCCCGACCATATAATTTGTAGAGTGAACGAGACCACGATCAGACCCGGTTTTCGGCGAAGATCCCACGGAGAGAGCGAAAGCACTGTCATGATTAACTGGCTGCGAAATGTTGTTCAAGCGGTGACTACTGTCGCGCACGGCATGTTCGTCACATTACGAACGATGAACAGTACCTATCGCCGAA
>Ga0181597_10001139_pt1 | contig 30010 bp, 22 predicted proteins | sample 041ome_5_FD_148647 | JGI IMG/M metagenome (GOLD analysis project Ga0181597, IMG submission 148647) | Coastal salt marsh microbial communities from the Groves Creek Marsh, Skidaway Island, Georgia - 041403US metaG (spades assembly) | ecosystem: Environmental > Aquatic > Marine > Intertidal zone...
CTTAGGTTCTTTCCATAAAGGCTGCATTCACCATGAATCGCACCATGATCATTATTGTCGGCATTGTATTTCTCTCACCCGCAATGTCTTTTGCCGAAGAGGAAGTGATCTTCTCGCGTGAGATCCAGCCGTTATTGGCCAAGCACTGCCTGCTTTGTCACGGCACGGATAAACAGGAATCGGGATTACGACTCGATTCTCATGCAGAAGCGACCATGAAATTGGAATCTGATCAGCGCGCCATTGTTCCCGGTCACCCTGAGCAGAGCGAACTGCTGAAACGGATTACATCGAAGGATGAGTTCACACGAATGCCACCCGAAGGGGAAATGCTCAGTGATGCGGAAGTTGACCTGATAAGCCGCTGGATTAAACAGGGTGCGAAATATGAAAGTCATTGGTCATATCGACCCATTGCCAAACCGGAGTTGCCTGAAGTCAAACAGACAGAATGGATTCGGAATCCCATCGATCAATTTGTGTTGGCCAAGTTGGAAGCTGCAGGAGTCAAACCTTCTCCCACTGCGGATCGAGCCACGCTCATCAAACGGCTGTATCACGATTTGACAGGATTGCCACCCTCACCCGCCGAAGTGGATGAATTCCTGAACGACAAATCGCCGCAGGCATACGAGTCACTGGTGAATCGACTGTTGGAGTCTCCCCATTTTGGAGAAAGATGGGGACGACATTGGCTCGATAAAGCCCGCTATGCCGACTCCGATGGCTACGAAAAAGACCGACCGCGTCCCAATGCCTGGCGATATCGGGACTGGGTCATCGATGCCATCAACGACGATATGCCGTACGATCAATTTACGATTGAGCAATTGGCGGGCGATCTGCTTCCCGATGCGACAGTCGAACAAAAATTGGCGACTGCGTTTCATCGACAAACATTGACGAATACCGAAGGGGGAACCGATCAAGAAGAGTTCCGTGTGGAAGCGACCTTCGACAGGACAGAAACGACAGCCGCGATCTGGATGGGTCTCACCATGACGTGTGCTCGTTGTCACTCGCACAAATATGATCAGATCACGCAGGAAGAATACTACGAACTTTTTGCGTTCTTCAATAATACCAACGAGGACACAGTCCATATCGCCAAAACTGAAGCAGATCTACAGCGATACCAGAAAGAGAAAGAAGCCCACGACCAGAAGGTCGCCGTCGCAACCGAAGCCTACAACAATCGTGTTGCACAGCTACAGCCGCAAATTGATAAATGGTTGGAAGAAATGACGGCTTTGCTCAACGCAAATCCAAGTCCGGTTGAATTCCAATCGATCAAACCGCTGGAAGCCTCCGCCATCAGTAAAGCGACACTCACCACTCAAGAAGAGGGAGCGATTTTGGTCACGGGAGAATCACCCGACTCCGATACTTACACCATCATTACGGAAACGGATTCCTCACCACTAACCGGATTCAAGTTGGAAACATTGATTCACGATTCGCTTGGCGGGAAAGGACCGGGCCGAACGGCTCACGGCAATTTTGTATTGAGTGAGTTTGAGGTCATCGCCAGTCACAACAAAAAGTTTGAGGATCCTGTGACACTCGAATTCGGTTCTGCCGAGGCCAATTTTTCACAAGTCAATTTTCTCCCTGAACATGCACTGTCCAAGATCGATAAGACCGGCTGGGCGATCTCTCCGCAGATGGGGAAAAATCATGCGATCACGTTTTACACGAAGTCGCCGGTTCCATTGAAAGAGAAAAAATTTCTCAAAATTGTCCTCAAACAACAATACGGCGGGAAACACACCATCGGTCACTTTCGCCTTTCCACCATGACCGGATTCGATCCTCTCAAAGCAGTGCCACAACAGGTCAGAGAAGCTGTCGCCGTATCAGCAGATCAACGCACTCCCCTACATCGCAAAACGATTGCCGATTATGTGGCGTCCACTGACGCCGAGGTTCAAAAATTACTCGCCAATCTCAACGCAATCAAAACCAAGGCACCGAAAGACCCGATGATGTTAGTCCGCGTTTTACGGTCGGCAGAACGTCAAACCAACATCCTGCATCGTGGAGACTTTTTGCAGCCCGCCGAAAAAGTACGTTCGGATGCGATTGCCGTCATTGAAGAAAACCATCCACTCACATCCCGCATCTCAGGGGAACCGGCGGATCGACTCGATTTGGCTAACTGGTTGATTGATCCCAAGAACCCTCTCACTCCTCGTGTGAGTGTGAATCAGGTTTGGGCTCATTTGTTTGGGCGAGGCATCGTTCCCACGGTGAATGACTTTGGCGTTCGCGGTGATCAGCCCACTCATCCCGAGTTACTCGATTGGCTCGCTTGGACTTACCCACGAGAACTCGATTGGAGCCGGAAGTCGTTAATCCGACTGATTGTCAATAGCGCCACCTATCGGCAATCGTCCCACCATCGGCCCGAGTTGCAGGAAATCGATCCGACAAACCAACTCTTCGCTCGACAAAATCGATTGCGGGCAGAAGCCGAGATCGTGCGAGACTTACACCTGGCAGCAAGTGGCTTGTTGTCCCAAAAAGTGGGTGGGCCGAGTGTCTTTCCACCTTTGCCACCCGGCGTGGCAGAGTTGAGTTACGCGAACAACTTTAATTGGAAGACCAGTCAAGGCGAAGATAAATATCGTCGGGGGATGTACACGTTTTTCAAGCGAACATCACCTCATCCTAACTTGATCAGTTTCGATTGCCCCGACTCCAACACCACTCGACTGAAACGTGATTCGAGCAATACTCCTTTGCAGGCACTCGTCACGCTGAACAACGACACGTTCACGGAAGCGTCCCAGGCGATGGCAAAACGTGTGCTTCTGGAAGGGGGGGCGACTGACGCAGAAAAATTGGCTTACGCCATGCGTTTGTGCATCGCGCGAGTACCAGACGACAAAGAAACTCAGCAATTTGGCCAACTCCTCGACACGGCTCGTCAGTATTACCAATCACATGCAGAAGACGCAAAAGCATTAACAAGTCGTGATGCGGTCGAAGAGATTGATCCGGTGGAAAACGCCGCCTGGATCACCACAGTGAGAATGATCATGAACCTCGATGAATTCATCGTGAGAGATTAAGTCGCCGAGAGTGAGTGAAAACAAACGCAATATCTATTGGTAGAAACAGTCACCTACAAACATCACTACCCGCATGCCACCCTCTCTTCCTTTGGAGGAGAGGGCCGGGGTGAGGAGGTTTTTCAAAATGAACCAGCAACAACACCTGATCGATCAACACGTCACGCACACTCGGCGCGAGTTTCTCAATACTACGGCCAGTGGTCTGGGGATGGCGGCATTGGGGTCCATGTTGACTCAGGACGGATTGATGAATCCTGCCGGAGCTGCGGAGGATGTGGATGTGGTCAATCCGCTCGCACCTCGCGACGCGCACTTCGACCCGGAAGCGAAGGCGTGCATATTTATCTTCATGGCGGGTGCGCCGTCTCACATCGACTTGTTCGATCCCAAGCCAGTCTTGAAAGAGCGTCACGGCGAACCACTTCCCGAATCGATGCTTGAAAAAGTACGCTTTGCTTTCATCAAGAAAGACAAAGCCTTGCTGCAAGGGTCGCCTTTCGAGTTCCAGAAGCATGGCGAATGCGGCATGGAGCTTTCGGAGTTGCTACCTCACATGGGAAGCGTCGCCGATGACTTGTTGTTGGTCCGCTCATTACATTCCGAGCAATTCAATCATCACCCCGGACAACTGATGATGCAGTGTGGTCGCGGGACGTTCGGCTTGCCGACAATGGGATCGTGGATGACTTACGGCTTGGGGAGCGAATCACAGAACCTGCCCGGTTACGTTGTCCTCAACAGTGGTCGTGGTTCTTCGGGCGGTGCGACATTGTGGCAGTCGGGCTTTCTTCCCTCCACATATGCAGGCGTTTTGTTTCGCAATCAAGGGGAGCCGGTTTTGAATTTATCAAACCCGAATGGCATTCCTTCTGAACTGCAGCGTCAAGGTTTGGATGTGCTTCGCAATGTGAATCAGCAACGATATCGCGAAGTCCGCGATCCCGAAATTGCCGCTCGAATTGCCTCGTACGAACTGGCTTACCGAATGCAAACGGCGGCTCCTGAGTTGATTGACCTTTCGAGCGAATCCAAAGAGACCGTCGAAGCGTATGGTCTCAATCGCAAAGAACCCGAAAATTTCACGGGACGTGGTAAAAAGGGAAACACCTACGAAAGCTTTGCTCGCAACTGTCTTCTGGCCCGGCGAATGGCCGAGCGGGGCGTTCGGTTCATCAATATCATTTATGCTTCGTGGGATCATCACAGCAATATTCCCAAAGAGCTACCTTACAACGCGGGATGTGTGGACCAACCGATTGCCGCACTCATTAAGGACTTGAAAGAACGCGGCTTGCTCGACTCGACGATGGTGGTCTGGGGAACCGAATTCGGTCGCACTCCTCTGGGAGAAAACCGGAGCGGTAAAAAAGAAGTCGGCACGGGTCGCGACCATCATCCTTATTCGTTCAGCATGGCAATGGCGGGAGGAGGTCTCAAGGGAGGACAGGTTTACGGAGCCACCGACGAAATAGGCTGGAACGTGACCGAGAATCCGGTTCACATTAACGACCTGCACGCCACCATGCTAAACCGGTTTGGCCTCGATCACCTCAAGTTGACCCATCGCTTCCAGGGCCGCGACTACCGACTGACCGATGTCGGTGGAAAAGTGATCAAAGATTGGATCGCGTGAGCCGTTGAGGCAATCTCCATCTCGGAGTCTTTCACGCAGCGTTGACGTATTCCCGGAATTTCGAGAGGATGAACGTCAACGAGGGGTATTGTGTCTGGTCACGACACGCCGTTCTCTCTTCTTTATCAAAACCATCAGACAGACAATATTATGGACGAAACCGCGGATAAAAAGCCTTCCGTCAATTTCATCGAAGAAATCATCAACGGCGACCGAGAGGCTGGCAAGAATGAGGGCCGTGTCCATACTCGATTTCCTCCCGAACCGAATGGTTATCTGCATATCGGGCATGCCAAATCGATCTGCCTGAACTTTGGACTGGCCGAACAGTACGGCGGGAAATGCAATCTTCGTTTTGACGACACCAACCCCGCCAAAGAAGAGACGGAGTACGTCGATTCGATCATGGAAGATGTTCGCTGGCTTGGTTTCGATTGGGAAGACCGCCTGTTCTATGCGTCGGACTACTTCGGGCAATTATACGACTGGGCGGTGCAGTTGATTCAGCAGGGAGATGCATACGTCGATTCCTGCACTCTCGAAGAAATTCGCGAGCTGCGCGGGACAGTGACAAAACCGGGGACACCAAGCCCGCATCGTGATCGATCGGTCGAAGAGAATCTTGATCTGTTTGAGCGGATGAAAAATGGTGAGTTCAAGGATGGCGAGCATGTCTTGCGGGCCAAGATCGATTTGGCCTCGCCCAATATGAACCTGCGTGATCCCGTGATGTATCGAATTTTGAATGCCCACCATCATCGGACGGGCGATGCCTGGTCGATCTATCCGATGTACGATTTCGCACATGGGCAATCGGATTCATTAGAAGGAATCACGCATTCCATCTGCACGCTGGAATTCGAGAACCATCGTCCTTTGTATGAGTGGTTTATCGAAAAACTCGGAATCTTTGCTCCCCAGCAAATCGAATTCGCCCGATTGAATTTGACCTACACCGTCACCAGTAAACGGAAACTGCTGGAGTTGGTCCAGGAAGGCCACGTGAATGGGTGGGATGATCCCCGCATGCCGACGATCTGTGGATATCGTCGACGCGGATATACTGCTTCGTCGATTCGTCGATTCTGTTACGAAACCGGTGTCACCAAATTTAACGGCGTCACCGATCTCGCGCGTCTGGAAAACAGTTTGCGAGACGAACTGAATAAGACCGCCGAACGACGAATGGGAGTCCTCAAACCGTTGAAAGTCGTGATTACGAACTATCCCGATGACGCTCCCGAGGACTTGCTGGAAGCGGTTAACAACCCGGAAGATGATTCAGCCGGTGTTCGTCAGGTTCCGTTTTCCAAAGAAATTTACATCGAGCAAGACGACTTCATGGAAGACGCTCCTAAGAAGTTCTTTCGATTGGGGCCGGGGCGTGAAGTTCGACTGCGCTACGCTTACTTCATCACCTGCAACGACTTTGTCAAAGATGACGCAGGAAACATCACCGAACTGCATTGCACTTATGATCCGGCGACTCGTGGCGGCAATGCTCCTGATGGACGAAAGGTGAAGGGGACATTGCATTGGGTTTCAGCCCAGCATGCTCTCGAAGCTGAAGTGAGAGTTTACGATCATCTCTTCTCTGAGGAAGATCCGAGTGACGTTCCTGAAGGAGGAGATTGGAAAGACAATCTGAACAAGGAATCATTAACGGTCATCAAAGACGCCAAACTGGAGCCGTCACTCGCGGATGCTAAAGCGGGAGAAAATTATCAGTTTGAAAGACTCGGTTACTTCTGTGTCGATCCGAAAGATTCGACCAGTGACGCGCCGGTCTTCAATCGAACGGTTTCTTTGAAAGATTCCTGGGCCCGGAATCAAAAACATCAACAGAAGAAGGGCTGATCGTCGATGACAACTCAACCATCGCTTGTCATCGCAACACGTAATGCGGGGAAGCTGCGAGAAATTCGTGGGTTGCTCGAACCGCACGGCATCGAAGTCTTGAGCTTGGCGGAGTTTGAAGATGTGCCGGAAGTGGAAGAGACGGGAGAGTCCTTCGCAGCCAATGCCGCGTTAAAAGCGGTTGAAATCGCACAGCATCTTGATGCCTGGACATTGGGTGAAGATAGCGGCTTGATGGTCGACGCGCTCGATGGACGACCGGGAATTTATTCTGCACGGTACAGTGGCCCAGAAGCGACGGATGAAAAAAACAACGCCAAGCTACTGGAAGAACTGGACGGCGTAGCTGAGAACAAGCGAGGGGCTCAGTATGTTTGCTCGTTGGCGGTTTCTAATCCGGCTGGTGAGGTCATCCTGACCGAAGAAGCGACATGTCACGGACGCATTGCGACCGAGCCGCATGGAGAGAACGGCTTTGGTTACGACCCTTATTTCACAATTGTGGAATTGCACAAGACATTCGGCGAACTTCAACCGGTCGTCAAAAAACATCTCAGCCATCGCGCTCGTGCTTTTGAACGAGTGACTCCGAAGTTGATTTCGCTTTTGAAGCAGTGATCAATCATCGTGCTTGAAGTGAAGATACGTTCCGCTGAAGACTTCAAAACTTGACATCTCGACGGCACCATCGAGATAGCCGACATTCCCGGAAGCAGGATTATCTCCCGGTTCGACAGGGAAGCCGGGATTCAGGAACCCGTCGCCATTCAAGTCCTGAACTGATTTGACCGAACCATCCGCCATCAACAGATTGCACGAATCTCGATGCACGGGAGACCAACCGCGTGTATCCTGCAAACAGAGTTTCGCAAGTCCTGCTCCGCCTAAAGTGGCCGACCAGTCACCGGTATTCGATTGGTAAGTGGTTTCGTTATTTCCGACTCCGCCATGACCGACGACCTCTCCCGGTTGGGGATATGATGTTGGTTGGATGGCGGCAAGATCGAGAACATTGCCGTTCGCACCTTGAATCAGTTTAATAGCGGGTCCTGCGGAATCGTAAACGGCAGGTCCGCGAGTAAAGAGTTCAACCAGTGGAGTTCCGACAGGTAACGAATCATTGATAGCGGTAGACAACGTCTCGTTTCCTGAGTTTCCGTCTCCCATCAAGGGGATGTGGTTCGAGGGTGGATCGCTGCCTGTGAGAATTGCCAAGTTACCCTGTCGCAATCCTCCTTGCGTGAGGTGGCGATCAAGAAACGGGCCATCTTTGATTCCTTTGTTTCCACCGGCGCTGCCAATTGCATCAGGTCCGATTTGGCCTCGTACCAGAAACCAACTGGGTGTGTAATTGGTGTTGTAGCCTTCGAGCACTTTTCCGTTGAGATAGCTCACTCTGGCAGCTCCCGTCGCCAGATAGTTTCCTCCACTCGGATCAAACGCATCACAGAATCCATCCGTGATATCTTTCTGTTCCGCCGTGACCGATCCATTGTTGGTATCGGTGGTCAGCAACTGATTGAGTAATTGGGAACCAAGTGCGGGATTAGACGGGCACAACATGCCTTCCGGTGCCAAGGCTCCCGATTGATCGAGATTGGCAATCCACCCGATGCTGTCAGGGCAACCATCTCGTAAAAAATCGGCGGCACCTGTTGCGAATCTTTGCTTGGGATCGCTGTCCGAAAATGCCTGAAAACCGATGCCCATCTGCTTCAGATTGTTTTGACATTGCGTCTTTCGGGCCGACTCTCGAATCGACGAGACAGCCGGGACCAACAATGCGACCAACACCGCGATGATCACAATTGTGACCAGCAATTCAATGATCGTGAATCCGGTTCTCGAAGGTGATAGCGCGCGGGATGATTGTCGGGAATTCATTCTGCTCTCTCCAGTGAAAACGATGAGATCTGATGATCCGAGGTGAGACCATCAATGCAGATAGTAAAGCATGAGCGTTGTCAGGATCAGCCAACAGAGATCGTCTTCACAAAGAATTCATTCACTTCATGTGGAGAGATGAAGATTGTGTGAAGCGACAGTTAAGAAGCGTGGAAGAGATCAGTTAACGGGTTTCCGCCATACACCGGATGAGGTCGGTTGGAGGGATCTTTCATAGCCAGATCGTGCGGGACACCCAAACTGTGATAAACGGTCGCGGCATAGTCTTGAGGAGAGACGGGATTCAATGTGGGCAATGTTCCCTGAGCATCGGACTGCCCGTAAATCTGACCGCCCGAAATCCCTCCTCCTGCAAACAAGCCACTGTAACACTGCGGATAATGTTGTCTGCCGCCATTTTCGACTCGCGGCGAGCGTCCGAATTCTCCGACCCAACAAACGAGGGTCTCTTCCAGCAAGCCCCGTTCTTCCAGGTCGGCCAGAAGTGTCGCCAAGGCGCGGTCAGCGGGAGGGATCAAATCATTTTTGAGACGCGGAAAATTATTGCCGTGCGTATCCCAGAAGTTTTGTCCGTCGTTGTGCCAGTTGACCGAGACAAGTGAAACCCCCGATTCCACCAACCGTCTCGCCATCAACACACATTGGCCATGAGTATTACGACCGTATCGGTCGCGGACCGCGTCCGGTTCTTGAGAAAGATCAAATGCCTGTCGCACGTCGGGTGAGGTCAACAGACCGAATGCTCGTTCTTGTTGTCCGCCGACACTGCGAACATCGGCATAGTCGTCAAGAGACATTCGCTGTCGATCAATGTTTTCTAGTAAAGCCCGCCGACTGTTGAGCCTGTTGGCATCCACTCCATCAATCAGGTTGAGCGCGGGAACTTTCCAATTTGGCTCGGCAGGATTACCGGTAATCAAAAGGGGATCATATTGTCTCCCCAGATAACCGCCTGTCTGACCGGGAGCTTGACCACCGGGTGCTGCCGGGTGATAGGCTTTCCAGGGAAGTGTCACGAAGTTCGGCATGGCCGATGTTTGACCATTCAGCTTCGAGATAACCGAGCCGATGTGTGGTGTATCCCGATCACTGGGTGGCTCGGCGTCACTGTTGGGAACCGGCGCAATATGCCCCGTCAAACTGCAATGACCGCTCGCCAGATGAGACGGGTCGGAATGTGTGAGTGACCGAACGACGGCCAGTTTGTCGCATTGCTGTGCGGTCAGTCGAAAATGTTCGCTCAACTGAATGCCGGGAACATTAGTGTCGATGGTCGCAAACTCTCCCCGCACTTCTGCCGGGGCATTTGGTTTGGGGTCGAGAGTATCAATATGGCTTGGTCCACCCCACATAAACAAAAAGATACAGCGTTTTGCTTTTCCGAATCCCGGCAATGAAGCCCCGCTGTCGGCGGCAGCCGTCGAAGACATCAACGTCGGCAATGACAAGCCGCCAATCATTCCTGCTTGCAGAATTGAACGACGAGGCAGTCGCGACGAAGTGCGAAATTCGGCGCACATATTTTGGGAATTCGAGTGATGTGGTGTCTTGTGAGACATCGGAAACCGTGGGAGGTGGGATTTGAAGGCGGGAGTTTCGCAAGTGGCGAACGCATCAATTGTCTGTTATGAGTGGTGTCATGTCAACATGTTCTTGTTATTTGTTTCGTCCCAAAAGTCCTGATGATTGAACGCTTTAAGACGTGATTCGCAGCTTTTTGAGTACTTCTCACCTGCTTGCTGTTAGAATAGGAACTGAGAATCACCGCTGAATGAAGACCACCGATTATGGCCCGCAAACGCCTGCAACAATCGACTGCCGACTATCTCGCCATCGCGATCAGCCCCGCCTTGATCATGATGCTGGTGGGAAGCCTGGTCTTCTTCCTGCAAGAGGTGAGTTATCAGGGGCAGTTTGAAGGTCGCGTTCGTTGGATGTTGGGTTGGTTTGTATTTGCGACCGTTTTGATCTCGCGCATCGGGATCGAATTCGGTAAAGCTCACGCTTCAATGTATGCGGGCGCATTGGCTCTGGCATGTACGGCATTCGCGTTTCGATTTCTCGAAGAGTACATCGTGGGAATCGTTGTTCTAATGGCCATCATCTGGTGGTGTGTCAATAAACTGACGTGGGATTGCACTGTGATTGATGATTCCATCGAAGTGACTTCTGCGGGTTTGTTGCAACAATCGGGAATGGATCGACCACCCGAAGTCGAAGAGGAAGAAGAGCTTCTCGAAACCGATAAACAGAAAAAGCGACGACTGCGCCGCGAACAATTGCTCGGCGAGACGGGCGAGGGCAACTCTTCTGATCAATTGCCCGATCCTTCAGAAGCTCTGACAGCCTCAGACAAACAGCGTTCTCCGGGAGTCTGGGTGGTCTATTTTTCTTTAGCGGCATTGCCGCTGTTCGGTGTGGGCCAAGCATTTTTGCCAGCCGAAGAGGGTTCTGTACGCGAAGGGTTTCTGTTTCTGTGGGTCTATGTCGCCTCGGCATTGGGTCTTTTTCTGACCACCAGTTTTCTCGGGCTGAGACGCTATCTGCGTCAACGACGAATCACCATGCCGACCAGTATTACTGCAGCCTGGGTCACCTCGGGAGTGGTCATGATGTTGTTGGTGTTGGGACTCTGCATGTTGATCCCACGGCCACATGCCGAGACTTCGGTGACCGCTTTACTTGATCGTTTTGCCGATGATCAAGCTGCTTCAAATGTTGCCTTAAGCAGCAATGATGCCGGCCAGGGAGACGGTCGGCGAGCAGGAAAAGTCGATGAGAACTCTGAGGATACCGGCGATAAAATGTCCGAGGAGGGAGAACCGGTTGACGCAGAGGGTGACGGCAAAAAATCAGGCAAATCGGATCAAAAAGGAGACTCTAAAGAAGGGGGAGAGGAGAAGGACCAGCAGAATCAGGAGGCAGGCGAGAAAGAGAAGGAAGACGATCAGAAACAACAGCAAGCCGGCAACTCCGAAAAACAGCAAGAGCAAGCCAATAAGAAAAGTGATTCATCCAGTTCGCCCTCCAAGAAGTCTCGGCTTCCTAAAATGCCCCAATTCGCCTCGGGCTTGAAATGGATTCTCTATATCGTTTTCGGAGGCGTCATCTTATGGGCCTTGTGGACGAATCGTCACGATCTTGCCGCGGGAGCTCGCGAATTCTTGCAGTCCATCGTCAACTTCTGGGCCAACCTGTTCAGTCCCAAAAAGAAGAAAAAACGAACGGTTGATGATTCAGAGGACTATGTTGCTGATGCCGGGCCGACTGCAAAGTCGTTTGCTGAATACGAAAATCCGTTCACAACGGGTCTCGCTCAGAGTATGTCACCTGATGCTCTGGTCCTCTATACGGAAGAAGCCTTCCGAGCTTTTGCACGAGAATTCGACATCCCGACGGGTGAGGAAATCACGGCGGCAGAGGTTGGTTACGAAGTGACCGGTCAATTTCCGAATCTTGCGGAGCCGATACGGTTTCTCACCACGGCTCATTCTCGTATCTTATATTCTTCGCGTCCGCCAATTTCATTCGATGTGACGCTTTTGGTACAGTTATGGACGGGAATGGCTCGTCGCGAGCCGCAATCGGTCGGATAATGCGAACTACCGAGAATTCGACGGTGTCTCAACAAAGTCACAAACTTTGAATCCGCAAATTACGACAAATTAAACCAAACGGACACATCATGCCCAAAGTTGGAATTCTGGGAGCAACGGGATACACGGCCTACGAACTGATTCGGATTTTGCTCCGCAACCCGGACGTCGAAATTGTTGCCGCTACGACACGACAGGACGGGAATCCACCGATTCATGAGATCCATCCCTCGCTTTACGGACGGCTCGATCTCAAATGCGAAAATCTGTCTGCGGAAGAGGTCGGTCAGCGTTGCGATTATGTTTTCTGTGCGTTGCCACATGTCGCCAGCATGACGGCGACTCCCGATTTGCTGGCCGCGGGTTCGAAGGTGATTGATCTGTCCGCCGATTACCGATTGAACGATCCTGCCGTGTACGAGAAGTGGTATGGTCACGTTCACACTGATCCGACACGATTAGGCGACACTGTTTACGGTCTGCCGGAATTGTATCGAGACAAAATTCCCGGCAACGATCTGGTCGCCAATCCCGGTTGCTACACAAGTACTTCGATCTTGGCACTGGCGCCACTTATGAAACAAGGCTTGATCGAATCCACAGGAATCGTCATTGATGCCAAGAGCGGTGTTTCGGGAGCCGGTCGCAGCCCCAAACTGGGGACTTTGTTTGCCGAGTGCAATGAAAGCCTGTCTGCATACGGCGTCGGGACTCATCGACATCAACCAGAAATCGAACAGATTTTGAGTGAGGTTTCAGGGAACGATGTCGAAGTGACATTCACGCCGCACCTGATCCCGATGGACCGCGGCATTCTTTGCACCATCTATCCCCAATTGAAAGAATCGACTACTCAAGAGTCGTTACTCGAACTGTATCGCGAGTTTTATTCCGAGAGTCCCTTCGTACGAATTATCGAGCATCTGCCGAAGACCAAAGATGTCGCCCACACCAATTACATTGACATCACCGTCCGATTTAATCGGGGTCAACTGATTGTGTTGGCGGCTTTGGATAACTTGATCAAAGGTGCTGCCGGCGTTGCCGTACAAAACTTCAATCTGCTTGCGGGCTTCGATGAAACAACCGCTTTACTTGTCTGAATTTGAAACGGCGGGTTTTCCACGCTGTCAGCTTATTCTTGAGTCGCTTGAGCACGCATGTCGCGATTGATCTGATTCCAGTGCAATTGCATTTTGGTCATCTGTTCGCGGTTCAACGGGGTTAAGTTATTCGATTCGTCTCGATCTTCTGCGAGATTGTAGAGCTTCCAATCGACGCTATTGTCATCGGCAGAGACCACTTTCCAATCGCCCTGTCGCAAAGCATGATGACCATCGTGGCTGAAATAAAGATATTCGCGATCAATCGAGATGTCTTTGGAGAATGAAGGAACCAAACTTTTCCCGGCAAGAGACGGAGCGGTCGAATTTTTCCATTTGTCGTTCCACGTGACACCGGCCACATCAAGTACGGTCGGAACGAGATCAATCACATGCCCAACCGATTGGCGAATTTCACCAGAAGACTGAATCCCCTTGGGCCAATGTACGATGAACGGAGTCGAAATCCCGCCCTCGTGAACCCAGGATTTGTGCCGACGAAAAGGAGTATTGGCGGCGGTGGACCAACCGGGTCCAAGGCACAAATAAGACTCTGCCGAGCCGGGAATCGCTTCAGGATCGTGAAGGTCGCCACGAATGATTTGTTCGGCGGATGCCCCGTTGTCAGAACAGAACAGAATGAGAGTATTATCGACAGCGTTCATGGCAGTCAGTTGATTCATGACCAATCCAATCACTTGATCCATACGATCAATCATGGCCGCGTGTATTGACATCTTCACCGCCTGAAACTCTTTCTGTTCGTCGGTGAGTGTTTCCCAGGCAACTGCCGTGGAGACTTCTCCCGGCCCGATGGCTTCTCTCAACTTCTCGGAATCAAGATTCCAGCGGGGGAAAGTTTCCGATTCTAGTGCAGAGAGTTCTGCACTGGGTAACAATCCACTTTCTTTGAGGAACTTGAGTCGTTTGACACGGTGAGCGTCCCACCCATCAGTGAATGTTTCCTTGTATTTCTGAACATCCGCCTGCAAGGCATGAAGTGGGAAATGGGGTGACGTAAACGCCAGATACATAAAAAACGGTTTGTCGGCATGTTGTTCCTGATGTTCGCTGAGAAACTTGACGCCATATTCTCCAATGGCTTCGGTCGCATAAAAACTTCCATCGTTTTCGATGGGTGGCTGATTTTTATCATCCAGAGAAATGCGTCGAGGCGAAAAGAAACGATCTTGATCAGAAATTTTGAAAGAGCGATCAAAGCCTCCCTGAGCCACCACATCTTCGGCAGCACGAACATGCCATTTACCCGAATGATAACTGCGATATCCCGCAGTCTTCAGGTAATGGGGGAGCATCCGTGTCCATTTGGGAAGCGATTTTTGCGGTGGGTCCATGCCGATCTGTTGCGGATAGTATCCGGTCAACAAGGCGGCTCTCGTAGGCCAGCAGCGTGCCGTGTTGTAAAACTGGGCATAACGAAGGCCGTTCTTGGCCAATGAATCGAGATTGGGAGTCTCGATCTGGCTTCCGTAACATCCCAAATCGGAAAAACCAAGATCATCTGCAAGAATGACGACAATGTTGGGTTTGACGGGTTTCGGGCTTTCCTGCACGACGGGAGTTGCCGGTTTTGTGGGTTTCTCAGCAGGGACTTCGGTTTGTGCAAACGCGCACGGAGAGCCGAGAAGAGTGAACATGAGAATCAAATTTGAGCATCGCAACAGCATTATTGAACAGTTCCGGGTCAGCGTGGGTGAATAGGAGCCCGAGAGACGATCTCCTCTAAAGAGGAGTCGCTCCTTCTAATCATTAACTCTTAACGTCAGGAACTCAACAGGGGGATCTTGAGAAAATCAAAAAAGCGTCAATCGACCATCAATCTGAGCCCGTTCACAACTGAGAAGTTTGGGATTGTCTCTCGATTCGGGCCAATGGTCCCCTTAGAATAGCCACGCTCGATGGACAAAACGCGATACCTCTGCCGGATACTTTAGATATTTATGGAACTCTCACAGATTGAAACCCGATTTGAACAGTCACTGGCTGAAATCGCCAAGGTCATTGTTGGTCAGGAAGAACTGGTGGAAGCCGTTTTGGTGGCACTACTTTCCGAAGGGAACGTCTTGATTGAAGGTGTTCCCGGTCTGGGCAAGACCTTATTGGTCAATACGCTCAGCCGCGTTCTTTCCTGTGAGTTTCGGAGGATTCAGTTCACTCCCGACCTGATGCCTTCCGACATTACCGGTCACTCGATCTACGACATGAAAGAGAACGAGTTTAACTTCAATCCCGGCCCCTTATTTACCAATCTGTTACTCGCGGATGAAATCAATCGTGCCCCGGCGAAAACGCAGTCGGCACTTTTGGAAGCCATGCAGGAACGACAGGTGACCGTTGATGGAGTCACCTATCAGCTCGAACCGCCGTTCATCACGATTGCCACCCAGAACCCGTTGGAACAGGAAGGAACCTACCCGCTTCCCGAGGCCCAACTCGACCGCTTCATGTTCAAACTCCTTGTCGATTATCCCACGCAAGAGCAGGAGAACGATATCCTCGGAATGTTTGCCTCCGGAAAAGACAATCGGCAACTTGACCAGTTTGGCCTTTCGACCATCCTTGATGGTGAGACGATCAAGTCAATCCAGCATACCGTGAAGCAAGTGATCATCGAGCCTCAAGTCATCAACTATATCACGTCCATTGTGAATAAGACTCGATCCTGGCATTCCGTGGAAGTGGGAGCATCTCCGCGAGCCGGCGTGAATCTGTTGATCGCCGCGCGATCCTTGGCAGCGTGTCGAGGAAGAGATTTTGTGATCCCGGACGACATCAAAGAACTTTCCCCCTGGGTCCTTCGCCATCGTTTACGTTTAAAGCCGGAATCAGAAATCGAAGGGATCAACGTCGAAGACGTGATCCGTGAAATTCTCGATTCGGTGGAGGCACCTCGCCAATGATGCCGAGAGCGAGGCTCATTGGATTGATGTCACTCTTCCTGATTCCCTTAATAGTGGGAGTCTGGTGGCCACCCGCACGAGTGGTCGGAATCTTTGGTAGCGCGGGCTTAATCGTGTTTGCATTGTGGGATTTGATCACATCTCCCAATCCCCGCAGAATCGATGTGCAGCGCCGCGCGAACGATGTCCTGAGCGTCGGTGCTAACAATCCGGTTCAGATTTATTTACGGAACCGGAATTCCTCGCAAGTGACCTTGAGTGTCCACGACGAACCTCCCGCACCTTGCGATTTTGAAGACTTACCTTTCACACATAATCTGCAACCGAACAAAACTCACTCGCACACCTATCTGGTCACGCCCCACCATCGCGGCAAGAACCAATTCGGGACGATCTTCCTGCAAGTGGTGAGTCGCTGGGGATTTTGGGATATGACTTTGGAAGTCGATCTTCCTCAAGAAGTCAAAATCTTCCCCGACATTCAGGCGGTCCGTGGTGTGGAGTTACTCGCTCGCATGAATCGACTGGCGGAAGCCGGCGTCCGTTTGTCTCGACTGAAAGGCCGAGGGAGTGAATTTGATCGGCTTCGCGAATACCGACGAGAAGACGAATATCGCAGCATCGATTGGAAAGCAACCGCCCGGCATAACACATTGATCAGTCGGGAATACGTCGTCGAGAAAAATCAGAATGTTCTCTTCGTCCTCGATTCGGGACGTTCGATGTGCAACGAACATGATGGAATCACCCACTTCGACCGCGCTCTTAATGCCGTGATTCTGTTGAGTTACATCGCACTTCGACAGGGAGACACCGTCGGGATGCTGGTTGGGTCGAACAAAGTCGAACGGTGGATACCACCCGTCCGTGGACAAAATGGAGTGCAGTCACTCATTCGACAAAGTTACGATCTCGTCCCCACTTACGATGCGACCGATTACGACATGCTGACCGAACAACTGCGGACTCGCCACAGAAAGCGTTCGCTTGTCGTCCTGGTTACACATGCTTTGGATGATGTGCATCTGGAATTGATCGGTCGCGGGATGCGTCAAATGCGGAAGCCTCACCTTGTTCTGGGAGGATTTCTCAAAAACGTGCAACTTCACGAACGGCTGAATAGGATCCCACAAACAGATCGTGAGGCATTTCAAGTTGCCGCTGCCGCAGAACTTGTCACCGCACAAACCATGCAAGTCAAGAAGCTGGAACTCTCGGGCTTATTGGTCCTCGACGCCTTGCCGGAAGAATTTTCATCGGGCCTGATCAGCCAATATCTGGAGATCAAAGCGCGTCATTTGCTATGAAGAATCGATTCGCCTGTCCAAAAACAACTCTGGACCACGTCTGGCAGGACAACATCAGTTCAACTCGATAGACTGTTCTCTCCCAAATCTCTTATTTGCTTTGACGGCCGCACACCATGCCCTCTCATACTTTTCGACTGGTCCTTTTGGTCTCGTTTGCACATGCTATGGTGCATATGTTTGAACATGCGTTGCCAGCTGTCGAACAGATGATCGGGGATGAATTTGGTGTGAGCAAATCGCAAACCGGCGCGTTGGGAACGGCCTGGAGACTGCCCTTTGGTTTGGGTGCTTTGCTGGCTGGTTATTTGACAGATCGATTTGGCTCGAAACGAATGCTAATCGTGTATCTGTTAGGGTGTATGGCGACATCGATTGGTGTGTGGTGGGCGCCAAGCTGGTCGATCTTGTTTTTAATGATGCTTTCAATGGGCACATTTGCAAGTATTTATCATCCCGCAGGACTCTCGTTGATCTCTCGTGAGACGACTCCCGAGACTCGCGGTAAAGCTCTCGGCTGGCATGGCATCTTCGGATCGTTGGGCATCGCACTGGCTCCGTTTCTCGCGTCGATTGTCTTTGCGACCGGCGCGGTTGGATGGAGAGACTATTATCTGGTGTTGATTATTCCGGCAGTCGTGATCACCGTGCTACTTCTGCAATTGAAAGTCACCTCCGAACCGCCGCGTACCCATGAGGAGAGGGCGCTCGCGAAAGAAGCCCCCAAGGAACCCATTCCCTGGAATCAATTCTTGTTCCTCGTCGCTGCAGGAGCACTCTCCGGGTTCGTTTACGCTTCCTTTCTACACTTTCTTCCCCGGTATCTCGACCAGACCGGTATGAGACCCGAAGGTTGGTCGGCAGAAAGCTTCCGAAATTCGCTCGCGACGGTCACCTTGTTATGTGCGGCGGTCGGACAGGGAATCGCCGGACGCATTGCCGACCCTCAAAAACTGCACCGACAATTATCGACCATCTTGTTACTGAATGTTCCGCCGCTTGTGTGGATGGCGTTTGCGGATGGACCATCCCGGCTTCTTGCCACTTGCCTTCTGGCGTTGATTCATTTCATGAACCAACCTATCTACAACAGCCTGATTGCAGATTTGATTCCCAGTTCGCGACGAAGTACCGGGTATGGATTCAGCAACTTAATGTGTTTTGGAATCGGTGCTTTCGGTCCCGGCTTGACCGGTTTGATCCTCGACGAACAAACCATGTATCTATCGCTGGCGGGTGTGGCGACCGCTTCGGGGACGATGTCTTTATTCGTTTGGCGCATCAAAACTTGAGAGACATTGATTTGTCTCTTTCCTCTTGCGGGCTGCTCACTCCCGGAATTAGGCTGTAAAATCAAATCATCTTTTAAACAGAGAGTTTCTCATCGTGATACGTTTCTATCCTGTCCTGCTTTTGACCATGCTCTTTTCACTCGCAACACTGCAAGCTGAAGAAATCAGTACGGTTCCTCAGACGACTCTGGAATTACCGCCCGGCAAAGAGAATCCACGAAACAGTGAGGGAGATTTCATTCGGTTGAAAGATGGTTCATTGCTGTTCGTCTACACGCACTTCACCACGGGAGCCGGTGATCACGCGAATGCTTTTCTCGCGGGTCGTGTGTCCCAAGATGAAGGACAAACATGGACCGCGAATGATAGGGTGGTGGTTGCGAATGAAGGTGGATTCAACATCATGTCGGTTTCTTTGCTTCGTCTCGATGATGGTCGGATCGCTCTGTTCTATCTGAGAAAAAATTCACTCGAAGATTGCCGACCGATTCTCCGCTTCAGCAATGATGAAGCCCAAACCTGGAGCGACCCCGTGGAAACCGTTCCCGACAAGGAAGTCGGATATTATGTCTTGAACAATGATCGAGCTCTCCAAATCCGAAACGGCCGGATCATCTTGCCATTGGCACAACACTTTGGTCCCGGACAGGAAAAATGGACGGCGTACGCCAATGCCGTCTGTTATCTCTCTGACGATGGAGGCCAGACCTGGAAACGTAGTCACGACGTGCCCGGTACGAACACTGCTGCGGAAAAGCCGGTCATGATTCAGGAACCGGGTCTTGTCGAACTCAAGAATGGACATGTAATGATGTTTGCTCGAACCAATGCGGGGTCACAGTATTTGTCGTACTCAAATGATCGAGGGGAGACATGGTCGGAATGGAAATCTTCCGACATTCTTTCTCCACGTTCTCCCGCGACGATGGAGCGGATTCCTTCGACCGGTGACCTGTTGCTGGTCTGGAACAATCATGATGGCATTGATCCTTCGCTGGCAGGCAAACGGACACCCTTGACCGCAGCAATTTCACAGGACGAAGGGAACACATGGAGGCATATCAGAAACTTGGCCGACAATCCGCACGGCTGGTACTGTTACACAGCGTTAGTCTTCGTCGATGATCACGTTATTCTGGGACATTGTGCCGGAGACCGTCGGAATAATAACGGTCTGGCAGAATCTCACATCACTCGTGTACCACTCGAATGGTTTTATCAGAAGGCCAAGTGAAGCTTGCTATTGAGATTCCTTCTGTTGCAATACATCCAGCCGGAGCGTTGCCAGATAGATAGCTGCTTTACCTTCATGAGAAGAATAATAAGAGACCAATAGGCGATTCGAAGGCTCATCTATGACGAACCCTGGGTAGCTGGTATCTCCGCTGCTCGGCAACTCCAAAATGTCTCTAAATTGTGCCGAATTCAAATCGAGCTTCCATAATGCCGTCGTTGCAGTTTTCCCTCCATACCCACGACTGCCGGCTAACCACATCCCATTTGGGAGTTGGACGAAGTTCGGGCCACCAAATGCCTTGTTCGATTTTTTGAATTTCCAGTCCTTGTAAGGTGGTTGTGCTCGACCGATCCATCCATAAGGTTCTTTTCCACCACGTCGAATCATGGCTATCATCGTATCGTCTTCGAGAAATCGGAGCGTTGTTTCAGACGGAAACGAGACATCGAGTGTGGTAACGCGTTCAAAATGAATACCATCACGACTGCGGACAAGTTGTAAGGCCCGATCACCTTTATTGGGAACCTGTTGCACGCATCCCCAAGCCCAACCGTTATGCCAAGTGATGCGCCAAAGCCAGTCGAAGTCGATGCGTAGATCCTCAGGGAGAATGACTTTCTGCGGTTTGCCGAATGTGTTTGTTTTGGAGTCGAAAAAGGCAACGCGAGATTCAATACCTATCCGTTTGGTGTCGTGATAGTACGAGGCTCCCGAGTTCACCATCAACTTTCCATCGGCGGTAATGCTCAACTTGGGGTCGCGCAAATCAACATGCTTTTCGTCGAGTAACGCCACCGATTCCCAATTCATGCCGTCGTGAGAACGTATCACTCGGATCAGCCCGTTGCGTCCGGGAATGTGTCCAGAACCTTCCCGAAACGTGCAGTACAGGTCATCTTCAAAGCGGATGATATCTGTGAATGCTGAGTGAGCGGCTCGGTCCCAGATGCGTTGGATGGTCACGACGTGTGTTTGTAAAACCGTCTCCTGAGCGGCAATCTGAGGGAGAAAGCCGATGACCGGCAGACTGGAAAGGATCAGTGATGTGAGCCATTGGCGCGTTTTCATTTTGTGTTCGCTTTCAACTGTTTTTTGATCACTCGCGCCACTTTTTTGCCGAGCAATTGTTGGCCGGCAGGTGTCAGATGCACGCCATCGGTCACGATCAATGTCTCTTTGGTATCGGGAGACTTCGGGGTATTCAGTGTCGCATTCAAATCGTTGACGGGCACTTGCAATTCCTTCATCACTTTCTTGGCAATGGCGTTGTACTGCTCGATACTGGCATTCAACAATTCGTAATCCCGTTCGGCACGCACTTTGGCCGCCCGGTCGTCAATAATCGGCGTTGATGTCGCAAAGATGACAACAGAATCGGTCTTGTCGCGAATTTGTTCAACGATGTTTCGTAGATTGGATTCATACTCTTCCGGCGAGACTTGGAACTTGCCGGTCGTTTTGAATTTTTTGGTGTCATGAATGCCGCAATTGAAATGCACGATGGCAGGTTGCTCTTTGATAACCCAAGCCTCCAGATGTTTGAGAACATTACGGCTATCCTGACCATTCGGTTTGGGACTGATGACGACGGCTTTGCCTTCGAGTTCTTTGACGACCGTTGCCGTATAGCTCAAACGAATGGAATCTCCAACGAGGACTACCTTTGGTAATTCGGTCCCAGTCTCTGTGCGTTCTTCTGCTGTCAGGCAAGAACCGAGAACCAAGAGGCAAAGAGTGGGAAGCACGACGAATCTTATCATGAGGGATGGTTCCGATATTCGAATACTCAAAAGTAGGCGCAGCGCGTTCTCAACATACTTCCAGAAAATCAGCGCAGCAAGCTGAACCGCAAGTGCCGTGCAGCTTTGTCTCAATATTTCCTCATCTCCTGATCCGGTGACTTCAAGATCACACTTCGTGATAAAAAACAAACCTCTCAGGTCACCTTTTTTGAAAGTCCGTTCGCGCGCGGAGGAAACTTGTCATAGTCAATGTGTTCTTTGAGACGTGCCTGAGCGCGAATTTAGGTAAACCGGTGAATCTTTACCACTCGTATCAATTCTGATCAAAGGCATCGGCTGTTCAGTGAAAAGATCAGTAAATTCCCGAGTGCCGATACCCGAAGTAACTGAGGATGTCCTCATTCGGGTTCTTGTTGAGCAATGGATGTTCTTCAACCTGGGCGGGGTTAGCAGCTCGCTCAAGGAGGACGATAATGTCTGGTCGATCTTATCGATTCATCTGTTTGCCGATCTTTGTACTGATGCTATTAGCGTCGGTTGTTTCAACAGCACAAGCGCAGACGATTCTCGATGCGGGGGCGTTTCGTGTCGAGTTCTGGGATCAAGCCGATGGTGATGCACTATTTAATGGAACTCAGATCACGCAGGCAAATCTGGGGACATGGAACGCTGCGGAACGTGCAGCCGTCGTCCGGGCGTTCGAATATTGGACAGACGTTCTCAATCTGGCGGGTCCGGCTGACGATGATTCTCCTTTATTGCGATTCGCGAAAGATGTGAGTGCTTTTGGAGGCAACGCCTATGCGACGAGTGCGTTGAATACCAGCGCAACTCCCGGGTTTGGTGGAGATGTTCATACCAAAACAAATATTTATTCGCGACTACTCGAAGGAACAACACCGGGCAGAATTGATGGCGTTGATGGTTTTTCGGGATATATACCAGGAGCGATTGGTGGGAACACATACAATACTGATCGAATCACACAATATATGCCTGGCGACTTTGCTCTCGAAAGAACGGCGATTCACGAAATTGGCCATCTTCTCGGTGGGACTGCCAGCACAAGTATCTGGAATCTATTTAATGATACAGGTCCTAATCCAGATGTCTTTATGGGACTAAACTCTCTTGCAGTCTTCGGTGGAACCGGTGTGCCAACATTCGGCTCTCATGGGTTGATTGATTACACGAACTTTACTCGCGGAACGCCATTTGGAGTCTCGTTTCGCAATATCCCGTTCTTTTCTCCAGCAGAATTAGCCATTTTTACAGACATGGGATACAACATCATACTGAGTGATCATTTCGCGAGTGCGTTTTATCAAGACGGCACGGGAATGCTGCAAAACAACGCCGACGTATTTAACTCGACGAAAAATTATGGTGTCGGTGTCTGGATTCAATCCGACGATCATAACATCAATCAGACCGGCAACCTGACCTCCAACGGATTTGCGGGAGCCGGTGTTCGTGTCGCTGATGGATTGGACAATATTTTCACCTTGGCCGATTCTGCTGCCATCAATGCCAACGGCGAAGAAGGTATCGGAGTGGTTGCCAGTGCAGGTGCCAACACACTGTTTGTGATTCGTGGAGATGTAAACGCCAACGGTACGAATGGTGTCGGGTTCCGATTTGATTTTGGCCCTTCTCTGACATTCTCTACAACCAACCAAATTACGTCGTCAAACTATGGAGCACCTCTCGTTGAGCGATTGGATATTTCGGGGAACATTTCAGCAACAACCAATGCTATTCAAATTTCTGATACCGCCGGCATTGGTTCCATCAACATCATGAATGGAGCATCAATATCAGGAGACATTGTCAGCGATGCCCGTATTGATGCGGGGAATGGATTGACACGTCCCGAAATCACGTTTGGTTTTGAAGCCGATATGAATGGTCAGGTCACGGGAACTGCCGACAATGCGTTTGATTTCACCTTTGACGACGACATCGTTGGATCAACAACCTTTAACGCAACATTTGCCGGTGGGACGACAAACCTGAATGGGATGTCCAACTTCAATGATGCCGATGTGTTGGCAGGGGCCACACTGACGACAACCGGAATGATCAATACGGCCACATTTGATCTGTTGGGTGGTGCCAACTTCATCAATAATGGTTCGCTCAACACAAACTCGATGACCACGGGTATTAATTCTCGCATCGAAGGTAACGGATTGTTTACTTCCAGTAGTTCCATCACCTTGAACGGAACGACCGCGCCCGGAAACAGTATCGGTACGACGATTTTCAATACCGATGTGATTTTCAGCCCAAGTTCTGTGGAAGAAATCGAGATTCAACCTGCTGCGAACCCGATTCCTGGTACCGACAATGATCTGATTCAAGTTAACGGCACGGTGACGTTCAACGGTGGGACTGTTGATGTTCAGGGAATGCCACCCGGTGGTGCCTATACCATGGGGGCGACCTATACCTGGTTGCAATCGACCGATGGAATCGGTGTCAACACAGCACCCATCCTGACAGAAGACTTGCTGAACTTTCGACTGATTCCATTCTTCACATTTAACTCTGCCGGTTTCATGCTGGCCAATGATGCTCCCTATTTGAATTCTGCAGTGAACTACAATGAAAGAATGACCGCAGCCTATCTTGATGTCGTCAAACTCAATCTTGGGAATCCGCAAATTCAGACACTTCGAGATCAACTCGATCTATTGCCATCAACAGCAGCCGTTAGAAATGCCTTGAATCAATTGAGTGGTGAAATTTATGGCACGTCGGCTATCTATCAAATTCAAAGTATGAACCACTTGATGGGCATGCTCATGAATCAATTGGGACACAACCATGCTGAGCATATTCCATGCATGAACGAAATCTGGTACTCAGGTTACGCATCGGACGGACATGTCGGCCACGACGGAAATGCCAGTTCCACAGATTACGATTCGGTCGGACACATTGTCGGTAAAAGTTGGTGCATTAGTGACCGCACAATTATGGGGGCGTTTTTCAATACGGAAAACCAGACAATCCAATCTACCGATGTGATGTCGCGAGTCGAGAATGAAGCTCAACGTTTCGGACTCTACTTTCGCGATGAACGCGGAATTGTTCATACATCTCTCACAGGGTTTGCAGGTTGGAATAATTTCGATTCCAGCAGAACCGTTCGTGTGAATAACTTAGCCGGGCAAAATCGTGCCGACTACGATGGCTGGACAACCGGATTCCTGTATGAGAACGGAGTCACGATTGGAAATGAATATCTTCATGCCCAACCATTTGCTTCCATCCAATATTTCCACGCCGATTCCGGAAACTTCACTGAAAAGGGTGGTCCCATCACATCATTGCGAGTGGGCGACATTGAGACCAGCAGCTTTCGATCAAAGCTGGGTGGACGATATAAATTTTTCAACTTCCGCAAACTGCTTAGCCTCGATGTGGAATCGGCTTGGACCCATGAATTTGCTGACACTTCTGCCGATTACCAAGCGGGGCTCACCAGCGCTCCGGGAAGCTTCGATGCTCGCGGTGCCGATCTTGGTGACGATTGGCTAACATTTGGTCCCTCCATCAATTTCATGACCGGTCCATTACGAACATTTGTCGAATATCAGGCTGCCTTCGGAGAAGCCTCAATTCATTCTGGCCAATGGGGAACCGAATTGATCTGGTAGATGAATGTCTGACGAAATTTAAAAAACGCGGCGGAAAGCGATTTCCGACCGCGTTTTTTTTATCAAGCTCATTGATGACTGTTGCCGTGTCGCTCACGTGAATCGAATCATGGCAATCTGTTCTGTGAATGAGTGTGAATTTTCTGCGATCATTTCACAATACTCGCACGGAATCGGGACAACAAGTTGCCTTTCATTATGTCGGGCAGGTTTGCCTTGTGATCTCGATTTGTTGATCGGGGAAATTGAGCGACGTCATCATCAATAAAATGCCTCTTGTGTCGGTTGATATTGGGAATTACACTCCTTGCAGCTCGCTTGTTCCTGCTCTGGGTGTTCTGGATTCATGTCGACCACACATTATAGCTCTCTCTCATCGCACAGCTTGATCCGACGTGCACAATTACGTGATCCTCAAGCATGGCGACGAATCACACGCTTGTATGGGCCCATGATCTACAAATGGGCCCGCAATAGTCAGCTACAGCCGGACGATGCAACGGATGTGGTGCAGGACGTCTTTCAATCGGTCATTCGCAAGCTGGCGGATTTTGAACATCACAATTTTCGTGGTTGGTTATGGACGATCACTCGCAATTCCATCCATAAATTAAAACGCGATGCTGGACGATCGGCGGTCGCGTTGGGTGGCTCATCCGCACATCAAATGATTCACAAGGTTCCATTCGACCGCGAAATTAATAGCCAAGAAGATAGCAGTAGCTCGGATCTGCAATCGGTTGAAAATAATGCCGAACTGGTTCAACGGGCCCTCACATTGATTCGAGACGACTATGAACTCACCACTTGGCAAGCCTTCTGGCGTATGACCATCGAGGGCGATTCCGCCTCAGAGATTGCTGAGGATTTGAAAATGACACCAGAGGCCGTTCGGCAGGCCAAGTTTCGTGTGTTAACTCGACTTCGATCGATTGTGGGACACCTCTAGCATTCGCGAACAGTCTTTCCCGGCGAATTATTCTTGCATTTCGCCTCAACGCCGTGGAATCGCTAACGTTTTTTCTAATAAGAACATAGGACGCTTTTGAGGGACTCCTGACAGGCATCACCGGTCAAGAATCGTCAAATTTTCTCAATTTGGCGTAACGGCTGCGCATTTAACCACTGAGGTTCGAGCTGCGAACAGCAGATCGTCCCCACCTTAGGATTTATTGCCATGATTTTCCATGAACAACAATCTCAACACGAGGAGCAACTGGCTCTCCGTCTGGCCCGACTGGAAGGGGGACACTCATTCCATGATCTCGAGCAAAAAGAACTGGAAGGAGTGCTTGATGAGCTGAATGTATTGGAAGGCTATCTCAAAGTCGCTCTTCCTCCGAATGAGTTTGAGCATGAAATTGCCGACGAAGAACTCTACGAACTCCTCGACCAAATGTCCCAGGAAGGGGCCGAGCATCGTCCTTCTGCTTCATCAGATTTTCCCGAATTGCAAAGACTGGGTCAGTATGAATGTCTCGGTCGACTGGGGTTTGGGGGGATGGGGACCGTCTATCGCGCCTGGCACATGGGACTCTCAAAAGAAGTGGCTCTCAAAACTCTTCCACCCTGGCGGATGTACAACAAACGCTCAATTGCTCGTTTCAATCGTGAAATGAAAGCCGTCGGAAGACTCAATCATCCTCGTATTGTGAAAGCATTGGATGCTGGTGAAATCGATCAGGTTCACTATCTGGCCATGGAACTCATCGATGGCATCGATCTTTCGACGTTGATTAAGCAGTCTGGTTCGCTGGCGATCTCTGATGCATGCGAGATGATTCGCCAAGCAGCAGAGGGCTTACAATACATTCACAGTCAGGGACTGGTCCATCGCGATTTAAAACCTTCCAATCTGATGCTCTCCCGAGAGGGGGAGGTGAAAATACTTGATCTTGGTCTGGCTCAGTTGCGTGGGCTCGACGATGACGAACTCACCCGTACTGGCCAGATCATGGGGACGCTGGAGTATATGGCTCCCGAACAATCGCTCGACTCGCGCAAAGTTGATATTCGCGCTGATCTCTACAGCTTAGGAATCACGCTTTACAAACTGCTCTCAGGATTCACTCCGTTTCGGAAAGAGCCCGATGAGAATCTGATGAAAAAGCTCCGGTCGATGTTGGAGAGTCAGCCGGTTTCTGTCGGAGAACGGTTGCCAGATCTGCCCGCAGAGCTGGTGGCAGTGGTGGATCAGCTCATCGCCAGAAACCCTGACGACCGCATGCAGACTCCCCAAGAATTAATTGCCTCGCTGGAACCATTCTGTAAAGGACATTCACTCTCGCATCTCGTTGATCTGACTCAAATCCCATTCCGAGATGATGGCACTCCAGATCGCAGAAAACGTCACATTCCAAAGGTGCCCTCTTCAGTCAAGTTGGCTGGTGTCGCGACAGCCGCGACCGCACTTTTTTTGGGAGGACTTTATCTGGGGCAGCAAGATTCGGAAATCACATTGAGTTCATCGGTCAATCCCTCAGTCGCGATGTCTCCCGGCTACGAGATGGAATATGAATTGGTCGAAGTGACGGAGGATGAATTTGAGAACCGAGTGACTCTCAGGAGAGAGTCTTCTGCGGCCCCGAAGCCGCCGCGTCGAAGAAGGCGAACTGTACGACGGTAGTTGCCTGTCATTCCCCTGAACCATTTGTGACCCAAAACCCTAATGACCGAAGAATTCTCCTGTCTCCGGCTGGCAAACCCGGATTCACCCGTTCCCATCTCAGTTTTTAGCACAAGGAAAATCGAAGCCGAAGCAATCTTCGCTGACAAACTGGATTGAAAGTCTCTGAGGTCAGCTGGCAGCAAGCCCTTCTCCCAGGCGTGAAAAATCCTCCTCAATCGGGGGAAGCATTACTGCATGAGAAATCAATTTTTAAAACAACAAGAAACAGGAGATGAAATGATGAGATACCCTCTCTCAAAAATGTTGATGATGTTTGCTGGCTGTTTGGTAATGACGACAACGGCGAGTGCACAAGTTGTTGATAATATCAATCTTGGCACTCTCGATGGTACAAATGGAGTCAAGGTTGAGGGCATTGAAGGTGGTGCTCATTCGGGATTCGCAGTCAGCGGAGCAGGAGACATCAACAATGATGGGTTCGACGATATCCTCATTGCAGCTCCTCGAACCAACAGTTATGCAGGTGAAGTTTATGTTCTGTTTGGAGACTCCGATGCTTTGCTTCCGTTTCCGGATTCTATACCACTGGATGGTACAAATGGTTTTCGCATTCCAGGTCTCATACTCAGCCCATCTGGACAGCTTGGAAGTTCTGTGAGTCAACTCGGGGATATCAATGGAGACGGTATTGACGATATCATTATTGAATCGAACGCATCGCATTTTGTCATCTTTGGTCGATCAGACGGACGAGAAAGTCACAATCAGCATTGCTGCACAGAAAGGCAAACGCCAGGATATCCCGCGCAATGAGATCGAAGAGATTGTGGAATCAAAAGTCTCGACCATGCCCGCCGGGCTCGCACGAGCGCTCGACAACAGAGAAGATTTTCTGGACCTGGCTCGGTTCGTGCTGGAGATCAACAAGGGAGGCTTGAAGAGGCTCAATCAGATTAAACGTAAGGCGAAACTGTAGTGTGAAATTAGAGGCGATACTTGCGCTGTTTTCCCGATATCTACCGCAGTCATGACTCGTTTGAACTTCATTTTCAGTACAGAATTCTGTGGTAAGATCAGAATCCCGGGTCCGGCATTGCGGAATTCCGAAAACCTGAATGCCGACCGGCGGGAACACGAACGGCTGGAAGAAGCCCTCTCCTTGAACAGGCCGCTGGCCACGGCGTACTACCTGAAGGATGAGTACTTCGAACTGAAAATCCTGGCGATCCATCAAACTGAATACGCATTAGTCGGATGAACCTTAAAAAAACCTCGTTCTCCGATAAAGAAGAACGAGGTCGGTATAATCAAAATTCAATCGAGTCAGTATGAAACGTAAATCTCCATTTGCTCGCCTACGGAAGCTGACTCTGCATCAAAGGTTGTATCGTTAGGAAAGTCTTCTCCGTCGCTGACATCATCATGTCGACCATTGTGACCATTTCGCCTTTGGGCAGGAACTTGAATGACAACGTAAAGATAGGTGACACCGATCTCCTCATCGGTCATTTCGTCGTACTCGACAACTTCTTTCTGCGAGATGCACCATCAAAGATTATTCGGAGATCTGTGTTTCTCAAAAGCCAGGGGTCACTTCTTTTCCATTGCATGTCATCAAGGCTTTGAGGACTTGATCATCCATGCTGTCGTTCAGATATTTAACGCTGCCGTCAACAAAGGTAAAGATAACACCTCCCACATGCGGCCCGGAGAATTGAACCTTCTGTTCACAACTATTGTTGCACTCAGATGGGACTGGATTCAGGCCAGGTTCTGCACACGATTCGGAGCAACTCCACCATCGTAAAACTCCCTGTCCGAAAGCAGAGCCTTTCAGAATCGTGGCACCGGTTTCCATATTCCGCCCTAATCCATTTCCATTTCCATTTCCATTTCCATTTCCATTTCCGTTTCCATTTCCGTTTCCGTTTCCATTTCCATTTCCATTTCCATTTCCGTTTCCATTTCCGTTTCCATTTCCGTTTCCATTTCCGTTTCCATTTCCGTTTCCGTTTCCATTTCCGTTTCCATTTCCGTTTCCATTTC
>Ga0181597_10001142_pt1 | contig 29942 bp, 22 predicted proteins | sample 041ome_5_FD_148647 | JGI IMG/M metagenome (GOLD analysis project Ga0181597, IMG submission 148647) | Coastal salt marsh microbial communities from the Groves Creek Marsh, Skidaway Island, Georgia - 041403US metaG (spades assembly) | ecosystem: Environmental > Aquatic > Marine > Intertidal zone...
ATAATTGAGTCTTTTGTTAGGCGAGCGGCGCGCGCGTGTGAAATTATGATGTTGTGATGCCACTTTATATCATTTGCGTCTCATCAATACGCGTACGGCTGGTTCACGAAGACGTCCGCGAAGGCGAAGCCGGATCGCACGCACGCGTGTTTCGCCTGAATCGTCAACACGCTCCGCGAGGGCGCGGCGAAGCCGACGCGAGGTCCGAACTCGCTCGACACCTGGACTGGACGCCTGTTTGATCTCGCGTTGAGCAAGTTTCCGAGAAACTGTCGCGTTTGTGCGCCGCGCGCGCGCTGTGGCACCGTCGTCCATCGCACGTCGACTCCAAACTCTGTCGGCGATAATCGCGTCACCGTCGCCTCGATGCCGACTGGAACGTTCTCCACCGTCACCTGCACTTCGTCGCATTCGTCGGCGCGCGACGATGAACGCACCACAGCGATGAGCTCGACCGATTGCGGCGCGAGCGGTGCGGCGACCGAATACACGTTCATCGTCAAAGACAACTCGGGATCGCGTTCGACTTTTCTAATCTCCCATGCGCGGTTCGGCGGCGCGAGCGGCGTCACCGTTTGCGCGTGAAGCGCCTCGAGACCATCACGCCATATGATTTCCGTCGCTAACTCACGTTCGTCGCGCCAACGTGGCGTGTCTGGCCGAAGATACAGCGTCATCATCGCGTGCGCGATGATGGAGTCCAAGCTCTGTAAACCTCTTGTGCCTTGAACGAGATCGCATTCGCTCATCGGCACGATGGCGTGACAATGCGTGGCGCCATTACCAGCAGTCACACGCACTCTCGGTGCGCGCGATTGGTCGTAGTAAATCGCCGAATCTCGCAGACCACCCATTCCATCGTTTTCTCCGGCGACAAAGACGGTTGGGACCGTCATCGAGCTCGCGAACTCGCGAAACAATTCGGCGCCGATGTCGTCGACGCCTGTGAAGGGAACTTCCGTGCCGATGGTAGGCGCGAGCGCGACTTCTGCTACCACTCTTCCGGGGAGCTCCGCATCTAGCCGCTGAGCGAGGTATTGCGATAGAGCGCCGCCGACGCTGAAGCCCATCGTGCCGATGCGAGACGTATCGAGCTTGCCGTGCAACGCGAAGCTCGGATCCGACTGCGCGAGGTCGACCAAGTACCTGCTCGCGTGCGTGAAAAAATTCAGATAGCGCGTCGCCATCTCGCGAAGATCGATGCCGCTCACCGTCGAAGTGGTTCCTGGGAACATGCCTCCTTGGATCGGGCGATTCCCGTTCGGGTCGATACTCGCCGGCGTCGCGACGGCAAAGCCGTTGGACGCAAGCGCGCGAATGACGTTCGCCATGAGCGTTCGCCATGTCGAGAACGGAAAACCGTGTATTGGAAACATGAAGAGCACGAGCGGCGCGGGTTCATCCATCACGCCCGTGGGATGCGTGACGACGATTTCCCCTCCCTCGCGAGCCGACGCGGATGGGATGGCAACCGTCACGGTGTCGAACTCAAACAAACCGTCCTGACCGAAAGCATTAAGCGACGCCGCGTTCGCCACGGTCGATGCATATAACAGGAGAACAACTGTCGTCGCGCGCAAGAGACTCGCGCGCATCGACCGAGCGCGCGTCGACGAGTGCGACGGGTTCGCGCGTCACGTACATCCCTCGTCGTCGCGAATCATCATCTAACAACTACAATTGCACACAAACTAGACTACACACTACGCTTCGCCCCTTTCGCCACGCGCCCCGGCTGAACGCGAACCTCGGCGACGACGGCAGATTCCGCCTCGATCGCATTCGCGTCGTCGTACGCCTGTCTCGACCGTTTCAAATCCTTCGCCCCGAGCTGATACTGCCAAACCGCGTGCACCAAATCCATAAACGTGAAATCCGGCCACAACACCTCCACGAACACCAACTTCGCGAATCGCGCGTTGAAGAGCATGAAATCGCTCAACCGCGTTTCCCCGCTCGTGCGCACGAGCAAATCAACCTCCGGCATGCCTGCTCCGAGCTCGATTTCCCGCTCGGCGCCGTGCAATCGCGACGCCACCGCGCGTTCGTCCACCTCGCTCGCGTCCAACGCTCCTCCCCGGACGTCTTCCCGCGTCTTCATCACCGCGCGCGCGATATCCTCTCGCCCCGTGTACGCCATGCACACGTTCAACATCGGTCCTCGATTATCCTTCGTCTTTTCCATCGCCTCCTTCGCCTTGTCTCGCACGCGCTTCGGCAGCGCGTCCAAATCCCCGCTCACGTGCACGCGCGCCTCTCTAAGTCGCAACCCTTCGTCGTCGATCAGCGTTCCGATTTCCCCGCACGCCAAATCGAACAACGCCTCGAGCTCGCGCTCCGAGCGCTTGAAATTCTCCGTGCTCAGCGCGTAGACGCTCAGCGTCTCCACGCCGAGCTCGAAGCACCACGCGCACGCCTCCCTGAGCACGTCCGCGCCGCGCGCGTGCCCGCGCGCCAGCGCCACGCCGCTCGCGCACGCGAACCGACGATTCCCATCCATGATCACCGCCACGTGCCGCGGGATCGGGCCGGCGCGGAGCGCGCGCGCGATGAAGCGACGACAGCCATCGCGAACGACGGATACAATCGTCCGCGCGCGCCGCCCGCGCGCGTCCGCGCGTCGCTCGGGCATCGCGCGTCGCCGCGCGCGCGTCGCGCGCGTCGCGCGAACCGTCGAGCGTCGCGTCGACGGCCGTCGGCGAATGACGAAGGACGAAGGACGACGGCAGACGACCGCGGCACTCTTCGACGCGCATGTTCTCGCGCGCGCCGCCGCCGATCGAGCGTTCGATCGCGCGCGCGCTCGCGGACGCGCTGTTCGGCGCGCTGCGGTTCGCGGACGCGGGCTCGAGCGCGACGAGCGGGGCGCGCGCGGCGACGATTGCGATGATTCTGCGCGCGCTGCTCACCGCGTACGGCGCCCTGCTCTGCGCGTCGCTCGTCGATAAGCGCGCGAAACGCGGCGTGCGAAAGGTGCACGACGCGGTGCGCGCGAACGCGCACCTAGTGGCGAGCGATGAGAAGCGATGGAAGCGGTCGAAGGTGGACCCGAAGACGCTGGCGACGCGGGCGACGAAGACGCGCACCGTCGTCTTCATTCGACACGGTGAGAGCACGTGGAACGAGGTGTTCAATCGAAAGTTTGATCACACGTTTCCAGTGCGATTGATCGGGGGCGTCATCGCGGAGCTGGGGAAGTTTTTCGCGCGAGATTCGTTTTTTTTGGATTCGCCGCTGAGCGCGACGGGGGTGGCGCAGGCGCAGGCGCTGCGCGCGCACTTCGCGACGGAATTGGCGTCTCGCGCGGCGAAGAGCCAGACGAAAGGATACGTCGGTGACGTCGTGGACGTCATGTTGGGGCTTCGAGGTAAATCGGTCATCGCGAGCAGTAATTTGCGGCGAGCGGTGAACACCACTGCGCACGCGCTGTGGTGTCGGTTGTCGAACGCGAAGGCGAACGATAAAATAATCATTCACAGCGCTTTGCAAGAGATGGCGCGCAACGTCGACACGTATGCGTTGGCGTGTAAGAAGGGCGATTTTGTGCCGACGCAAACGCTCGCGAAAGAACTCGGCGTGTCCAGCGTCGACGAAGCTAAACTCTTCGACGCGTCGTCGAACGCCGGTCAGAAGAAGCTCAACCGAAAAGGCCGCGACTCCATGCGAGAGTTCGCCGCGTGGGTGATGAATCAGGACGCCGACGTCGTCATCGCCGGCGGTCACTCCATCTGGTTCCGCGAGTTCTTCAAGACGTATTTACCCTTCGACTCGACGTGCCCGGGAAAGAAGAAGAAAATCGTCAACTGCGGCGTCGTGTCGTTTGATTTGTCCTTTGGCGTCCTCCCCGAACACGGCGAAGTGTACGCGATCGAGAACGTCAAAGAAATCTACGGCGGCTTCGCCAAGTGATCGCGCGCGCGCTCTTGCATGCTCTTGCGTTTAATAATAAATATACTTCTACCGACATTCAGGTGCTCTAGACGTTCGTATCGACGTCGATGACTAAATCTTCGAGCGACGCGCACGAGACGTTGCCCTCGCGATGACCGAAATCGTTTGCTCCCTCGAGCCGCTCGTTCCACGCCAAGTACGCACCAACGCTCAAAAGACACGCTTGCGCGTACTGATCCATCCGCAAGTGATTCGCGTGGTCGGCAGAGAATGGAATCTCGCACTCCGTCGCCGCGCCCTCGATGCCCAACAGCGCGAAGGACACGACGGCGACGGCGACGATTGTCCCCCAGCGCCACTGGTTTACGAACACGAACGGCATAGAGACGCAATACGCCATTAAAAACGTTCTCAAATGCATCACGTAGATCATCGGCAACTTGGTCCCTCGCAATCGCTCTAACGCGCCCTCGTTGGCGATTAAAAAATCACACTGCTCGTGCAACTGCCGCAAGCGCGACTCGAGTCGAATCGTATCGCTCGTCGTCCCGCCTTTCTCATCCACCCCGAACGCGCGATGAATCGCCCGTCTGAGCATCGACGCGCAATACAACGGCGGATGTCTCGCGTTCTCCACTCGCTTCCGGTCATCGTCGCTCAGAATCCCCATCACCTCCTCCGCCGAAATCGTCTTCACGCCTCGCAAAAACTGTTTACTCGCCACGACGAACGCGCACGCCCACGCGCACACATCATCCAGCGCCCGCGCGTCTCGTCCTTTCCCGTGCACCAGCGCCACGTCCACGAGCCTTCGCACGCCGACGTTAAAGTTCCCGAACGCCGTTCGGCAATCCCAGAACCGCACCGCCGCTCGGCTCAACCGAAAAACCAACAGAAATCCCATCGTCGAGAACACGAGCTGGTACACGATGCCGAAGCTTCCGAGCGACGACGTCCGCTTGGGCAGCGCGAGCTCGTAGAGCGACGTCCACAACACGCTCACGCCGTTGATGCAGAGCCAGGGCCAGGCGAACGCGCGCAAGCCGCGCGCGCGAGGCGTCGCGAGGAGCGCAGTCTTGAGCCAAGAGAACGAATCGTATTCGGGCTGGAGCGTCGCGCCGCGTTCGAAGGCGCGCGCGCGCGTGGACGCGTTGTCGGCGTCGAGCATGGTCTCGACGAGGCGCGGGCGCGGCATGACGACGGCCGAGGGGCGCGGAATGCCGCGCGGGACGCGAACGCGGGACGCGAACGCGGGACGCGGCGAAAGATTACGGTTAATGATGAATCGAATGCAATGGCTGATGGTTCTAGAATACACTTAAATGCCGTACACGCGCCTCGTGTTCTCGCGGCATCGCGCGAAGACTTCCTCGACGTCGACTTCGTGCACGGCGGCGACGGCGTGCGCGACGCGCTCGCCCATCGCGGGGTGGCACGTTTGCCCTCTGAATGGAACCGGCGCCATGTACGGCGAGTCGGTTTCGAGCAAAATGCGATCGAGCGGCACCTCTTTGATCGTGTCGCGAACGTCCTGCCCGTTTTTAAACGTCGATACGCCGGTGAAGCCGAGGCACAAATTTGGAAACGCGCGCAACAATTCCATCGCCATCCCGACGCTCGACGTGAAGCAGTGCACGTGCACGCGCGCGTCCGCGGGTAAATGTTCCTTCATCATCGCGACGGTGTCCGTCTCGGCCTCTCGCGTGTGCACGATGAGCGGCAGCCCGAGTTCCGTCGCCAAGCGCATTTGCTCCGCGAACGCCTCCCTTTGCGTCGTCTTGCACGCCTCCGCGTCCTCCCCGTCCTCCGCGTCGTCGCGGATCCTGTGATAATCCAATCCCGTCTCTCCGACCGCGACGACGCGCGCGCCCGTGGTCAACATCTCGCGAACGCGCGTCCTCGTCCTCGTCCACTCTCGCGCGCTCAGCGGGTGACACCCGTACGCGCCGAACATTCTCTCGCTCCCGTCCACGACCGCCGCCGCGCTCGCGAGGCTCTTCTCCGAGCATCCGATCGTGACGCACGCCTCGAGCGCGGCCGCGGCGCCGTGCTCGCGCGCGAACGCGTCGGCGTACTCGAGGTACGCCTCCGCGGAGGGCAGGCCGAGTTTATCCAGCACGACGTCGACGTGCGCGTGCGTGTCCACGAACGTCGGCGACGCGCGCGACATCGCGCGCGCGCGCGAGGACGACGCGCGCGCGAGGACGCGAACGGCGACGACGGACGCCGCGGCCGCGCGCATCGCTCGCGTCGAGGTGTGCCGCCGACGCGTCGAGGTGTGCCGCCGACGAAGGAACGCGAGACGCGAGGGAAAGAATACAGCGCGCGCTACGGCTCGTTCGAGCATAAATAATCCGTCGGATGGTACCCAGACATCGCGCGAACGTCCACGACGCGCTTGTACCCCGCGGCGCGCGCGCTCTCCACGCCGAGGACGGCGTCCTCGTACGCGCAGCACCGCTCGGGCGCGACGCCTAATTTTTCCGCCGCGAGCGCGTACAGATCCGGCGCGGGCTTCCCGCGCGTCACGTCCTCGCACGTGACGACGACTTCGAATAAATCTAATAATCCGTGGTGCTCGAGGTGCTCGAGCACGGTCGTCTTGACGCCGCTCGACGCCACGGCGACGCGTTTCCCGCGCGCCTTCGCGTTCCTCGCCACCTCCACGACGCACTCGATCGCCTTCGGCGGCCCGAGCGCGCGCGCGTGCGCGCCGCACGACCGCACCATCGCGTCCAGCGTCGCGTCGTCGCTCGCCGCGCCCTGTTCGACGCACAGTTTACGGAATATGTCCCGTATGGGGACGCCCGCGAGCTCGTAAAACGTCCCCTTCGACATCTTCACCCCGACCTCGTCGCACGCCCGGACGTCGGCGACGTAAAACAATCCCATGGTGTCGATCAGCGTTCCATCGCAGTCGAACACGAGCGCGTCGACGTCGTCGAACGACGTCGCTTCGGCGTCTGCGGGCGTCATCGTGTGCGGCCGGTGCGCTTTTCGGGACGGCGCGCGACGGCTCGGCGACACTTCGCGACGCGCGCGTCGATCGCGCGGGCGAGATGCGGCGGGATTACTACGACATCGATGATTTCTTAGCGCGCGAACACGCGGTCACGGTGGAGTTCGCGTCGGGCGCGGCGACGGTCGGCCCGGAAGTCATCGGTCCCAAGGCGAAGAAGGATTCAAACGGTCGCGCCGACGTCCCGAAGGAGCATCGCGCGCCCGTGCCGCTGTGGTGGCTGGACGGGGAGATGGCGAAGGACGTGTACATTTGTGAGACGCCCGCGGCGTTCGCGGACGACGTGTTCGCGCTGTTGAAGGCGGAGGACGGGGCGAAGATCACAAACTTGAGGACGACGTGCGAGTCGTACTTTGGATTCGCGAGGGCGACGTTGGACGCGCTCGAACGAGACGCGGGAGACGACGCGGAGGCGATGGAACCGGTGATCGAGTTGAAGGAAAAGATAAGTGATGCGTTGGAGCGACGGTGGCGGGAAGTGCTGGTGGATTCGATCGGAAGGGTAGGCGACGACGATAAGACGGAGCGGTTGCTGTCGCGCGAGGAGCGGAGGATTTGGGACGCGGGAAGGATGGCGCAGGCGGAGTACGAGCGGTGGAGGTACGGTCGGAGCGGGCGCGTGGTGGCGACGAAGGCGGTGTTGGATAATAAGCGCCAGAAGCGGGGGTAGATTTACTGTTATGCTTACTAAGTACATCAAATGATTCATTCATTCGCTCCGAACGCGACCCAAGTACGCGTCGAGCGAGCTTCGAGCGAACAAGCCGCTCGCCGCGCCGATTGCGACAGCCATGAAGAGCCCGCGTGCGGCGGTTCTGTGCCCACCGTGGAACTCACGGTCGAAGGCGAGCTCGAACAAGAATCCGAGGGCGAAGATGACCAACACGAGGACGCGGTAGACTAAATAGACGAGCATTCGACACAAGTCGAAGAGGTATAAAAATTTGTAAAAGCCGCATCGCATGTCGCGGCGAAGACACTTGCTGAACTTGCGGGATAATCGCAACAGCTCGTTCGTGTCCTTCACGTGCGTCCCGACATTGATGCTGCTCGGGCAATGCGCGAGAAGGCGCTCGTTCCATCGCTTGAGTTTGGGGTCGCCGCACTCGTAATCCGACAGCGCGCGCCACGCCGCGAGCGCCAACGCGCCGTAACCGTGCTCCCATATCAAGCGGTCCATCACTGCGTCGAACACCGGAGGAGGGTAATCGCTCCACTTCGTCTGTTCAGACTGCGCCTTTTTGCTATCGGTTTGTTTCGATGGATCCGGTCTCTTGCTCTTTTCTAAGAGAAAGGATTTTGCGGCCACGCCTTGGGGGTCGTCGTAGCCCGGAGGGCAAATGCGTAAGCCTTCGTACGCTTCGTGCTCGATAAAGTCCACGTCGTAGAGCAATTCATAGATGTCCTCCACCAATCGTTCGCGACGTAAATCGCCGGCGGCATCACTGGGTGATTCGCTGAGTACCGCGAATAATTCGTTGCATACGCTCACCGCCACGACGTGCTCGCGCTTGGTCCAGTCGCGAACGTTGATGCGCTGCACGAGGGAGAGCGAATAAATCAGCATTTGCGCTATGACTTGAAACCGCGTGTCGATGTGCGACGTGTTCAAGCAAATCGATCGCATCTCGATCGTGCCGTCGATCGTCGGCAGTGGATTGAGCACGCGCACGATCCACCACGCGAGATCGCTCGGAGATTCCCTGCGCGGAGACGGGCCGACGGCTTGAAGCAATTGGCTCATCGATCCGCCGTAATTGTACAACCAACGCGGGCCGATCGTCATCGCGACCCACACGTCGAAAAGCTCTAGCACGCGATCTATGCGAAGTTCGAGCTTCACCGCCGCCGCGTTGGCTTTCCGCAGTTCGCTGTCGTCTTTGAAGCCCCTGTTGTCGAGCACGCTCAGATCCGCGTTGATTTCGTCGCGAACGCGCGAGCACCTGGCGACGATGAACCCAGATGGATCCTTCACCGCGCTGTGCACGAAGACGTGTCGCATGGCGCGAATGCGCACCAAAAACCGCCCATCGACGAGCTCTTGACACGTCACGATTTGACACTCGGCGCAAAATCGCCCAAACTGCGCCAAATCGACATCCGTCAATCCGTACCCATCCGCCACGCCTCGAGAGACGGCCGCCGTCGCGTCGTCGTCTTCCAAGTCCTCCAAATAATGTTCCTCGTTGCTATCCTCGTTCGTCATCATCAAAAACTTCCTCGATCCGCTCAAACATCGTCGCACCAGCACCTTATACTTGGCCTCGAACACGTTCAGCGTGACCTCCTGCCCCGGCACCAACGCCTCGAGAAAAAACATCGGAAGCTCGTACGTCGGTCCCACGACGTTCACGTTCCCTCGCGTCGACACCCACGCCTCATCCTGCGCGCGTCGTCGTCTCGTTCCCTCGCCGCCGTCGCGCCCTCGTCGATCGTCCTCGCGTTCGCCTCGCGCGTTCGCCTCGCGTCTCGCCTCCGCCTCTCCCAGCGCCGCCTCCCTTCCGAACGTCGCCTCCACGCACTCCCGCACCGTCGTGTTCACCGGCCACTCGTGCGGCAATTCGTGATACAGCGGCGATCGACACTGCGGGCAGCTCGCCGGCGCCTCCCCGCTCGCGACGCGTCCGCGTCCGTCTCGTCCCGCCGCGCGTTCTCGCTCGCCTCGCGTGAGCCACCTCGCGAGCGCGTCCCGCTCGAACGTGTGTCCGCACGCCGTCGTCACCGGGTCCACGAACAGCGCGTTCGTGATCACGCACGTCAGCGCGCTTCGCAGCGCCGCGACGTCCGCGCCGCGCGCGTCGGCGGCGGCGTCGTCCCGGCGCGGTCGCGATTCCGCGTCGGCGTCGTCCTCGTCGCTCGGCGCCGCGCGCGACGTCGCGATCGACGCCGACGGCGCGGGACCGCCGAGTTCATCGCGGAATCGATCGAGCGCGCGACGCGCGCGACGCGCGACGGGCGAGCGCGCGCGACGACGACGCGGCGCGCGCTCGACCATCGCGGCAGAGTGTGACGCGCGGCGTCGACGCCGACGCGCGCGCGACGGTGAGGCGCGACGATCGGCGCCGATGGCGTCGAGCGATGAGGCGACCGCGTTGGCGCGCTTGCGCGAGCGCGCGGGCGCGTTCACGGCGTCGGACTGCGAGGAAGCCGCTTCGAATGGACATTTGGAGTGTTTGAAGTACTTGCACGAGCACGGGTGTCCTTGGGACGAGGATACGTGCTATAATGCCGCCAAGAATGGACATTTGGAGTGTTTGAAGTACGCGCACGAACACGGGTGTCCTTGGGACGAGGATACGTGCTATAATGCCGCCAAGAATGGACATTTGGAGTGTTTGAAGTACGCGCACGAGCACGGGTGTCCTTGGAACGAGGGGACGTGCTGGTATGCCGCCTCGAATGGACGTTTGGAGTGTTTGAAGTACTTGCACGAGCACGGGTGTCCTTGGGACGAGGATACGTGCGACAATGTCGCCTATCATGGACATTTGGAGTGTTTGAAGTACGCGCACGAACACGGGTGTCCTTGGGACGAGGATACGTGCTATAATGCCGCCATGAATGGACATTTGGAGTGTTTGAAGTACTTGCACGAGCACGGGTGTCCTTGGGACGAGGATACGTGCGACAATGTCGCCTATCATGGACATTTGGAGTGTTTGAAGTACGCGCACGAACACGGGTGTCCTTGGGACGAGAATACGTGCTATAATGCCGCCATGAATGGACATTTGGAGTGTTTGAAGTACGCGCACGAGCACGGGTGTCCTTGGAACGAAGAGACGTGCAAGAATGCCGCTGAAAAAGGACATTTGGAGTGTTTGAAGTACGCGCGCGAGCACAGGTGTCCTTGGGACAAAGACGAGTGCATCGACGCCGCGCTTGCATACGGCAATACCGCGTGCCTGACGTACATGCGCACGCTGAAAGACGCGGTAGAATCAAAGCTCGACGACGCGATGTCGGCGCTGGACGAAATCGCCCGCGATATCCCGGAGGGCGCGTACGTCACAATTTGCGCCGCGCTCAAGCTTTCGCACGACGAGCACAAGAAACGCAAACGGTGAACAGTAGTATTAGCTGCGATTAGCTTATAATGCGAGCGCGCTCGCACATCGACGACGTCGTTTTGTCGACGTTTCGTTCAATCACAACCGCGACGCGCTAAAGTAAGCCTTGACGCTGTAAATCTTCGTACGTCTTCTTGTTGTACACGTTTCCTTGTGCGTCTTCCACTTCGGCATCGAGCTTGACGTTGAAGGTTCCCAACTCGCGTTGGGACAAATTTTTGTGCAACGCCGCGGCGTCGGCGATGGACGTCACTTCGTTGAAGGCTTTCGTGTACGGGATTTTCAAGCACCGCATGCCGTGCTGATGTCGCCACTCGGTGAAATGGCGCTCGAAGGCGCGTCGTCCCCAATAAGAGTAATTACCGCAAATCTCGCACGTGTACTCCATGTTCAAACCGTGAAGCTTGTAAAGCCAGTACGGAATCGGTTTCCCGTCCCACCCCAACGGTAACTTCAACGGGTTGTAAATTTCTTCGTCCTCATCCGTTTCCGCGTCGGAGAAATCATCGTCTTCCTCGGCCTCGGCTTGAAGCTCTGCGAGCGAAAGCGTGGATTTCTTCTCCACGTTGGTGCGCGTCGCGTCGAGTTGCTTGCCGAGGAGCTTCAACACGAGCGCGCACTGGCTCTCTTTGAAGGCGATGGCGCGCGCGCGGTTTTCAGCCTTGACTTTCGCGTCGCCGTCTTCACCGTTTTGTGACTTTTTCTTCTTTGACGTCGACGACGCCGAACCGAGGACTACACCCTTGGCGAAGAGCTTTCGGTCGATGTCGCTCAGCTTTTTGCCCTTGACGCTCCACAATCGCTCGGCGCGCTGCTCGGGCGTGCCTCCCGCCTTCAGACCCAAGGACCCGAGGGCGGATTTGATCGCATCGACGTCGAGCGCCTTTTCCATGTCTTTCAAAGACTTGAACGCCGAGAGATCCACCGCGCTCGACTCGAGGGTCTTTTCGTCCACGGCGCGCACGCCGCCGTCTTCCCACCCCGGACACTCGCCCTTTTTCCATCGGCGCTCAAACTCCTCCGCGTCTTGCGCTAACGCCTTGTGAACGAACTGCAGAGGAATCGCGCGCTCATGAAACGATCGCAAGTACGCCAACAACGCGTCCAAATAATCGGTGTACGCCGCGCAAAACTTCTTCGACCTCGGCGTCTCGGCGAAATTCCCGCACCGTTCCAAATACTCTGAATAATCGCACCTCTCCCCGAACGTCGCGTTCGCGTACGTCATGTGCGATTCGTGCAAATCCAAATACCTCCCACTATTCTCCTCTCCACTAAACACCCCACCGACCGCGCGCTCCGCCTCTTCTACGATTTCCTCCGCGAACGCTCCGCCCGCCTCCGCCACCGCCCCCGCGCGCGCCGCGTGCGACCGCCGCGTCTCCTTCACCGCCTCATAGAACCCTCGCAGCGCCCTCTCGACGTCCTCACCGTCGCCCATGCTCTCCGCCTCTTCCCGCATCGATCCATCGTCGTCCGCGTACGTTCGTCGCTGCGCGCGTTCGTTCGCGTTCGCGTTCGTTCGTCAGTCGTGCTCGCGCGTCCAAATTGCCCTAACGCCCCATCCGTCGTCTTTCACCCCTCCCGGCGCGTCTCGCGCGCCCGAACGCCGCGCGCGCGCGCGAAACCGCGCCGACGCGCGCGTCGCTCGATCGACGCACCAATCGCTTCGCCCTGTCGACGCTCGCCGTTAAAATCGCGTCGACGATTCGATTCTGCGTCAATCGCGCCCGGTGCGTCGTCGGCGCGCCGTCGCTCAGCGCGCGCGCCGCGCGACGCTCCAGCCGCTCGATCTCTTCGTGCGCTCGTCGCGCGTGCTCGAGCTGCGTCGCCGACATGACGCGCGCCGCGCGTCGCGCGATGGCGACGCGGCCGTCATCCACGAGCGCGACTTCGCGACCGATGGCGCTCGCCGCGCGCCGCGCGGACGCGCGCGCGTCGGTCGGCGCGCGCCGGACGACGCGCGCGCGTCGTCGGCGCGCGACGCGCGCGCGCGCGGCGCCCGACGACGACCGGGACGCGGCGGTGAAGATGAAGATTCGCGCGGTGACGCGCGCGTGCGCGCTCGCGACGCTCGCGCTGGCGCACGCGGACGTCGCGGGCGCGGCATCGTTCGCGGTGGGCGGCGGCGATGGATTCGCGGGCGCGCCGTCGTTCGCGGAGGAGGATTACGCGTATCAGACGCCGGATTTGGCGGTGGATTTGGCTTCGCCGCTGGTGGCGTATCGTCTGGTGACGACGGCGCTTCGGCAAGAGGTGCCGCTGTGGCTCGACGCGATCATCGTGAGCGCGGCGCTGGGGGCGCTGTGGGTCGTCGTCACGGGTAATCACTCGCTGGACTCGGTGTTGCAGTAGAGCGATGTCGAGGAGTCGGTCGCTTCGTCGCTTCGTCGACGGCTAGAGAGCGATGTTGAAATATTAATGTGTACCGCGCGCGCCGCTTTTATCATGGCGAATCCGCCGCCGCCGCCGCCGCCGCCGCCGCCGCGGCTTCTTCGGCGTCCTGTAACGCGCGCGCCTCGTCTCTGTTCGCCTTGTACGTCTCGTACGCGGCTAAGATGTCGCGCGAGAGCTCGGGCGTGACGTTGCCTTGCTTCAAGTTTTCCTTAAACTCGTCCCATTCGTCGTTCAGCAGCGCGGGCGCGAGCGCGGGCTCGAGCTTTTCGCGTTGGAAACGCGCCAAGTCCGCGCGCACGCTCTCGGACGGCTCGAGCCGTTCTAAACGGTTCGGCTGCGACGGGTCGTGATTGACGCGAAACTTCATGAATTCGACGTCGTAGAGGTAGAGCGTGGACGCGGGCGCGAGCGGCATCGCCGCGCGGCACGGTCGAGAGAGCGACGCGGGAAGGAACTCGAGTGGACAATGACCGAGACTCACCGCCACGGCGCTGGCGATCATTTTGCGAATCTGGTACAGCATGAACGACTCCCCTCGAACGGAGACGCGAATAAACGGTTCGCTCGTCGTCTTCGATCCGTCGTCGTTTGTGATTTCCATGCGCTCGACATCCGCGCCCGCGGTAAAGTTGTGAATCCTTCGAAAGTGCGACGGGCCGATTTTGTCGTTCGGGTCGCTTTCGTACAACCAATACGTGCCTCGCCTGCGTTCACCGACGTGTTTTGGAAACCCGTCGTCGTGTTCGGCGGCGGACGTCGACGCGACGACGTTCTCCTCCTCGTCCTCCTCGCCGTGCTCCCCTTCCACGTCTTCGTCCGATCCATCGTCCATGACCGCACCCTCTTGCCCTTTCCATGCCAACTTACCGCGCGCGTCTCGCCGTTTCGCGCTGTACTTTCCTATCGCCTCTCGCGTGTACTGCTTCCGTTTCGTATAATTGTGAAACGGGTGCGCGCCGACGAACGCCGCGAGCGCCTTTGAAAACAGTTCCAATCGCTCGGCATCGCTCGCATCGAGCACACCGCGCTCTAAATCTAACACCCGCGCCGGAAGCAAGTACTCGTACGTGCGCATGATGCACTCTCTTCGCGCTTGAAACGATTTCGGCGTGTTGTACACCGCGAAACACTCCACGTCTTCTGGCAAATGTTTCGTGATTTCTCTCGCCGTCTCCCTCGCCTCGACGTCCTTCGTCCACACCTCCGGATCGATCTCCGCCCGCAAACTCACCACCGTGCACAACGAACTCACTCCTTTATCCGTGCGACTGCTCCGACTCCACTTCAACCGCTGCAACCCGCGACTGCGATAATTTGGCATTAAAATCCCGCCCCACGCGAAGAGCGCGTCCTCGACGACGTCGTCCACCGTCGTCCCTCGCGGCGCCTGCGCGTTGTGCGTGTTCCCTTTGTACCCTTGCCCGACGTACGCCAAAACAATCGCCACTGGTTTCTTTTTCCGCGCGTCGTCGACGTCGGGCGCGCGTAAATCATCCGGAATCAAGTGCGTCGGATGCGCGCTCGGATCTGGTTGGTGCCGGACTTGCGCGTAATCCTTGCCACCGTTCCCATCGACTTTCCGATGGGACTCGCGGCGCGTCTGCGCGTGCGCGGTGATTCTACGACTCGAGCGCGGTGCGTCCGCGCTCGTTCGCGGCGCGCGCGCCGTGAGGACGCCGCGCGCGAGCGTTCGTTGGAAGGCGCAGGTTTTGTGCATGACGCGACGGCGCGAGGGAATGCGGCGCGCGCGCGGCGAGAACGACCAAAAACGCGACGCCGATGGCGCGGATGCGTTTTCGTTGAGCTTTGCGCGCGCGGCGTCGCGGTTTCAAGACGTCGCGTCGGTGAGTGCGGGCGACGCGCTCGCGGGAGGCGCAGAGTTACAAAATTCTATGAACTAATGATGTCAGAAATCGAATCTTCACCGTCGTCGTCGTCGGCGGCGGCGCGCGCGCGCGTGCGTTGCATGCAGAGCGGAAGCCACACGGCGCGACTGGGATCGGGCTCGCCGTCGTCCTTGATGTCGACGCATTGGTGCTCGCCGCTCGTCGGGTTGTACGAGATGATTTTCACGCGTTGCCAAGACGGTTCGACGGGCTGTCGATCGACGGGAAAGTCTCGCATGTCGACGGCGACGTCCATATCGAACTCATAACCTAAGACGGCGTTCCCCCAGCGCTCGCCGTTGACGCGGAAGAAGGTGTCAATCGGCTCGGCGCCGGTTTCGGAAGTCACGACGATGGAACGTCGCCAGCGACTTCCGCCGCCGTACATTTTGTCAAAGTCCGAGCACAACATTGTTGTTTTCTCGCCCTCTTCGTTCACGAAGCTGCAGCACTCGCTCCCGCGGAAACATCCCGGTTCGTACAGCGCGTCCTTTTCGCCAGAGCGAACGGGCAGTCGCCGCGGTTCCAAACCGTGAATCGTCGGCGTCGCGGATTCGTCTTGAACAGGTTCGTAAATCTTTGGCGCGCGCTCTTCTTTGTCGAAATCTAAATCTTCCTCTTCGCCGTCCTCGAAGTAAAACACCGTATACTTGCCCGTGTCGGCGCTGAAGCGACGAATCTCGCCGGCGTACCACGCCTTGTCGTCTGGCCACCAAACTTTCATTCGACGACCGACGAGCGCTTCGCGACCGATCCGTTTTTGCTCTTCGGCGTCGTAATCCACCCACGCGCTCGTCGCCGACGATCGCTTTCGCGCTATTTTGTGTTTTGGTTGATCCTTTTCCTTCGACTTTGGCTTGCGCTGCACCGCGCCGCACGGGATCCACGTCGCCCTGGCGTTCTTCGTCGGCTTGTGCTTCAAGTCAACCTTTTCCTTCCTAAAGTTCACCTCTTCTTCTACGTTGTCGTCTAGGTATAGAAGCCTGTACTTGCGCGTTGACTTGTCGTATCCCTTGACCTTTGCTTCGTAGTAGCACTCATCCAGAGGCCACCACACGCGCACGATGGCTCCCGCGGGAACGTTGACGCGCGACGTCGTCGCGAGGGAATCTTGCTTGCCAGTCAGGACGGCGAATAAGTTTTTATTCGCCGAAAACTTTGACGTGCGGTAGTTGCCCTTGTTTCGGAGCGTGCCCGTGCTCGGATTGATGAATCCGAGCTTGATTAAAGTCTCCGCCGCGGCGTCTCGCACGCCTTCATCGCTATCGTCTACGCGCTTGTTAATCAAGCTCACTTTCGCCGCCGCGGCGCCTCGAAGGTGACCTAAGCACCTCGTCGCCGCCGCGCGCACGCCAGCGTCTGCATCATTCGTGAGTTCCCCCATGCACTCCGCGGTTTGAAACAAAAGAACGTCCTCCGAACCGTCTTGCGCGGGATCGCCTTGGCGTCCTTTCCACACGCTCTCCAGCGCCTCGCACGTGGTTTGACGCAACTCTGGATCATCGCGCCTCGCGTTCTCGACGAGTTTGGGCACTAAAAACTTCGCCACTCCACCCTGCGCGCCGACTGACCGCGTCGCCGCCGTTCGCACGTCGTCGCGCTTATCGCCCAACGCGCGTCCGAGCTGGCGAACGTCCGTCGTCTTCAACAGTCCCACGCGCCCGAGCGCCTCCGCGCACGCCCGCCGCACGCTTCCCGCTTTATCTTTATACGAATGTTCCAACAGCGCGGGAACGGCGCGCGCGAATAACTCGCCTCGAAGCGCGCCCGTCTCGTCGAACGCGCCTCTCGCGCTCTCCTTCGCCGCCGAGCCCATCGATCCCAACACCCGCGCGCCGCTCAATCGCGCGCACATCGCCGCTCTCGCGCGCGCGTCCGCGTCCCCACTCCCGCACTCGCTCTCCCTCGTCTCGAGCAGCCGCAACGATTCGTCGAGGTACCGTTTCCCATCCTCCGTATCGCGCGCGTCCAACCGCGCCGCCGTTCGACACAGCGCGCTCGTCGCCCGCGCCCACGTCCTCCCGCCCGCCCCGATCGCCGTCTCCATCGCCCCGAACGCCGCGTCCGCGACGCTTCGACGCACCATCGCATCGCTCGCCTCGTCCCACGCTCCGATCGTCGTCCTCGACAGCGCGTCCAGCGCGTCGCTCGCGCGTTCGCCGTCCCCGCGCGCCGCCGCCGCCAACGCCTCCACCGCCGCGCGCCCGCGCTCGCACCGCCCTCCCGTCGCCGCGCACGCCGCGAACGCGCACTCGAGCATCCTCGCGCGGCACTCGCCGTCGTCGCGCGTCGTCGGCGCGCACGCGCGCGTCATTTTTTCACAAATGTCTCGACACCGCGCGCGCCATCGCGCGTCGCTCTCGTCGTCGCCGCGCGCGCACCGCTCGAGCGTCGCCGCGCACGCGCGAACGCGCGCGTCGACGCTCGCGCGCGCGTCGCGCGCCTCGTCGAGCATCGCGCGACGCTGTGCCGTCACAGACCGACGCGCCATGGGATTTCTCACGCGATTCATCGCGAGCGGCATCGACGACGGCGTCGAGCGGCAGCGCGCGCTCGAGAGGCACCTCGAGAAGACGAGCGCGAAGTGCGCGACGCTGTGCGTGCGCGCGACGCGACGCGCGCGATGAAGACGACGCCGACGCGCGATGAAGACGATGACGATCGCGCGGCGCGCGAACGACGGCGCGCGCGCGCGAGACGCCGAGGCGGCGCGTCGACGGGGATTCCGGATCGCGACGCGGTCGCGCGCGGCGAGCGCGCGCGGACTCGCCGCGGCGGCGAGCGCGCGGCGGACGACGCGGCGGGATCGCGGCGCGGCGACGACGACGCGAGGGTTTGCGGCGACGACGGCGCGGACGGCGACTGACGAGAGGGATCGCGGCTCGGGATTCGCGCGCAGGAAGGATAATTGGGATCAGCCGACGAAGAGCGATCGGTATTGGCTGAGGGAGAAGTCGCAGTTGGCGTACGCGGACGCGAATCAGACGGGGGACGACGTGCCGGGGAGACGGCCGGTGTGGTAGGCTGGCGAGCGAGCGGAGAAACGAGGAACCGCGTGTAATTCTATCGAAATCTGTAGATACAACGAGCTGCGCCATCGCGGCGGCGGAAACGGCGACGCGGTGCCGATCGATCGATTCGCGCGCGAACGACTCGCGCGCGTCGGCTCGAGCGTTAGCTCGCGCGCGGCGCGGATTTGGCGAAGACGAAGACGCCGTCGCCGCAACACGCGGCGACGTGCCTCTCAGCGCACGCCACCGAGCGCACGGCGAGGTCCTGGTCGTCGGTGAGTTCACCACTTGCCGGTACGGCGAGCAGCACCTTGAGCGCGCACTCGCCGGTGGCTATGTTCCAGGCGACGAACGCGCCGTCTCGCGCGCCGAAGCACGCGTCTTCGCCCGCGCACGCCAACGATACCGCCGTGGACGACTCCGAGGCGAATAACGACTCGCCGATGGATAAACCGTGAACACGAATGAGTGCGGCGCCGATCGCGCACGATTCTCCGCGCTCGCTCGACAGAGAGTCGTCGGAGGAGTCTTTCGACTCGAGATCCAAAAGCGGCGCGCGCTTGCGACGCGCGAGCGCCACTGCGGCCAAGGGCTCGTCTTCGGCGGGGCCACGCGATGGCACGCCTTCGCAGTGAACCGGAATCAATGATCGAATGCCGTGGTCGATCGCGTACGACGAGCGATCGCGCGCCTTCTCCAAGACGTTCCACACGTAGGTCAAACCTTCGTCGACGACGGCGACGATTTTTGGATTGCGATCGACGTCGAGCCACTGCAGACTCGTGGGAGTGCCCGGCTTGGGCACGACGCCTCGATAGTTCATCGCGGGCATCTCATCGCAAGTCACGTGTTCTTTGAGCAAGAACTCGTCGTCGTTAGCGTCGTTCACCGACCAGGACCACACGACGCATCGTCCCGGTTCGCCCGCGGCGGCGAGAAGAAATCCAGACTCCCCCATCGTCGTCGCCACGCGCGTCACTTTGAACCCACACCCCAGATGTTTCACCACGTCACTGGACGTCGACGTGTTCTTCGACGCGGGTGCGTCGCCGTCGCGCACGGCGAGCAAACGCACGCCGTCTTCGGCGTGCGCCGCGAAGACGAAACGCCCGTTCGGACTCACGCGCACGGCGTCCGGGCTCGGCGGCGCCGATGCGGCGCTCGCGGTGGCGCCGATGGACGAACGCCGGCGCGTCGCACGCTGACTCGGCGAACTGCGCGTCTCGTGCAGCGAACACGAGCCCACGCACGTCGCCTCGTCGACGTCGACGCGAAACACCAACGCGTCCATCGACGCGCCGCCCGAAGTCTCCACGACGACGACCAAGTGCTGAGCCGCGTTCGCACCGCGCATGGTGTCCGAAAACACGACGCGAACGGGCGCACCACCGTCGAATCGAGTCGTCATGGCGCGCACGTACGCCATCGACGCGTCCTTCGCGGGCGTCGCCGCCGCGCGTTCGCGCGCCTCCGCGGCGGCGATGAGATCGTCATCATCCAACCCCAAACTCGCCCCGACGCTGAATCGCAACACCCGTCCCGGGCTTTCCGCGACGCGATCGCGCGCATCGACGCCCTCGTCCGCGCCCACCGCCATCGGCGTCTCCTCGATCCTCCCGCGTTTCCTCTTCGAATCCGTCCCGCGCGTCTCGCTCTCGCTCGCCACGCCCAACGCCTCCAGCGTCGCCAACGCCTCATCGTCTTCATCGAGCACCGTGGGTATCGAACGCCCTCCCCCATCGTGCGCGTCGACGCCATCGTCGCCCCCATCGTCGCCTGCCGCCGCGAAATCGTCGCTCTGCGGAATCGTCGGTTCTAGCGCCGCCGCGACCGCCGCCGCGTACTCCTCCCCATCCGACAACGATCGCGCGTTCGGCACCGTCGCATCATCATCCTCGAACACGCATTCTTCACCGCGCGCGTCGTCGCCTCTCACGTCGTCGTCGTCGTCGTCGTTCTCCTCCTCCTCCTTCGCGCCGCTCGGCGCCGCCGTCTCGTCATCCTCCCCGAACGCCTCTCGCCGTCGCCGCGCGAGTTCCCGCGCCAGCGTCGCTCGCAGCTCGCGCAATTCTTTCGCTCGTCGCGTCAGGCCCTGTCGTCGGCGTCGCATCGCGTCGTCAGTCGTTCGTTTCAATTTCGAATTCAAATTCGTCTCGAGCTGTCGCGTCGCGTTTCGTCGCGTCCCGTCGCGTCGTCGTCGCACCTCGCGATCGTCCGGCACGCGCAGATCGACGTCGAGGGCGTCGACGTCCATCGCGCGGCGCGGCGCGCGCGCGGGCATCTCCGCGGCGCGGTGCGCGGGCGTGTGCGGTCGGCGCGTTCAAGGAGTTTTCAGTCGGCGGCGCGTCGGAAAATAAAATGTACAATCATTACGAACGTTGATCGCGGGCGCGCCTGAGGGAGAGATCGGCGACGCCTTTTCTGGACGGGCCGTATTTTTTGGTTTTTTTGCGAAACGATCGCTTTCGGCTGAACGCGCTCTCGACGGGATCGCCGTTCGCCTCGGCGTCGCGCACGGCGCGTACGAGATCGGCGCTTCCGGGTAAACATATGTTTGTGACGCGACCGGTAGCGCCCGCGCGCGCGGTGCGGCCGATGCGATGGAGATAATCGACGGCGTTGCCCGCGAATTCGGCTTGGACGACGTGCGTCACGCCCGGAATGTCCACGCCTCGAGCCGCGCTGTCCGTGCACACCAACGCCGTGATGACGCCGTCGGCGAAATCTTTCAGGCGCATGGCGCGTTCGTGCGAAGCCATGTCGGCGTGGAACGCGGCGGCGCGCAAGCCGAGCGCGTTGAACTCGCGAGCGATTTCATCCGCCGCCGCCGCGGTGTTGACGAAAATCATAGTCTTCTCCGCCGAAGCGCCGGCGGACGTCAATCCGACGGCGTCCGCGAGCGCCATGGCGCGCGTTTCCAAAGTCGCTTCCACCCACGTCTGATTCACGCTCTCCACGGAGCGGTGTAATCGTCGTCCCTCGATCCACTTGGCGTCAGGGAAGCCGTACTTGATCATCGCCCCCGGCGTCTTCTTCCCGTTGCTCATCACCGTCGCCGCGGCGAAGATGTACTGTCGTCTAAAGTCTCTACCGTCACCTAAACCAACTTTACCCTTGCCTCCGAGCGCTGGTCCACGCTTCCGCGGGCCGTCGTGGTCTTTGCGCCAATCCCGCTCGAACGACGACGCGTCGCGATCGACGTCGCCGTCCCACTCCGCGGCGGCGTCCTCGTTCCCAGTGCCCGGGAGGTAAAACCCCTCGCTCGCGAGCTTTTCTTCGCGATACAGCACGTCGAAGCACATGCGGAGCGGTTTCAAGTACCCTCCCGAAAACAACATGTCGGCCTCGTCGAAGACGACGTGCCGAAGCGTGCGCGCCGTCGGACTGAACGAGCCGCGTCGCCACGCGCCCTCGCGAAATCGTAACAAGTCGTCCACCGCGCGCGCCGGCGTGGTGACGTACACGTCCGGGGCGTGAAACGGCGTTCCCGTTTCCGGCGTCAGCGCGTACGTTCGCAACAGCGGTTCGCCCGTGCCCTCGTCGACGAGCGAATTCGCGACGCGCGCGACTTGTTCGCACAGCGTCGCGTTCGGGCATAAAATCAACGCCCCCGTCTCGCGCGAGCCGTCGTCGTCGTCTCGTCCTCCGACGCCGCGCTCGAGGAGATTACTCCAAATCGGAATCAAATAACTCAAGGTTTTACCGCTCCCAGTCTCCGCCGCGATGACGACGTCGCTGTTCTCCGCCGCCGCCGGCACCGCGGCGGCTTGAATCTCCGTCAGCGTCTCGAATCCCAAATTCTTCAGCGCCCACCGCACCTTCGCGTGCACCGTCTGCGCCGAAGCGATCTGCGCGAGAAACGCACGCGAATCGTCAGTCTCTAGCGCGCGCGCGCCTCGTCCGCGCCTCTCGACCGCCCAAAACACAAAAAAAAACTTAAAATCAAAACTCGCTCGACCTCAAACGCCTCAGGTAGTTGTTGAGTTGCCTCACAGATTTCGCCGCGCCCGCGCCCCGAGAGACCCGTCGCGGCGCTCTAATAAGGAAGATAACGCAGTATTAAGCATCATCGGCGTTCGAGATCTCGCGCGCGATCGCTCTCCCCCTCCTTCTCGCACCTCTCGCTCGCTCGCGCCGCTCGCGCCGCTCGCCGCGCTCGCGCTCACCACCCCGCGCCCCCTCCCCGCGCCGCCCGCGCGCCGTTCGTCGCCCGCGAGCGCGCGAATCGCGCGCGCGTCATCCCACGTCCCTCTCGCGAGCGCGCGCGCGCCTCTCGCGCCCTCTCGCGCCGTCGCGCGCGACACGCGCGTCGCCGCCGCCATCGCTCGCGCGCCGTCTCTCGCGCCGCGCGCCGTCGATCGAACCGCGCGTCGCGCGCGATCGACCGCGCGAGGCGCCGACGCGCTCGCCGACGCGCGCGCCGACGCCGACGGGAGCGCGCGAATCGCGGGCGTCGCGCGCATGTCTGACGATTCGGTTCGGCGCGCACCGACGCGCGCGTCAAACGCGACGCGAATCGACACTCGCGCGCGCGTCGCGACGACGCGACGACGCGACGACGCGACGACGCGACGACGCGAATCGCGAATCGCGAATCGCGCGAATCGCGCGAATCGTCGGCGATCGACGCGCGGCGCGAACGCGCGAACGCGCTGGGGGTGTTGACACGACGAAGCGATGGAACTGTCGACGTACGGCGAGGAGGGCGCGGTGTACGCGATGGCGTACGCGGTGGCGTATCTGCTCGTCGCCACGGTGTTGATCCTGGCGAATAAGCACCTGATCACGGAGACGTCGTTCAACTGCCCGGTGTTCGTGAGCTCGCTGGGGAGCTGGTTCGGCTGGGGGGTCGCGGCGGCGGCGATAAAACTCGACCCGAAGCGCATGTCGCACCGGTTGAGCGCGAGGGAGTGGACGGCGAACATACTGCCGATCGGGTTTTGCACCGCGCTGTCGCTCGCGGCGGCGAACGTGGCGTATTCGTATTTGTCGCTGTCGTTTATTCAGATGCTCAAGGCGTTCGCGCCGGTGGTGTGCTATTTCACTTTGGTGGCGTTCGGTTTAGACCGATGGAGCGGCAGAATCATCGCCACGTTGAGCGTGGTGATGATAGGATGTTTTATCGCGGCGTGGGGAGAGGCGCACGTGACGATGTTTGGTTTGGCGTGCATGCTGACGGCGGAAATCGCCGAGGCGTTTAGGAGCGTCGGGATTCAATACTTGATCAGCAACAAAAAGTTTTCGCTGTTCAACGGGATGTATTACTTCTCCCCGGCGACGTTAGTGTTTTTGATGGCGTTGAGCTTGATTTTCGAGCGCGAGGAATTGTTTCGCACCGAAAATATCGCCACGTTTACCCGGTATTGGTACCTATTCTTTATTTGCGCGACGTTCGGCTTCGCCGTCAATTACGTCTGCCTCGGCGTCGTCAAACACGCGGGATCGCTCATGGTGAAGACGATGTCACAATTGAAGAACGTTGCCGTCATCGGCGCCGCCATGTTCTTATACGGCGACGAGGTGAGCGTCACCGAAATCGTCGGCTACGCCGTCGCCACCGCCGGTTTCGTCGCCTTCAATCACGCCAAGGCTTTAGACAACATCACCGTCCGCGAGCACCTCGCCGAGCGTCGCGCGACGCTCGGCGAAACCGCGCCGTTCTTAGAAAAGCGCTCGTCCTCGGCGCCGACGTTGTAATCCACGCGCCGTCGCGGCGTTTGCGTAAACTTGGCACCCGCGGCGCCGGCGACTCTGGATCTGGTGCCCTCGCGTCACTTCGCGCCTCGTCGCGACCGCGCGCGTCGCGCCTCGTCGCGACCGCGCGCGAGGCGAACGAACCGCGAACGTCGAACGCGGCGATGGCCGACTACGCGCGCGAGGACGACGACAGCGCGCTCTTTACGTCGTCGGAACGTCACGAAATCGCGAATGAAAACGACGGAAATCTCGCCGCGCGACCGCACCGCGACGTCGCGTTCAAGCGCGCGTTCGCGACGTCGCTCGCGGTGACGATCCTGTGCGGACTTTTGGCGCTCTCGCGCGTCTCCGCGGACGCGCACGTGTTGACGGAGGCGGAGACGCTGAACAAGTACGAGAGTTGTCACGCGGCGAACGGCGTCGGCGCGCGACGAAGGACGCTGTTGGAGGACGGCGCGGACGAAGACGCGGCGACGGCGTTGACGAAGGCGAGACCGTACGTCGTGATGGCGATGCTCGGGGCGTGCGCGATGGGAGCGTTGGCTTTGACGGCGTTTAAGCGACACCCTCGATTCGCCACGTGGTCGATGATTTACGTGAAAATCGGAAGTTGCTTCGCGTTGTCGATCGCGTTCGCGATTGAAAGGATGGCGTTTCCGTGTATTCTGTTCGCGTTGTTCGCTGCGTTTTTCGCGTATTGGATGCACGCGACGCGCGACCGGGTGGAGCTCGTCGCGAAGCTTCTCGGCGCCGCGTCGACGGCGTTGAAGGATAATCCTCATCTCATCACCACGAGCGTCTTCGCCGGTTTGGCCGTCATCGTGTCCTCGATCATGTTTTTCACGTGCGTGTGGGGGGCGTACATGAACGGCTCGATCGCGCCGAGCGATTACGAGACGTACACTGGCGGGAAATGCTACTACGGCGAGGAAGTCGTTCCGTGTTGCGAATGGCAAACCGACGGCTGGGTGGGCCCGTACGTCGTTTTCGCCTTGCTCGTGTGGCTCTGGTCACACATGATCGCGGCGGAGATGCGCACATTCGTCATCGGCGGGTCAATCTCGCGCTGGTACTTTGCCCCGGCGGGAACGACGGCGTTCGTGGGAACGACGCGCGAGTTCATCGGCCACGCCTTCGGCGCATCGTTCGGCTCGTTGGCGTTCGGCGGGTTAGTTTTGACAGGTGTGACCATTTTGCGCAACTTGAATGAAAGATTGCGACGCGAATCGCGCGGCTTCATGGCTATTCTTGCGTGCATCGTCACCGCCGTCATGGACTGTATCGCCGAAATCATTGAAACCATCACCAAGTTTGCGACCATCCAGTGCGCCATCACGGGTGAATCGTTGTTGGAATCCGGTCGCGAAGTCACGCGATTGCTGAAGGATAACTTTTTGAGCGCCCTGCGCGTGTGGTGGTTACCGGAGATGATTTTGAACATGACCGCGCTCTTCTTCGCCATCTTCTACGGCGTCGTCGTGGGGATTTCCGTGCACGTAGGTGTGCAAGTATCAACCGGTGACGATGATTTGGCTCACAACGTCGGTGCAATTGTCGGCGCGTGCGCGGGCGTCTCTTCGATTGTGATTTTGTCATTTTTGTTCTCCGTCCTCTTGACGTGCATCGACGCCGTGTTCATTTGCTACGCCCGAGACAAGGACGAGAACATGATCACCAAGCCCGAAATTGTCGCCATCTACGACGAGGTCACGGAAAAGACGAGGGCGCCCGACGTCGCGGTGGCGGCGGCGCAGCGAGCGCAGCGTCCGCCGCCGACCGCCCGGTCGGATCCGGGCGTCGTGTTCCAAACGCCGAACGCGCCGATGATGTACGGTCGCCCGGATGGAAACTCACTGGTGTAACGCGTTCATCCAATAGTTTCAATAGTTTTGTACAAAATGCCACTACAACACTTCTACTGCGACCAAGCGTGCTCTAACTCGCGCTTGATCCAAATCGTCGCGTCGGCGGCGTCCCCGTCTTTTAAGGCGGCGAACGCGCCTCGAGCGGCTTCGAATTTCGCCGCCTTCACCGTGCGCCCTTCACCGCGCGCGCGCACGGACGAGCCCAGTTTGAGCTCGATCTCGAACAGTCCGCCACCTTTACTACCACTTCCCACCCACTCGACGACTTTGCGCTTCGACTTGGGCGCATGCAAAATATCCATCAACGCGTGCGTCGCGCTCACCGGATGCAACGCGCCCTCCGCCATCTGTTTCACGACGCGCTGGGCCTTTTTCATCTGACGAACCAACCACGCCTCTTTCACCAACTCTCGATTCTTCTGATCGAATCTCTCGAACGCCTTCATCACGCACTCCGGCGTCGTCTTCGCGTTCGCTCGCGCCGACCGAAACGCCTCCTTCGGCTGCGACGCGTTTCCAAACGCCATCGCCCAATCCTCGAGCGACACCTCCCCTCCCGCGTACTCCGCGTACAACTGTTTCAGCACCCACAACCCCAACGCCGCGTCCTTCGCCCCGTAATCGATCTGCTTCGCCTCCAGGGGGCTTTTTTCCCAATTCGACGTCTGCACGGATTTCGGCTTTTCGGCGTCGTATCCGTATCTCGCGCTCATCGCCTTCAACCCGTGTCTCGAGTGTCCAAACGTCTGCGCGATCACCCCCACGTCGACGTACCCTCGCGATTTCGTCCCGAACGCCCCGTCGACGTCCCGCATGTCCGACCACACCCCGTTCCCGACGAATATCGACCCCGCGTCCTCGCACAGCGCTCGCAGCGTCGGCGGCGTCTCCCCGCGCATGCTCGCCAGGTGCACCAGCACGCACCCGCGCTCGTTCGCCAGCTGCACCAGCGCCGGCGCGTTGACGTTGGCGACGTTTTTCGTGAAATTCGGCTTCGTCTCGACGTCGAAACCGATGAAACGCGGCGCTCCGGGCGCCGCGGAGGGCGCGAAGCCGCGCAGGGCGAGCGCGCGCTCGGCGCTCTCGACGTCGTAGGCGACGTCCACGGGAGGGAGCGCGAACGGATCGACGACCGAGGACGCGACCGAAGGCGGTGGTTCGGCGCTGAGAAGCCGGGCGGCGGCGTTGCGAATGTTTTTCGCGGCGCTGGGGACGCGCATGGGGGCGACGCGAGGGCGAGCGCGCGAGTGCGGCGACGCGGGCGAGACGCGCGAGAAGACGATCGTCTCGGGTGTTCTAACAATGGTGTGCTACGTGTTCGAGGCGCGAATAGATTCGCGAAGGGCGTCACGCCGCGGCGCCGGAACTCGGCGTCTTTTTGGATGGGAGCTTGTTTTCAAACGTAAAGTACGTCGCGGCGAGCATGAAGACGAAACCGAGCGCCGCGCTCGGAACGCCGTACCCAGCCATCGCGAGCTTACTCGTCCCCACGCACGCCAACGCCAGCAAAACATCGAACCCGCCGATGAGTTTGCGCATCTGTAACGGCACGTCCTCCGTGGACGCGCCGCCCGGGCCGAGAATCTTTGAGCTCGCGGCGACGAAGGTCGCGTGCCCGACGAACGCCAACCCGTACCACGCCGGCAACTCGAGCGATTGACTGCACGGCGTGAACGACGTCAGCGCCTTCCAATACGCGTAAAACTCAAACCCCATCTTCATCGCGACCATGGCGGCGAACTTCGCGGCGTCCGCCTTTAATCGTTCGCTCGATTCCTTCGACGCGAACGTTCGCGCGCACCGTCCCAACTGTTTCTCCGCCTGCGGCCAAAAGTTCAATCCCGCGAGCAGCGTCGCCCCGAGGGCGACGCACAGTCGTCCAACCACCAAGCTCGTCGGTCCCTCGATGATCGGCGCGCTCAGATCGAGCGTCCACATGAAGGCGTTGCACGCCGCCGCGTACGTGAGCGCCGCGTACGCGAAGCCCAGCGGTATCTTGACGTACAGCGGCGCCGGTGGCTCGTCGTCCGTCCCGCTCGCCGCGCGCGCGACGGCGCGTCGTCGCGGTCGTTCGTTCGAGCGCCGTCGCGTCGCGCGCGCGCCGTCGCGCGAGGCGTCATCGGCGTCGAAAGACGCGCGTCGTTCGCGGTCGTTCGCCACGACGCGCGCGGAAACGGCGACGCCGACGCGCGCGCGCGCGCGCGACGCGCGCGAGGACGACGCGGACGCGCGGTGACAGAATCGCGCGTTCGCTCGGGGGAAGCCGCACGCGCGCGCGAGCATGGTGCGTCGCGCGGGTGTGCGGGGCGCGCGCGCCGAGGGTTAGCTCGCGCGACGACGAGGTTTGCGCGCGCGACGAGCGAAAGCGTCGAGCGATTAATCGTGCGTCTTCCTGCGATACATGACGAAGGTGCTAAGGTAAATGATGATGATTCGCTAATTGACGCGCGCGGCGTCGCGATCGGCGTCGACCCTCGCGAGTTTCGGCGGATTTGAATCGTCGCGCGCTTCGATGTTCAACAGCTCACATCGCTCGCTTACGGAAGCACGCCGTGGCCGGCCGCGGCTTCGATGGAGATGATCAACATGCCCACCATTGCCAAGCGACCGTGCTTGAGTTCAGCCGTCTTGAGGCGGAATTCCTCCTCGGCGTCGGCGTTGGCGACGTAGCCGAGCGGGTCGAACGCGCCGCCCGGGTACATGCGCTTGTTTTGGTCGAGCTCCGCCGAGCGGGCGACTTCGAGGTAACCCATCGCGAGCACTTCAATCGCCGTCAAGGAGGCGACGGACAAGCCCGGGAGCGGGAAGCCGAGGTATTGCGGTTGTTCAAGTTCAACCTTACCGGCGTCGGCCCAGGAGATACCCGTGGCGGCTTCCGCGGCGGTGGCGCCGACCAAGCCGAGCATGGCCCAGCGAGAGTGCAAGAGTTCGCACTCGCGGAAGCGCATGATGTCGAAGGACTCGTCGTACGGCACGATCGCGCGCGCCTTCGGCTTGTTGTCGGTCTTCTTGAGCTTACCGATCACCCGACCCGCCGGGTTCGTCGCGGCGGAGCCATCGAGAGCGTCAAGATCGAATTGAACGTATTCAATCGGCCTGCGAAACAAACGCCGTCAGTCTGCGATTCGTCGACGCGTCTCGCGCGCTCGCGTCGCATCGCGTCACGTCGCCACACGCACTTGGACAAGTTGAACGGATCGAATCCACGGTCACCCGGGAGAGAGCCATCCAACCACGCCGGTCGCACGGCACCCGGACGCCAGAGCTATCGCGCGAGAACGCGAGCGTTCGCCGTCAGTCCTCCGTCTCGCGTCGTCTCGTCGTCTTCGCGTCGCGCCCTCCCGCGTCGCCCACCGCGCGCGTCGACCCGCCGATCCGTCCCGCACCGCGCGCGCGTCCACGATTTCTCTCCCTCTCGATCGTTCGCGACCGTCTCGCGCCGCGCGCCGCCCTCGCGTCTCGCGCCCGCGTCGCGCGCGTCAAACCATATCTCCAGGATATCGTCCCCGTCCGCGCATCCATCGCCTTCCCGTCTCCCCTCCCGCCGCGCGTCGCGCCGTCCCCGCCCGACGCGCGCCGCGAATATTCTTCCCATTCAATCGCGTCGTCGCGCGCGCCATCGCGTCGTCGCGCGCGCCCGGTCGTCGCGATCGTCGTCGTTCGCGTCGCCGTCGCCTTCGGTCGCACCTCGTCGTCGCCCGCCTTGCGAACGGGCGCCTTCTTCGCCGCGACCTTCTTCGCCGGCGCCTTCTTCGCCGGCGCGGATTTCTTCACCGCCGTCTTCGGCGCGGGGGCTTTCGTCTTGAACATCGCGAGTGCGCGCGCGTCGTCGGCGTGTGGCGACGCGCGCGATCGAGCGAGCGATCGCGCGCGGATCGGATCGCGATCGCGCTTTTCGCGCGCTCGAACGTCCGCGCGCATCGCATTCGGGGTCTGTTTACCACCGTGTATTTCGTGCATTTATCTGTTTCTTATATGGATGCATCACGGGGTTCAATGCGTACACGCGCGTGGGGTAAATATGTCGACATGTGCGTCGAGACGTTTTTCGTATATAGATGCATCACGGGGTTCAATGCGTACACGCGCGTGGGGTAAATATGTCG
>Ga0181597_10001144_pt1 | contig 29907 bp, 29 predicted proteins | sample 041ome_5_FD_148647 | JGI IMG/M metagenome (GOLD analysis project Ga0181597, IMG submission 148647) | Coastal salt marsh microbial communities from the Groves Creek Marsh, Skidaway Island, Georgia - 041403US metaG (spades assembly) | ecosystem: Environmental > Aquatic > Marine > Intertidal zone...
GATTAATCGGCTTAGCCGTATAACCTGAACCGCCGTATACGGAACCGTACGTACGGTGGTGTGAGAGGACGGCAGATGTGAATCTGCCTCCTACTCGATCGCGGGGGACACTGCAGCCTGATAGGCATAAATCAATTATCAGTGGTGATGGTTAAGTCTTGAGTGGCTTCGGCTTCTGCTTTCAAACGGTCGGCTTTACTGATGTATGCGGACTTACGTTTTGGCGCCAATTTGGCACTGGCTTTTTTGGCATGTGCTTGTAAGAGCTGTTTGATTTTTTTGCGACGGTTCATGTGTTCTGCTCGGTGATAAATGTTTGAAAACTAGTCATACGTTTTTAGTAAGAGGCCGGCTCTGCCAGTCCCCGGAGCAATACCGGAGCGAAACCCGGATGCAGGGGCACATTCTCTTTGGTTGCTTTCTCTTATGCGCAGCAAGAGCAACGGGGCGACGTGCAGTAATAGCCGCAGGTTGGCCTGAAGAGTGAAGTGTAGCGAATCAAGTAACGCGCCCGATGGGATGCAAGCAAATACACATCGATGGAATGGCCAAACGATGGGTATCGCGATGCTCAACCCATCCTACGGTGCTGCAGTCGCGGCTAAAGCCCCTGCCACCGCTCCTACAAAGGCGCGGACTCAACTCCATAATTGCCCAACCGGCGTATCCACCGCATACCGCGTGGCCACTTGCGCCTGCAGCAGTTCGGCCGTGGCCAGGGCATCGGTCAGGGCATGGTGCGCCTGGTAGGGCGGTAGGTTGTAACGCAGGCGGCTGTCGGCCAGGCGGATGGACACCGGCTGGCGCCGCAGCAAGCGCTCCCACCAGTTCGGTTGGCGGTGCAGGCGGGCCTCCAGCTGCATGGTGTCGATCACCGGGAATTGCAGGCCTTCGCCCAGGTGCTCACGCACCGCTTGATCGAGAAAGCTGCGCTCGATGCTGCGGTAGTGCACCACCATCACCTTGCCAGCCATCACCGTCAGCAATTCGTCGAGAATCTGCCCCAGGCGCGGGGCGTGGCGGATGTCGGAGTGGGTGATGTGGTGGAAGGTCACCGATTCGCTGCTCAATTCACTGGCCGGTTTGACCACCCAGTAACGTGCTTCGCCACAGCGGATGCGCTGCAGGTTGAAGGGCAGCAGGCCAAGGCTGACGATGGCGTGCTGGTTGGCGTCGAGCCCGGTGGTTTCCACATCCAGGGCCAGCAGCGGCACCTGTTCCAGTGGGGTATCGGCGGCGACGCAGCCTGCTTGGTAGAAGGCTTGCAGGCGCGGGTCTTTGGCGCTGGCGGCCAACTCGGCAAAGCGCGCCGCCCAGTCCAGCGGCGCAGCGAGCACGCTCATAGGCTTTTGCCCGGCTGCGCGGGATAGCGGAAGCGCAGGAATTTCTGCGCGTTGCTGAGTATCTGAAAGGCTTCCTTGAGGTTGTGACGGTCACTGGCCGAGACTTTTTCCGGCTCGATGTAGTTGTTTGGCTCGCGGCCTTCCGCCAGCGCATTGGCCTGATGGCGGATGCGCACCAGGCTGAGAAATTCTAGGGCGTAGCGCAGTTGGCTGATCGCTTCGGGCTGCAGCAATTTGGTTTTGGCGATAGCGTCCAGGCGTTCCAGTGAGTTCTGCGCCTTGCTGCCGCAGGCCAGCGCGTGCACGCGGATCAGGTCGGTGAGCGGCGCTGTACCTCGGCCTTTGAGGTTGATGATGTGTTTCTGCTGGCCGTCGGTTTCCATCACGAAGGTGCGAAAGAAGCCCAGTGGCGGCGTGCGGTTCAGGGCGTTGCGCGCCAGGGCGGCGAGAAAGGCCGGGGCATTGCTAGCTTTTTCGGCGAGCAGTTCCTTGAGGTTTTCCGCCAGCTCGACCTCGCCGTGTACGCCGTCGAGGTCAAAGAAGATGCAGCTGTTAAGCAGGGTTTGCGGGTTGGGCCGGTCGATCCACTGGCTGAAATAACCGCGCCAGACCTTGAGTGGCTGCCGCCATTGGCGGTTTGTGGCCATGATCCCGCCCTTGCAGTAGCTGTAGCCACAGGCGGCCAGGCCATCGCTGACGAATTTCGCCAGCTCGGCAAAGTAGCCGTCATGCAGGTCGGGGTCGAAGCGGTCATCAAGAATCAGTGCGTTGTCCTGATCGGTGACCACCAGTTGTTCATCACGGGCCATCGAGCCGGCGGCGAGGAAGCAATAGGGCACCGGCGGCGGGCCGAGTTTCTGCTCTGCTAACTCCAGCAGGCGCTGGCTAAAGGCGCGGCCAATGCCAGCCATGGCGCTGCCGATCATGTGCGCGGTGGCGTTTTCGTTGGCCATGCGCACGAAGGTGCCGCGCAAGTCCGGCAGCAGCCCCTGCAAACCGGCGACATCCGGCTGATTGAAGATCGAGTTGACCAGGTACAGGCTGCTTTGCGACTCGTAGCGGATGATGTCGGAGAGGTTGATCATCCCCACCGGGCGCCGCCTTTGCACCACCGGCAGGTAGTGAATGTTATGGCGCAACATGCTCAACATGGCTTCGAAAACGCTGTCATCGGCCTGGATGGTGATGGGATCGGGCGACATCACCTGGCTGACCGGCGTGGCCGCATCCAGCCCAACGGCCAGCACACGGGTGCGCAGGTCGCGATCCGTTAGGATGCCGACCATGGCGGCGCCGGGCGCATCTCCGTCGAGCAGTACCAACGACGAAACGCTTTGCTCGGTCATCAGCTGTGCGGCCTGTTGCACCGGGGTGTCTTGGCTGGCGCAGACGGGCTGACGCGAGATCAGCGTGCGCACTTTGATCTGCATCAGGTCGCTGGCCTTGCCCTGGCTCTCCACAGCCGACTTGAGGCGTGACTGGCCTTCGGCCTCAACGAAATCGGCGAAGCTGTCGTGTTGCTCACACATCTGAGCGAACAGGGCGGCCGGAATAAAGTAGATCAGGCTGTCTTCAATCGCGCGGGCCGGGAAGCGCACCTTGTTGCTACGCAGCAGGCCGGCCTGGCCGAAGATATCGCCTTCACTCAGGCGGTTGTATAACTCGCCATTGCGCCGGTAGATTTCCACCGCGCCGCTGCGCACGTAATGCAGGTCATGGATGTCTGCGCCGTATAGGAGGATGTCGGTGCCGGCCTTGAAGTAGGCCACCTCGACCTGGCGGGCGATGGCGTCGAGGCTGTCCTCGGGCAGGGCATCAAAGGGCGGGTAGCGATTGAGGTGATCGCGGATCTCCAGGAGTTCGATCTGCATGGGTGCCTCGCGCGTTGTGGCACTACAGGATACGAGCATCGCGCGGTGATGTCCGCCTTGCTGGCCTAAGCAGGTCGGCCGGCGCGTCCGTTGAGTGCCGGCTAGGGTGAATTGGCGGGCAGATGACTAATCAGGGAGGGGTGATGCAAGAGTTAGGGCTTTGGTGGGTGTTGGCGCTGTTGCTGGTTGTGGCTGGCCTGGGGATTTATTACTACAACCGCCTGGTATTCAACCGCGCACGGGTGGCCGAGGCCTGGAGCGGCATTGATGTGCAGCTCAAGCGCCGCGCCAGCCTGATTCCGGCGCTGGTCGAGTGCGTGCGCCAGTACATGAACTATGAGCAGGGCACGCTGCAGGCGCTGGTGCAGGAGCGCCTGCGCGCGCTGCAGTTGGCCGATTCGCCGTTGGCTGAACGGGCGCCGGTGGAGGCGCATCTGAGCACGCAGCTGCGCCAGCTGTTTGCCCTGGTCGAGGACTACCCGGCGCTCAAGGCCGATGGCCAGTTTCTCGACCTGCAACGCACCATCACCGAGGTCGAGAACCATATCCAGATGGCCCGGCGTTATTACAACGGCGCGGTGCGCGAGTTGAATGTGCTGGTGGAATCGGTACCGAGCAACCTAGTGGCGCGGCCTTTTGCCTTTACTCAGGCGGAGTACTTCAGCCTGGATGACCCGCGTGACGCCCAGTCGCCAAACATGGAGTTTTGACATGCTGCGAGTGCTGCGTTTTGCCCTGTTGAGCCTGTGCCTGCTGCCGCTATGGACTGCTGCGGCCGAGGTAATTGAAGACTTTGCCGTGACCCTGCAGGTGCAGGCGGACGGCAACCTGCTGGTGACCGAGCGGATCACCGTGCAGGCCGAGGGTGAGCAGATCAAGCGTGGCATCTACCGCGATTTGCCGGTCAGTTACAGCTTGCCGCTGGGTTTGTTGCAGAGCAGCCCGATCACCCTGCTTGGGGTGAGCCGCGATGGTCAGGCGGAGCGGGCGCGGGTCGAGCAGAACGGTAGCTGGGTGCGCTACTACCTCGGTTCTGCTGACCATGTGCTGCAACCGGGGCGCTATCAATATGAGCTGCGTTATCGGGTTGAGCGCCAGCTGTTGCACCACCTCAATACCGACGAGCTGTACTGGAACGTCACCGGCAATGGCTGGAGCTTCCCGATTCAGCACGCTTCGGTGGAAGTGCTGTTGCCGAGGGGCGCGCGGATCGGCCAGCGTGCCGCCTACACCGGTGGCTGGGGCAGCCAGGACAAGGCCTATGAAGTGGTCGAACAGCGCGATGATTACCTGCGCCTGATCACCACGCAGGGCTTACCGGCCTATCAGGGCCTGACAGTCGCTGTGGAGTGGCAAGCCGGGCTGGTCACTCGGCCGGGCTTGGTTGAACGGGGCGGCGCCTTGTTGCGCGATAACCTCGGCCTCTGTCTGGGTGCGCTGCTGTTGGTCGGTCTGGTGCTGTTCTACCTGCGCGCCTGGGACCGGGTTGGCCGCGACCCTGAGAAAGGCCTGATCATTCCGCTGTTCGAGCCCCCGCAGGGCATGAGTGCGGTGCAGGCCGGCTACCTGTGGAATCGCGGCTTCAAAGGGGCTTATCAGGATGCGCGGGCGTTCAGTGTGTGGCTCACCGATATGGCGATCCGCAAGCACCTGCATCTCGAAGACAAGCCGCGTGGCGGCGGTTTTACCCTGGCCCGTGGCACGGGTGAGCGTGATGACTTCAGCGAGGCGGATCGTGAGCTGCGCAAACGCCTGTTCCCGGCCAATAAGGAAGGCATCGCCCTGGAAATTGGCAGTGACTACGAGCCACGCCTGGCTGACGCCGTTGCCTGGCTGAAAACCCAGCTGCAAAAACAGGGCAAGGCCTGGTTCAGCAATAACCGCGGACTCTGGACCTGGGGCTTGGTGTGGGCGATTGTCGGCTGCCTGATCATGGTGTTAACCGACGCTCGCAGCGAAGACGATATGGCCGCTGGCTTGGCGGGTGTGGTGTTCTCCATAGGCTTTGGCGTGCCGTCGCTGTTTGTGTTGTACATGGCCTGGCATCAGCCCAGCGTGGGTAAACAGATTGGCCTGGTCCTAGTGGGGTTGATGTTTTTTTGGCCGGTGCCGGTTGGCCTTTGGATGCTCAGCGATGCGGCGTCGGTGCCGGCCTTGCTGCTGCTCTGCCTGTATGTGTTGGTGGTGGTGTTATTTTATTACCTGCTGCCGGCACCATCGGTCGAAGGGCGGCGTTTGCTGGATCAGCTGGAAGGCTATCGCGACTACCTGCAACTGGCGGAGAGCGATGTGCTGGCATTGGCCGGCAATGCCCCGGCGATGAGCATCGCGCTGTACGAGAAACACCTGCCCTATGCCATGGCCCTGGGCGTGGAAGAGAAATGGAGTGCACGTTTTAGCGCAGCGCTGGCCAGCGGCCTGATCGACCCGGCGCAGCGTGACTATCAGCCCGACTGGTACCACAGCCGCAGCAGCTTCAGCACACCGTTGGCCATGAGTGCCGCCTTGGCTGCTGGCCTGAGCAGCGCCACGGCGCTGGCGTCATCACCCCCGTCGAGCAGCTCGTCAGGCGGTGGGGGTTCATCCGGCGGCGGTTCGTCTGGTGGTGGCGGCGGTGGCGGGGGAGGCGGCGGTTGGTAGAGCGCTTTTGTGGGAGGGGCTTTAGCCGCGATCAAGGTTAGTCGCGGCTACGACTGCATGGATGCAGGAGGTAGAGCGAAGCAGGATTCTCGAGCCGAAAGCCCCTCCACACATCATGACTTCAGCAACGCTAAGGCTTTCGGGTTTCCTGCAGCTTGGCCAGCAAGGCTTCGCTTTTCGCCAACTGTTCGGCTTCGCTGAGCTGTGGGTTTTCCAGCACGCTGTCGAGCTGCTCGATCAGCTCGCTTTGTCGGTTGATCCGTTCATCCAGTTTTTCCAGCTTAATCTGGTTACGCCAGCTCCATAGCGCCAGGGCGCAGGCGGCCAGAACCACGGCGGCCAGCACGATAATCGTCAGGGTGTTCATCGCAGCTCCAGAGTTTTGTGCATCAGCATGCGCGGCAAGTTAACAGCGCCACGCGTCACCGTCTGTGCCTGCTGCACAGAAAATCCCTGATGGGCAAAAAACGCCTGCGCCACTAGGCTGGCCTCGGTAAACAGCTCACGGGCGCCGGCCGCTCGCAGCCGTTGCTCGGCTGCCGCATACAAGGCGCTGGCGACACCCTGGCGGGCAAAGCCGGGTGCGGTGAATAGCAGATCGATATGGCCATCAAGGCTGAAGCCGATAAAGCCGGCGATAGCTCGGCTATCTTCGGCGATAAGCAGTTCAAGTGACGAGAAACGTGTTTTCCAGGCAGGCATATCTGCAGTCGCCGGAGCCCAGGCCTGGCGCTGCGTCGTAGTGCGGCGCAGTCAGCTGGCTAACCGAGGCCTGAAACAACGTAACGATGGCTGGCAGGTCCTGGGCTTGGTAGGCGCGCAGGGTAAGGTTTGGCGTTGGCATGGCTGGCATCGAAAAGGCAGTGAACTGTAACAGCAAACTTGTCAGATTCGTCAGGCCGTTGCGACTCAGCCACAGCTAGCGGTGCAGACGGAAAGCCCTGGCGTATTTGATCGTTCCACGTGAAACCCCTATGGATGCTGGCTCTCAGTCTGGTTTCGTGCGTTTAGTGCGGAAGCAGGCCAGGTCATTCAGCAGCAATTGAGCTTCGGTTAAACACATTAAGTGTTATGTTATAACTCACTGCTTGCTATGTCTGATCAATGCTGGAGCCTCCTGTTATGCCCAACCGTCTTCCCGTCACCGTGCTGTCCGGCTTTCTCGGTGCCGGCAAAAGCACCTTGCTCAACGCCATCCTGAAAAACCGCCAGGGCCTGAAAGTGGCGGTGATCGTTAACGACATGAGCGAGATCAACATCGATGGCAGCGAAGTTCAGCGTGATGTCAGCCTGAACCGCGCCGAAGAAAAACTGGTGGAGATGAGCAACGGCTGCATCTGCTGCACCCTGCGCGAAGACCTGCTGGAAGAAGTTGGCCGCCTGGCCCGCGATGGTCGCTTCGACTACTTGCTGATCGAATCCACCGGCATTTCCGAGCCGCTGCCGGTAGCCGAGACCTTCACCTTCCGGGGTGAGGATGGCCAGAGCCTGGCCGACATAGCGCGCCTGGACTGCATGGTGACGGTAGTCGACGGGGTGAACTTCCTACGCGATTTCCACGAGGCCGAAAGCCTGGCCAGCCGGGGCGAAACCCTCGGCGAAGACGATGAGCGCTCGATCACCGATCTGCTGATCGAGCAGGTGGAATTCGCCGATGTGCTGCTGATCAGCAAGATCGACCTGATCAGCAGCCATGAGCGCGAAGAGTTGATGGCCATCCTCAAGGGCCTGAATACCCACGCCGAAATCGTGCCTATGGCCATGGGCGCAGTGCCGCTGGAGAAGATCCTCAACACCGGCCGTTTCGACTTCGAGCGCGCCGCCCAGGCACCGGGCTGGCTCAAGGAGCTGCGCGGTGAACATGTGCCGGAAACCGAGGAATACGGCATTGCCTCCACGGCTTACCGGGCGCGCAAGCCGCTGCACCCCGAGCGCTTCTTCAACTTTATTAATCGCGAATGGACCAATGGCCGCCTGCTGCGCAGCAAGGGTTTCTTCTGGCTGGCCAGCAAGTATCAGGAGGCCGGCAGCTGGTCCCAGGCGGGCGGTTTGATGCGCCATGGTTTTGCCGGGCGCTGGTGGCGGTTTGTGCCTAAGACGCAGTGGCCGACCGACGACGAAGGCCTGCAGGCGATCATGAAAAACTGGCAAGCCGAGACTGGCGACTGCCGCCAGGAACTGGTGTTTATCGGCCAGAACATCAACTTCGCCCAATTGACCGCAGAGCTGGATGCCTGCCTGCTTACCGAGGCGGAAATGGCCCTGGGTGTGGACGCCTGGCGGGCGTTACCTGACCCGTTCGGCCCCTGGCATGAGCAGGCTGCGTGATGCTGGCACCTGTACTGCGTCAGCCGTTGCAGCAGGTCAGTAGCGAGCAGATCGAGGTGCTCGGCGAGGTGCTGCGTGATGAGGTCAACCTGGCTGTCTGGCAGCGCCAGTTGCCGGCACAGATCAGTGACTTCGCCAACGCCTTGTTGGCTCAGGGCGAGGCGTTGGGGCAATCCATCGTGCTGGAGTTGGCCAGCCCGGAGAGTGAGCCGAACCTCGGTGGCTTGGTCGATGGTTACAGCGATCTGCCGGGCCAGGCGGCATTCTTGCAGGACGTCAGTTGGTTGGTCAGCGCCTTTGCCTGCCTGTTCGACGCCAAACGCATCGGCCTTCGCCTGCGCATTCTCGACCAAGCCATGTGCCCGCGCTTTCACGTTGATCATGTGCCGGTACGGCTGATCACCAGTTACGTCGGGGTGGGCAGTGAGTGGCTGGCGGAAGGTGTGATGGCGCGCCGTCGTCTCGGTGATCCGACGGCTGAGCCGAGCGATGTCGCATTGATTGAGCGTGCTGAGACTGGCCATGTACTGCTGGCCAAGGGCGAAAAATGGATTGGTAACGAGGGCGGCGGCTTGATCCACCGTTCACCGCAGCCGCCGGCGGGTGAGCGGCGCTTGTTGCTGACGCTGGACTGGCTGGCCTGAATTCAGGCAAAAAAATAGGCTGCGGATAAAGCAGCCTTAAGTACCAGAAAGGCACACCGGCGCGTGACCCGGTATCCAGGGGAGGGGTACTCAAGGCCACTAGAACATAGCTAGGGTTACGCTTTGATGACGGTGTTTGTACGCCAGAGAACTCGTATCAGGACCTTATGGTCTGTCGCTTTGCGTGGGAGGGCTTCAGCCGCGACTGATCTGGCGGCGCTAAGAACGTCGCGGCTAAAGCAGAACGCCGCCCGGCCCCTCCCACATAGCCTAGCGTTGCACCGACAAAGTGGTATGAGCACTGCAATATTGCCTGCGCCGGAGTTTTAACAGCCTGCTAGCGCGCCATCCACACGCCCTTGCTCTGCTTTTCGCAGAAGGGCTTGAGGTAATTGGCATCGCTGGCCACGCCGTAATAATGCACATCCTGCTTGTACGGCGTGCCGCCCACCGTGGAATTTCGGCACACGCCGAAGGCCCCCATCGGGCACTGTTCGACAAACTCCACGGCCACCTTCTGGCCCTTTAGCTGCGGCTGGCAGAAGCCGGTGCGGAACAGGTTGGGCGGAATGCTGCGGTTCTGCTGGCAGACCTTCACATCCAGGCGCTCAGCCTGGCTATGCACCACACAGGCTTCGCCCCAGGCCAGGCCGGACAGTGAAAACAGGCTCAGCAGCAAAAAAGCGCGCATCAATTGACCCTCCAAAAATATGCCGGCGACTCTAGCATTTTAATCAGTCTGCGTAGGGCCACATCCTCCGGTGCTGTAGGCCGTTAGAATGGCCACAACCGAAATCTACTTCCTGATGGACAGTGGCATGCGCCGATCATGCTGAAAAATATCCCCACCCATCTGATTGCCGGGCCGCTCGGTGCCGGTAAGACCAGCTTGATCCGTAACTTGTTAGACCAGCGGCCGACTCATGAACGCTGGGCGGTGTTGATCAATGAGTTCGGTCTGATTGGTCTGGACGCTGCACTGTTGACCACTGATGACGACGGTATTGCCTTAGGCGAAGTGGCCGGCGGTTGCCTGTGCTGCGTTAATGGAGTGCCGTTTCAGGTTGGCCTTGGCCGCCTGTTGCGCAAAGCCAAACCGCATCGCCTGCTGATCGAACCCTCCGGCCTCGGCCATCCGCTGCAATTACTCGCACAGCTGCGCGAAGCGCCCTGGGCTGGCGTGCTGGCGGTACAAGAGCCGCTGCTGGTGCTCGACGCGCAGGCGCTGGCGGCAGGTGTTGCGTTGCCGGACAGCCAGCAGGCAACCCTGAGCAGCGCCGGCTTGTTGCTGCTGAACAAGGCCGAAGGGCTGGATGATGCGACCAAGGCGCGCATCCAAACGCAGCTGCCGGCACGCCCGATTTACTGGACCCGTCAGGGCGCACTGCCACTGGCAGCGCTGCCTGGCTTTAGCACCCATGCCGAGAGCGGCGGCGCGCTGGATAATCTGCCCACGGCAGCGGCGCCATTGCCGCAGCTGTGGCGCAGTCCGAATGAGCCAATCTGCCAGATTCAGCAACAGGCCGAAGGCTGGAGCATCGGCTGGCGCTGGCACCCCAGCCAGCAGTTTGAGCTGCTGCGCGTCCAGCAGTGGCTAAGCAGTCTACCCTGGCGCCGCGCCAAGCTGGTGCTGCACAGCAACGCCGGCTGGCTATCCGCCAACGCCCTGAACGGCCAGGCCCTGCACTGGCAAACCAGCGAATGGCGCAAGGACTCGCGGCTGGAGCTGATCTTTAGCGAGGCGCAGGATGTGCCGGCGCTGCAGGCTGCGTTTGCGCAATGCGTGCTGCCCTGAGGCGAAAGGCCAGTGGGTGTTGATAAACTGCGGCCACTTTTTTCTGGATAGCGCCCATGCAATTGCTTCCCTGGTCCCATGACTGCTCGGCGGGCTTCACCCTACGCGGTTGGCATACGCCGCCTTCGGGCAAGCCGCTGCTGCATTTTTTGCACGGCAATGGTTACTGCGGGCGGGTTTATACGCCCTTGTTGCAACGGCTCAGCGAAGACTTCGACCTGTGGCTGTGCGACGTACAGGGCCATGGCGAGAGTGATCATGGCGGGCGTTTTCATGGTTGGAACCGCAGTGCCGAGTTGGCGCTGGAGGCGTTTGCGCTGGGGCGTGAGCGCTATGGCGATGTGCCGGTGTTTGCCGTGGGCCATAGTTTTGGCGGGGTGCTGAGCAGCCTGATGCTGGCCCAGCAGCCGCAGCTGTTCCAGCGCGCGGTATTGCTCGACCCGGTCTTATTCAGCCCGGCGATGATCGGGGTGATGGCGCTATCCGATGTGGTCGGCCTAAGCCGGCGCACCACTCTCGCCAGCAAGGCGCTCAAGCGGCGCAGCAGTTGGCCAGACCGCGCGGCTGCACACTCGGCCCTGCATGGCCGGGGGATGTTTCGTGGTTGGACCGAAGAAGCCTTTGCCGCCTATATCCAGCACGCCTTGAAAGACGGCGATAACGGCGCCGAGTTGAAATGCCGGCCGAGCCGCGAGGCAGATATTTTCAGCTCATACCCCAAGCGTTTGTGGCCCTCGCTGGGCAACGTGACAACGCCGACTCAGGTGCTGTATGGGCAGCACAGTTACCCCTTTGTGGCTAAGTCGGTGGCACGCTGGTGTGCCAGCAATAGCCATGTCAGTGCGCATGTGGTGCCGGGCGGGCATTGTTTTATGCAAGAACAACCGGCCGACAGCGCCGCCCGCGTGGTGCACTTTTTATTGCAGCGTGATTAGCCATCAGTCGCGGCGAGGATAAGCGCTCTTAGTGGCGCGGCGTGTTGTCATCGGCGTCGTGCCGCTGGCTGCGCCATTGCTGCATTTCAATCACCTGGGCGCTGGGCGCCGGCGGCTCGCGAAATGGATGGGGTGCCAGTTCGATCCGTCCCAACTGCCTGCCGAACAAGGTGATGCTGCCGATATGCCGTTGCTCGCCGGTCACCGTGAACTCGAAGCCATACACCCGTGCCAGGCGTTTGCGGCCCCGGGCATCGGGCAATAGCGCGAGCCGGCGCAGCGCGACATTTTCATCAAGCAACTCGATGTCGGCCTTGGCGCAGTGCTGCTTTACCAGCGCCAGCGCGTGTTCACGCAGGCCGTGGGCGTGCCACAGCCAGGCGCAGGCAGTGGCAAACAGCATCACGAGAAACACATCGAAGAGGTCGATCATGCAGGCTCCGGCAGCAGCAGGCTAATGGCTTAGCCTTCTGCTTGGTTAAGCGCCTGATAGCGCTGTTGCAGTTCGTGGCGAATCTGCCGGCGTTGCAGGCCTTGGCGCTGGCGGCGCAGGCCGTCCGGGGTGTCGGGGGTTAAGGCCGGAATAACCACGGGCTTACCCTGTTCATCCATCGCAACCATGGTGAAAAAGCAGCTGTTGGTATGGCGTACCGAACGCTCGCGGATATTTTCCGTGATCACTTTGATGCCAATTTCCATCGAGGTGCGGCCGGTGTAGTTGACCGAGGCGAGGAAGGTCACCAACTCACCGACATGGATCGGCTCGCGAAAAATCACTTGATCCACCGACAAGGTCACCACGTAGCAACCGGCATAGCGGCTGGCGCAGGCGTATGCGACTTCATCGAGGTATTTGAGCAGGGTGCCGCCGTGAACATTGCCAGAGAAATTGGCCATGTCCGGGGTCATCAGGACGGTCATCGACAGCTGGGCGGTTCCGGCTTGCATAGGGCACTCTGTGGCGGGCTGATGGAGCGTGTAGGCGCTGTGACGCGCTGCACGCCCGTCACGGTACTGGTTGCGACAAACCATAAGCAAGCGCCTTGCCGCGCAACGGCTGCTTGGCACCGCTGTGGCTTAGGGCATTTCGGTTTCCAGCGCTTGCGCCGGTGGCAGGTAAGCGGTGCGCTCGGTATGGCCAAGCGGTTCGCCAATTTGGCGGCAATTCAGGCCTGCAGTTGCAGGCTGTGCTCCAGCTCGCCGGCGCTGTAGGCGAGACCTGGCGAAAGCCCAAACCGTGCGCCTGCACCCGCGGTTTCCAGCGGGTGGGCGCAGTGTGTTGGCGGTATATGAATGCAGCCAGCACCTGGGGCAGGGGGGCGGTTTGCTGCTGATCAGGCGTGGGTCAGGTACCAACGCCAGTCCTGTTCGCCGACTTCGCCCATAAACTGGCGGAACTCATTCCACTTGATCGCCAGAAACACCTTGAGGAACTCCTCGCCCAGTGCCTGTTTGGCCCAGGCCGAATTTTCCAGGGCGCGCAGGGCGGTCAACCAGTCAGTGGGCAGGGTTTCGCGGGCCTGCTCGTAGCCGTTGCCGATGATTTCCTCGCCCGGGTCGATCTGGTTGGTGATCCCGTGGTGAATGCCGGAAAGGATCGCCGCCGCTGCCAGATAGGGGTTGGCGTCGGCGCCGCAGATGCGGTGTTCGACATGCCGGCTCTTGGCCGGGCCGCCGGGTACACGGAACGACACGGTGCGGTTATTCACGCCCCAGCTCTTGGCCAGCGGCGCGTAGCTGTTGGCCTGGAAGCGGCGGTAGGAGTTGGCGTTGGGGCAGAAAATCGCCAGGGCATCATTCAGCGTGGCCATCATGCCGCCGATGGCGTGCTTGAGCAGCGGCGTGCCATGTGGGTGTTCCGAGGCCATCAGATTGTTGCCGTCGGCGTCGGCCAGGCTGACGTGCATGTGCATGCCACTGCCGGCCTGATCGCCGAACGGCTTGGCCATAAAACAGGCCTGCAGGCCGTGCTTATTGGCTACGCCTTTGACCAGGCGTTTGTAGCGCACGCCTTCATCGATCGCCTGCAGCGCGTCGAAGCGGTGTTCCAGGGTCAGCTCGACCTGGCCCGGGGCGTATTCGGAAATCGCCGTGCGCACCGGTAGACCCTGCACTTCGCAGGCGCTGTAGAGGTCATCGAGGAACGGCTGCAACTGCTCCAGCTCGTACACGCCGTAGACCTGCGGCGCCTGCGGGCGCAGGCCATTGGTTTGCAGGGCCGGCTGCGGGCGACCATTGGCGTCGCGGGTCTTGTCCAGCAGATAGAATTCCAGCTCGACTGCCATTACCGGGTGGTAGCCGTCGGCCTTCAGCCGGTCGATGGCGCGGATCAGCACATGCCGTGGATCAGCCGGCGCAGCGGGCAGGCCTTGGGTCGGGTGCATGCTTACCTGCAGCTGACCGGTGGGAGTCGTGCGCCAGGGTTGCAGGGTCAGGCTGCCGGGGATTGGGTAGGTCCAGCAGTCGGCGTCGGCGACTTCCCAGACCAGGCCGCTGTCTTCCACGTCCTCGCCCTGAATAGTCAGCGCGAGGATCGAGCTGGGCAGCGGTCGGCCGTTCTCGTAAATGGCCAGCAACTCGTCGCGGTGCAGCAACTTGCCGCGGGGAATGCCGTTGGCGTCGATCAGCATAAGCTCAATCAGACGCACCTCGGGGTGCTGGGCGAGGAAGTCGTGGGCTTCCTGAATATCGGCGCATTGCATGGTGGTGTCCTGGGTAGGATGGGTTAGCCGCGAAGCGGCGTAACCTATCGATGCACTCTGATGGGTATCGCTGCGCTCAACCCATCCTACGGTTTCTGTCGGCGGGTTACTCGCGGGCGCCGGGGATGGCCAGCAGCTCGGTCAGGGCTTGGTCGAGCATGGCGATCAGTGTGTCCACATCATCAGCCGATGTGCTCGGGCAGCACAGGGTCATGTTGTGGAACGGGGTGATCAGGATGCCGCGGTTGATCAGGTACAGGTGCAGGGCCATCTGCAGCTCGTCGTGGAAGGCTGCTTCGGCCTCGGCGCCGGTCTTCGGTGACACCGGGCAGAACTGGAACTCACTGCGCGCGCCCAACTCGGTCACCGACCACTTGAGGTCGTGCTTGCCGATCAGCGTGCGGAAGCCATCGGCCAGGCGCTTGGCCAGCGGCAGCATGTGGTCATATGCGGCTTGCGTCATCACCTGTTCCAGGTTGGCGCGCATACAGTGCATGGCCAGGGCGTTGGCCGAAAGCGTGGTGCCCATGCCGCTGTGACCGTGGCCATGGCTGCCTTCGCTGGCGCGTTTGCGCGCAGCGGTCATGGCTTCGGCCATCGCCGCGCTGCAGCCGAAGATGCCGCACGGCACGCCGCCGGCAATCGGTTTGCCGACCACGAAGAAGTCCGGGTCAAGGTTCCACAGCTGGGTGCAACCGCCCATGTCGGTGGAGATGGTGTGGGTCTCGTCGATGATCAGCAGCGCGCCGTACTTGCGGGTCAGCTCGCGGCACTTCTGCATAAAGCCCGGCTCGGGCAGAACCATGCCGATGTTGGTCATCGCCGGCTCGCAGAGCAGGGCGCAGACGTCGCCTTTCGCCAGCGCCGCTTCCAGCGCCGCCACGTCGTTGAACGGGATCGAGCGGCTGTATTCGGTCAGGTCATAGGCCTGGCCGACCAGGCCGGAGCGCGGCACGGTTTCGCCATCGATGCAGCGCACCATCACGTCGTCCACCGTGCCGTGGTAGCAGCCGTCGAACACCAGCAGGGTTTTGCGCTGGGTGATCGCGCGGGCCCAGCGCAGCACGTAGCGGTTGGAGTCGGTCGCGGTGGCGGTAACCTGCCAGAACGGCAGGCCGAAGCGCGCGGCCAGCAGCTCACCGCAGACCACCGCGTCTTCACCCGGCAGCATGGTGGTCAGGCCATTGTTGCCCTGTTCGGCAATAGCCTTGGCGATCGGGTCCGGCGAGTGGCCGAACATGGTGCCGGTGTCGCCCAGGCAAAAATCGATGTATTCGTGGCCGTCGACATCATAGAAGCGTGCGCCCTTGGCGCGTTCGACGAACAGCGGCACCGGCGTCGACCAGTCGGCCATCCAGTGCATCGGCACGCCGCCGTACAGTGAGTTGCGCGCCCGTTCGGCCAGGGCCACGGATTTCGGATTGCGCGCGATAAAACGCTCACGCTCGCGCTGGGCGAAAGCTTCTACGGCGGATGGGCGGATACCACTGGCAGTCATGTTGAACACCTCGTTCGAATATCTGCACATGCTATTTTGTGATCACAGAAAACTCAAGCGTTGGTTTGGTCAGGCTTTATTGTTAGATTAAAGCTACATTTGTGATCACAGGATGTTGAGCAATGGTCTTTGAACAGCAAGTTGCGCTGATCAGCGGTGCGGGCAGTGAGTCGGGCATCGGCCTGGCGATTGCCCGTCGTCTGGGCCGTGCCGGTGCGCGCGTGCTGCTGACCGCCAGCAGTGCGCGGGTCGAGCAACGCGCCGCTGAACTCTGTGCAGAAGGTATAGACGCACGGGCCAAGGCGGCGGATCTGACCGATGAACAGCAGGTCGCCGAATTGCTCGACTGGGCGCAGGCGCAGTGGGGGCAGATCGACATTCTGGTGAACAACGCCGGCATGGCGATGCAAGGCAGCCCGGAGCCGTTCGCCGAGCTGGCGGATATGGACCTGGCGACCTGGAACCTATCCATCGCGCGCAACCTCGGCACTGCCTTTCTGCTCACCCGCGCGGTGCTGCCGGGCATGCGAGCGCGCGGCTACGGGCGCATCGTCAACATCAGCTCAACTACCGGCACCCGTGGCAGTAATCCTGGCGAGGCGGCCTACAGCGCCGCCAAGGCCGGCATGCTCGGCCTTAGCATGGGCCTGGCGCTGGAAGTGGCCAAACAGGGCATCACGGTCAACAGCGTGGCACCGGGTTGGATTGCTACGGGTTCCAGCACCGAGGAAGAGCGCCATGCGGCCGAGTACACGCCCATGCGCCGCGCCGGGCGACCTGAGGAAGTGGCAGCGGCGGTGGCCTTTTTGGCGTCGCGCGAGGCCAGCTATATCACCGGCGAAGTGATCGTGGTGGATGGCGGTAACTGCCTAATCGAAAACAAAGCCCCCTGAGCGCTTCTGCGTCGGTCAGGCGTTGTTGCAGGGATACTCGAAAATGCTCATTGACTGCAGTCAACTGCGCTTTTCCAGCACCCCTGCGCCTAGCCGGCCTCTAGCAGCACCACTCAGACCAATTTGCCGAACGTCGGAGAACACCATGCACAACTGCTCGCTAACTCTTGCTCAACTCCCCGCACCACCGGCACAAGGACGCTGCTGAACCATGGCCGACAACCTGCAGGATCAACTCTACCAACGTATTCGTGAAGGCCTGCTGGCTGGGCGTTTTCAGCCCGGCGAGCGCTTGAAAATCCGCGACTTGGCCGCCGAATGGGGCACCAGCCCGATGCCGGTGCGCGCGGCCTTGCAGCGCTTGGTTGCCGAAGGCGCATTGGAAGGCGAGCCGCAGCGCTCGGTGCGCGTACCACCGATGACCCGCGAGCGCTACCAGCAGATCTTTCAGGTGCGCCTAGCCCTCGAAGGCCTGGCCGTTGAACTGGCCACGCCACGGCTGACCCCTGCTGACCTGACCGAGCTGCGCGGTTGTGTGGCGCGTATGGATCAGGCCATCGAGCAGCGCCAGGTGCAGGCCTATCTGGATGCCAACAGCCAGTTCCACCTGCACCTCTACAGCGCCTGCGGTAATCCGGTGTTGCTGCGCAACATCGAGTCGCTGTGGTTGCAGGTCGGGCCGTTTTTCAATCGACTGTTCACCGAAGCCGACCTGTCGCTGCGCCTCAACGACTTCCATGAAGACGCCTTCAGTGCCATCGAAGCGGGGGATGGCAAAGCGGCGCGTGAGGCCATGGAGCAGGACCTGAACTACTTCGCGCGCTTTCTGCTTAACCTGCTGGATCTGGAGCAAACCGCCAAGCGGGCTGAGCGCGCTTGACGGGCGGCGTGACGGCTTAGCTTTCCAACCACACGTCGCGTACCCAGTGCCAGACCGACTCCCAGGTTTCGTCTTCGTTGATTTCAGTGGTGTCGGCTTCCCACAGCAGCACGGTGCCGTCTTCTTCGACCACGTAGTAGTTGCCGTGGTCTTCGCACAGCGGCACGAACTCGCGTGGCACGCCGAGGGACCATGCGGTGGCGGCAACTTCCGGTAGGTAGGTGTGTGATTGCGGATCGCTGGCGGTCACCGGCTCCAGGCGGCCGTAGACCACGTCGCTGACTTGCAGCAGGTATTCGCGCAGGGCGTAGGGCAGGTGGATAAGGATCTGTTCCTGGATCTCCACCAGCACTTCTTCTTCCGGAAGTTCCAGCGGCACTGGCACGGGTTCGTTGAGTTCGCGCAGTTGTTCGATGACTTCTTCCACGGGCGTTGTCTCTTTTGCAGGTAATACGGGAGCGTCTTATACCCTAGACGGGTCTAAGCCAAAAGCTGGCAAAGTGCTATCGTCCAGCTTACGTGGTCGTCAATTTTAACGTCACTCAATGGTCTTGCCATGAAAAGCCCAACGCAAGCGTCTGAAGACGGCGTCATCAGTGAGGAGCAGCGGCTGCAGTTGCTGACTGCGGCAGGCAAACGTAATCGTCTTTTCATTATTGGCGTGGCCGGTTTGCTCGGCACCCTTATGCTTATTTCGGCTGGGCTGAATATCTACAGCCTGTTCAGAGCCGATGATGCACCGCGTATTGAGGCACTGGAGCAACAGGTTCTAACGCTTGAGCAACGCTTGTCGGTGCAGCAAACCGCCCTGAGTAATCTGGAAGCGTTGCTGGCCAGTCAGCAAGCCTCGCAGCTGACCGGTTTGTTCGAGCGCGCGGAAAACCCTGACAGCATCGTTCAAGTGAGCAAGGTGTTGCAGGCTCAAGAGCGTGACTATCAGCAGGTGATGCAAGGTTTAAAGGTGGGCATGCGCGACCTGGCCAATATGCTGCCCGGCTCACGTAGCTGGCTGGCGGACTATCAGGAAGTGATTGATCGGGCGCAGCTCAACAGCCGTAAGCGCAGTGAAGAGATTCAGGCCTGGAGCGATAAGGCTTTGCAACCGATCCCGGCGGCCAAGCCGCCGGGCACATCTGTCGATCCGGGCTAAGCGTTAGCCCATATGGAAGAAGGCCAGCTTGTTGCCATCGTGGTCGCGGAAATAAGCGCCATAGAAGCCAGGCATGCGCTCGCCGGGTTCGCCTTCGCTGGTTGCACCGAGTTCGATGGCCTTGGCATATAGCGCGTCGACCCCTTCGCGGGAGCCGCCGGGCAAGGCGACCATATTGCCGTTACCCGGGTTAGGTGCTTGCTTGTCATAGGGCACGCATACGGCAAACATCGGTTGACCCTTGGCAACGCCATAGAACGCGGCGCGGCCGATATCCATGACGATTTTGGCACCCATTTCGGCCAGCAGCGGGGTGTAGAAGGCTTTGGCTTTTTCCATATCGGCGGTGCCGACCATTGCGTATCCGATCATTGCTCAATCCTCGTGGTGGTGATGCTCAGGCAGTGCTCAGCTTGCGCTCAGAGTGAATCCGGCGCTAGCCCATCTGTTTGCTGAATGAGCGTGCAGAAAAAACCCGGGCATGCCCGGGTTTTCGGTGTTGCAGTCGGTATTAGCCGTTCTGGCGGATACCCGCGACCAGCCACGGCTGGTTATCACCGGCCGCACGCTCCAGGCGCCAGCTTTCGCTGAACGCTTCGCCTTGGTCGAAGCGCGACGTTTTGGCCACGCCGGTGAAGGTCAGAGTGGCGACGGTTTTGTCGCTGAGGTCATCGACGCCATCCAGCTGCACGTTGAGATCGTCGACATAGGTGGACTGGAAGCCATCACCCAAGTCAGCACGTTCGCGGCTGAGGAACTCCAGCAGCTGCGGCGTGACGAATTCGGCGATCTTGTCCATTTCGTTAGCATCCCAGTGCTGCTGCAAGCTGAGGAAGTGCTCACGACCGGCGCTGACAAAGCTCTGCTCGTTAAACCAGGCTGGCGCATTGATCACCGGCTTGATCGCAGCAGCGGCGCTGCTACCACCAAAGATCGAGGCAGGGGCTGCAGGCATTTCACGCTGCATCGGCGCACCGTTGGCGGTCACAGGACCGGCCTGACGACGACGGGCGGCGAGGAAGCGGAACAGCAGGAAGGCGATCAAACCGAAGATCAGCATGTCCATGATCTGCAGGCCTTCAAAGCCGTCACCCATAAACATTGACGCCAGCAAACCACCTGCTGCGATACCGGCCAATGGGCCTAACCAGCGCGATGCGCCGCTGGCTGCAGCCGTTTGACGACCTGCAGCTGCTGGAGCAGCCGATTGCTGGGCTGGTGCTTGACGTGCTTGATGGCTTGGCGCGGAGCCGAAGGATTTGCTGCCGCCAAAGCGCTTGGCTTCGGCGTCGAAGCTCATGGTCAGGCCGACGCTGAGGCACATGGCCAGGGCAATGCTAAGGAAACGCTGCATGATTGGCTGTCTCTTGGTTATTGGATCTACGCGCGGCATCTTGCCCGGCGTGGTTAGCGCTGGCTAGCCATAGAATGTTTCCGGCTTTTGCCTTGCTGCGCTGAAGTGACGAATGAGCTGTGGCGAAACCGCAAGCGCAACCCAGGGGCTGCGCTTGTAAGGCTTGAGATACAGGGCGTTAGCGCCAGTTGTACAACTCTTTCTCCGACAGCTGATGCATCAGGCTGGCTTGGGCCTGGAAGGCTTGCATCGAGGCCCAAATACGCCCGTTCAGTTCGTTTTGCCCGGCCAGCTCACCCAGCACCACGGTGCTTTCATGTTGCATGGCGGCCAGCACCTCATCAGGGAAGCGCTTGAGCAGGGTGCCTTGTTGTTTCAACTGATCCAGGGCCAGGGCGTTGTTGTAGACATAATCGTCGAGCATGTCCTGGTTCGCCGCGCGGGTGGCTTCCGTGAGGATCGCCTGCAGATCAGCCGGCAGGCTATCGAAGGCCTTCTGGTTGATCAGCAGCTCCAGCACCGCCTGCGGCTCTTGCCAGCCTGGGTAGTAGTAGAACTTGGCTGCCTTGTGCAGGCCAAAGGCCAGATCGTTATAGGGGCTGACCCAGTCGGTGGCGTCGATCGTGTTGGTTTGCAGGGCGGTGAACACTTCGCCGCCGGGCAGGTTGACGGTGGTGGCGCCGAGCTTGCTCAGCACTTCGCCGCCGAGGCCGGGCATGCGGATCTTCAGGCCTTTGAGGTCATCCAGCGAGTTGATTTCTTTGTTGTACCAGCCGCCCATCTGCATGCCGGTGTTGCCCACGGCCAGCGGCTTCACGCCGTGCGGGGCATAGGCTTCCTCCCACAATGCCTGACCGCCACCTTTGCTTAACCAGGCGTTCATTTCTGGCGTCGACAGGCCGAATGGCACCGCTGTAAAGAACTGTGCAGCCGGTACTTTGCCCTTCCAGTAATACGCCGCGCCATGGCCCAGCTCGGCGGTGCCGCGCGACACCGCGTCAAACACCTCCAGCGGCGGCACCAGCTCGCCACCGGCATACACCTTGATGGTCAGGCGGCCATTGCTCATGGTCTTGACCCGCTCGGCCAAGCGCTCGGCTGACGTGCCTAGGCCGGGGTAGTTCTTCGGCCAGGCGGTGACCATCTTCCACTGGAAGTTTTCTGCGGCAGGCGACCCGGCGGCAGCTGTGGTTGCTGCTGCCTGCGAGGTGGCGGCTTCTTCCTTGCAACCGCTCAGGCCAAGGGCGGCGAGCAGGGCGCTGGCGAGCAGCAGGGGGCGGCGGATCATTGGGGTTCCTTATGAATTGAATGGACGGTTGGTCACAGCGCTTCCAGCTTGGCGTAGCTGAGCATCAGCCACTTACTGCCTTCGCTCTCGAAATTAACCTGCACCCGCGCCTGCGCGCCGGAGCCTTCGAAATTGAGGATGGTGCCTTCGCCAAACAGCGAATGCTGCACGCGCTGGCCGAGGTTGAAGCCGGTGTCCGGCACGGCGCTGCCAGCGAACATATTGTCGCCGCCCATATTGCGGCTCACCGCGCCAAACGGCCGGCTGACGCTGTTGCTCAGGCGCACTTCCTGAATCAGCTGCGGCGGAATCTCACGGACAAAGCGCGACACCTTGTTGTAGGTCTCGCTGCCGTACAGGCGGCGGGTTTCCGCATAAGTGATCACCAGCTTGCTCATGGCGCGGGTGATGCCGACGTAGGCCAGGCGGCGTTCTTCCTCAAGGCGGCCGGGCTCTTCCAGGCTCATCTTGTGCGGGAACAGGCCTTCTTCCATGCCCACCAGGAACACCTGGGGGAACTCCAGGCCTTTGGCGCTGTGCAGGGTCATCAGCTGCACACTGTCTTCGTTCTCTGCGGCCTGGGTGTCGCCGGCTTCCAGCGAGGCGTGACTGAGGAAGGCCTGCAGCGGGCTCAGCTCGTCGTCTTCGCTGTTCTCGAAGGTGCGCGCGGCGCTGACCAGCTCCTCAAGGTTTTCGATGCGCGCCTGGGCTTTTTCGCCTTTCTCGGCCTGGTGATAAGCAATCAACCCACTCTGCTCGATCACCGTCTGGGTTATCAGGTGCAGGGACATGTCCAGCGCTTTGGCAGACAGGTTGTTGATCAACTCGATAAACCCGGCTAAGGCACCCGAGGCACGGGCTGGCAGGGCTTTGGCCGCGACCATCAGGTTGATGGCGCCCCACATCGACACATCATGGGCGCGGGCGTATTCGCGGATCGCCTCGACGCTTTTCTCGCCGATGCCGCGCGCCGGCACGTTGATCACCCGTTCCAGCGCCGCATCGTTGCCACGGCCATCGAGCAAGCGCAGGTAGGCCATGGCGTTTTTGATTTCGGCGCGCTCGAAGAAGCGCTGGCCGCCGTAGATGCGATACGGGATTTTCTCACGCAGCAGGGCTTCTTCGAGCACCCGCGACTGGGCGTTGGAGCGGTAGAGAATTGCGATTTCGCTGCGCTTGAGGCCGTCCTTGCGCAACGCGTCCTCGATGGTTTCCACCACGTAACGCGCTTCGTCGTGTTCGTTGAACGCGGCGTACAGATTGATCGGCTCGCCGTCGCCGACATCAGTGCGCAGTTCTTTACCCAGGCGGCCCTGGTTATTGGCGATCAGGGCGTTGGCGGCGTTGAGGATGTTGGCGGTGGAGCGGTAGTTCTGCTCCAGACGGATGATTTCCGCCCCGGCGAAATCGCTGTCGAACTGCTGAATGTTCTCGATTTTCGCCCCGCGCCAGCCGTAGATCGACTGATCGTCGTCGCCGACCACCATCAGGCTTTCGCCGCCTTTGGCGAGAAAGCGCAGCCAGGCGTACTGCACAGCGTTGGTGTCCTGGAACTCGTCGACCAGGATATGCCGGAAGCGCCGCTGGTAATGCTCCAGCAGGCCCGGCTTGTCGCGCCACAGGTCGAGGGCGCGCAGCAGCAGTTCAGAGAAGTCGATCACCCCGGCGCGCGCGCAAGCCGCCTCGTAGCCTTCATAGATCTTCAGCATGGTGGCGAGAAACAGGTCGCCGCCGGGCTGGATATTCTTCGGCCGCAGGCCTTCATCCTTCTGTCCGTTGATAAACCACTGCGCCTGCTTGGGCGGCCAGCGTTGCTCGTCGAGGCCGAGGTCGCGGATCACTCGCTTAACGATGCGCTGTTGGTCGTCGGAATCGAGGATCTGGAAGTTTTCCACCAGGCCGGCTTCCTGCCAGTGCGCACGCAGCAGGCGATGGGCCAGGCCGTGGAAAGTACCGACCCACATGCCGGCCGGGTTCTGCCCGAGCACATCTTCGATGCGATGGCGCATCTCTGCGGCGGCCTTATTGGTAAAGGTCACCGACAGAATGCTGTGTGGCGAGACGTCCAGCCGCTGAATCAGGAAGGCAATACGGTGCACCAGCACGCGGGTTTTGCCGGAGCCGGCACCGGCCAGCACCAATTGATGACCAGGCGGCGTGGTAACCGCATGGTGTTGGGCTGGGTTGAGGGAGGTGAGTCGCTGATCAAGGTCATTTTGCATCGCGGCATTCTAGGGGGCGCAGCTGGGCAGGGCAAACCAGGCTGTCGCGTCGATTATTTTGGACGACTGGTGAGTCAGTTCAGCGGGCGCAGTCGGGCTATGGTCGGACGCGGCAATAGTCAGCTATTTCCGCTGTGAGTGAACGCACATCTGGCTTGGGCGATGCGTCTAGCTCGGGTATGCTGCGCCGATATTTAGGCAACCATTATAAGAAAATCGCCTATGACTTCGGCTATTCCATTAACTGATTTAAATGGCTTAACAGCGACTTCCGGCCCGGAAGTGACTCAGCTGTTTGCCACTGATATTGCTGCCGAGCGCACCCGCATGCTCTACCAGGGCTCGCGGGTGCCGACTCTGTTTATGCTGCTTAGCGGCATGGCGTGCACGTTTCTGTTGTGGGGTTTGCTGCCGCCGTTGTTGCTCGTGGGCTGGTCGGTCTGGCTGGTGATTCTGGCCATGCTGCGCCTGGTGCAGGTGCGTGCGTTCAACCATGCCTTGCCCAGCCGCCAGGCCGAGCGCTATTGGCGGCGCCTGTTCCTGCTTGGGGCCGGGGCGTCCGGGTTGACCCTGGCGTTTGCTGCCATTGCCCTGGTGCCTGCCGATGTGTTTTACCTGCAGGCCTTGGTCTACGGCCTGATTGCGGCGGCAATTCTCTCTGCCAGCGTGGCTTACGCCATCAGTTTTTCGGCTTTTCTGACCTTTGCGTTGCCCTGCCTGCTGCCCTCGATGGGCTATCTGCTGTTTAGCAACAATGCGCTGCAACAGGGCTGGGGCCTGCTCGCCAGTATCCTGTTGCTGACCTTGCTGGTGCTGGCTTGGCAGGTCAACCGCCTGGTACAGCGCAGCTTGCTGCAGCGCTTCCACAATCAGGCGTTGATCAGCAACCTGGAGCACGCCAAGCGCCAGGCCGAGGGGCTCAACAGCGAGCTGGTGCATGAAGTGGAACAGCGCCGCCGCGCCGAGCGTGAATTGCGCCATGCCCATGATGACCTGGAAATGCGCGTGGCTGAGCGCACGCTTGAGTTGGATGAAACCACCTACGCGCTGAGCAAGAGCCGCGCACGCCTGACCCTGGCCATTGAGGCCAGCGAGCTAGGCCTGTGGGACTGGGACCTGCAGAGCGATAAGGTGCACCACTCACGGCTTAAGGAAATCTTCGGCCTGGAGCCGCAGGACGTGCAGGTGATGCTGCGCGACCTCAAGCCGCGTCTGCACCCGGACGACCTGCCGGTGCTGCGCCGCGCGCTGGTCGAGCACATGAAGGGGCGCAGTGACGATTACCAGGTCGAATACCGCATCAAACATGCACAAGGCCATTGGGTGTGGATCGCTGACCGTGGCCGCGCTGTTGAACGCGACGCCAAGGGGCGCGTGCTGCGTATGCTGGGTACGCGCAGCGACATCACCGCACGCAAACTGCACGAACAGCAGCAGCAACTGGCCGCCACGGTTTTTGAAGCCGCCAGTGAAGGCATCGTGATTCTTGATCCCGACTACCGCCTGCTGTCGGTCAACCAGGCCTTCAGCGAAGTCACCGGGTATCGTCAGGACGAGGTGGTCGGCAAAAGCGCGATCAGCCTGACAAACAGTGGCGATAGCCGCCGGCAGTACCAAATGATTCGTCTGGAGTTAGAGAGCCGTGGTAGCTGGCGCGGTGAGCTGATTGAAACGCGCAAGAACGGCGAGTTGTATCCGCAGTGGCTGCAACTCAATGTGGTGCGCGATGCGCGCGGCAGTGTCAGTCATATCGTCGGTTTCTTCGCCGACTTGTCCTCGCGGCGCGAGGCCGAGGAGCGCCTGCGCTACCTGTCGCACTATGACGAGTTGACGGGCCTGGCCAATCGCAGCCTGTTCAAGCAGCGGTTGCATGAGGCCAGCCAGCGTGCGCGGCAGAATGGGCGCAGCATCGCCTTGCTGCACGTCGACCTGGACCGCTTCAAACTGCTCAACGACAGCCTCGGTCATGAAGTGGCGGACCAGCTGCTCCGGCAGGTCAGCCGCCGCCTGACTCAGGCGGTGCCGGAGGCCGACACCCTGGCGCGCCTGTCGGGTGATGAGTTTGCCATTCTCATCGATGCCTACGGCAGCCTCTCCAGCCTGGCGCGCCTGGCCAGTCGTCTGCTCAGTAAACTGCGTGTGCCCATGACGGTGGGCGGCCATGAGCTGGTGGTCAGTGCCTCGCTGGGGATCAGTTTGCTGCCAGACAACGCGCGGGAAATTTCCGCGTTGATCAGTCAGGCCAATATGGCCACGCAGCATGCCAAGCACCTGGGGGGTAATACCTTCCAGTTCTTCACCGACAACCTGCAAGCCTGCACCTTGGAGCGCCTGCAGTTGGAAAATCAGTTGCGCAAAGGCATCCAAGAAGGCCAGTTGGAGGTGTTCTACCAGCCAAAACTGGGTCTGGCGGATGACAGCCTGCATGCCGCCGAAGCCTTGGTGCGTTGGCGTCATCCGCAGCTGGGGCTGGTGCCGCCGAGCGACTTTATCGGCCTGGCCGAAGAAACCGGGTTAATTGGTGCGATTGGCGAGTTCGTCCTGCGTCAGGCCTGTAAACAAGCCTGTGCATGGCGCGATGAAGGTCTGGCGCAGATTCGCGTGTCGGTGAACCTTTCGGTGCACCAGGTGCGCCAAGGCAACCTGCTCAGCCTGGTGCGTCAGGTGCTAAAGGAAACCGGGTTGGACCCGCAGTTTCTCGAGCTGGAACTGACCGAAAGCCAGCTGCTGGATAACGTCGAAAGCGTGATCAGCACCTTCCAGCAGCTGCGCGATTTGGGGGTCAAACTGGCGATTGACGACTTCGGCACCGGCTACTCCTCGCTGAGCTACCTGAAGCGCTTCCCGGTGGATTACGTGAAGATCGATCAAACCTTTATCCGCGACCTCACCCCCGGCAGCGAAGACGCCGCGATCACCCGCGCGATCATCGCCATGGTCCATAGCCTGGAGCTCAAGGTGGTCGCCGAAGGTGTGGAAACCCAGGCGCAGCTGGACTTTCTTAAAAGCCACCAGTGCGATGAGGTTCAGGGCTACCTGATCAGCAAGCCCGTGCCAGCCGAGCAGTTTGCGCAGTTGCTGCGTGAGCAGGACAGTGAGCGCTAGGAAGGTCTTTAGTGCGCCTGCTAGCAGGCGCACTAAAGACTTTTAGAGCCCGTTGGGTAGAAACCGGGTGGCGCCGCTGACGTCGTCGATTTTCTTGATACGAAAGGCTTTCAGGCAGGTCTCATTGCGGGTGTTGCTGTCCGCGCAGTACTGCTTGATAAAGTCGGCAAACGCCATGTCCTGGCCATTCACGGTCAGCACGCGTTTGAAGTATTCACCTTGGATGCCCTGGGCTTGCCGGCTGTTGGTCATGTCCTGATCGACTACCAGGCGGCCGTGTAGGTCTACAGTCGGAAACTCGGGGGTTTTATCTTCTTTGCAGGCAGCCAGCAGCAGGCTGGCGGCTACCAGCGTCACTAAACGCAGCATGATGAGTTCTCTCGAAGATCTGGCCCCCGGCGGTGAGCCGAGAGGCCAGTGTTGAAGGCTATTCGCCGAACAGGCGGTTGGAGCGGTTGACCTCGGCTTTGCCGGTGTCTTCCAGCAATGCTTTGGTGCCCGAGGTGATATTGCGTGAGGCGTCGGCATCGGACTGGATCACATCGGTACGGGCCGCGCTCTCACGCAGTTCGGCATCGATATAGTCATTGGCCCGTGCCGCGCGAGCGCGCTTGGCTTGTAACTCCAGCTTGCGTTCTTCGAGTTCGAGTGCGCGTAACTCGTCCTCAAAGTTCTCTTCGCGGGAGCGCACGCGTTTGTTTTCGGCTTCCTGAACCTGGCGCTGTGCGGCGGCCTTTTGTGCGGCGGCTTGTTGCGCGGCGGCACGCTGGCGGCGATTCGCTGCATCACGCGCTTCAGCGCGCGCTTGTTCGGCGGTAGCTTGGCGAATGCGCTCAGCTTCGGCATTGGCTTGCGCTTGCTTGGTTTCTTGTTCGATTTGGTACAGCTGATCGAACTGATTAGCCAGGGCAGGCAGGCTCAGCAGCGCCAGGGCAGAGCCCAGAACAATATGTTTCATCGGCACGACCCTCAGCCTTTGGTTGGTTCTGGGCAGGTGGCGTTAGGCTGGATGCGGGTCTCATTGGACAGCATCATGACCATCAGGGAGATTTCGCCGATTTTGAATTCGCAAGGCCGGCCAACCTGTGCAGAGGTGAAGATTTTGCCGTTTTCGGAGTAACCGATCAGTACGCCAGGCACGAGGCTGGTGTCGTTAACCAGGGACCCGGCCATGGCACCTGCGGCGCCGCCGGCGACACCGCCAACAATGGCTGTATCGGTATTGTTCTGGTTGCCAAGAGCTGCGCCGCCGATAGCACCAAGAACGCCACCTATCATCATGGCGGCCTTCTTGTTTTTCTCGTTGCTGACTTTGATCTTGGTGGGTGAGACCGTGATGATCTTGATGGTTTTGGCTTCTTGCTGAGTATTAACCTGACTCGCATCGAAGACATCAGCTTGGTACTGTTCGCCAGTGGCTTGGCAGCCTGCCAGTACGGCGGCGATAGAAAGTGCCAGACAACGTTTGATCATCATTCCTTTATTCCTTGATGATTATAAAAAATCCATTAACCAGCTAATTTGGACTAAGCGTGGCAATCCGCCAGCATTCTAATCAAAGGAGTTGCTGGGGGTAAAGGTCGATTCCATCACACCCATCAAGTACTCCAGCTTGACTATCGGGGCGTTCTGCAATGGCCATGAGCCAAATTTTTTCACGCTATCCCCCGCGTAATACCTTGATCCTATTGGCCTCGCTCTACTGCGCTCAGGGATTACCCTCGGGGCTGCTGGCGCATTCGTTACCCGTGCTATTGCGTCAGCACGGTGTTGATCTGGCGTTGATCGGTCTGCTCAAGTTGCTGGCGTTGCCTTGGCTGCTCAAAGTGCTCTGGGCGCCGTGGGTGGATCGCTTGGCGTCGCCGCGGCTAGGCCATCGCCGGGGGTGGATTCTGCCGTTGCAGATGGCTGTTATTGCCATCGTCACGGGCTTGGCGCTGATCAATCCCGAGCGGCTGTTCGACAGCTACTTTTTGCCGCTGATTGGCCTGTTACTGCTGGTCAATCTGGTCGCCTCGACCCAGGACATTGCTACCGATGGCCTGGCTGTGAGGCTGTTGCCGGAGCGCTGGCGCGGGCTGGGTAACAGCTTGCAGGTCGGTGGTTATAAGGTCGGCATGCTGGTCAGCGGCAGTGGCCTGTTACTGGCGATGGATACCTTGGGTTGGCACCTCAGTCTGGGGCTGGTAGCGGCGCTGCTGGTGCTGATGACTGTGCCGATCTGGCGCTTTAACGAGCGGCGCGAACTGCCGTTTCAGCCCGCGCAGGCAGAGCCGGCCGGGCCAGGCCTGTTACTGCGGCATTATCGCGGCTTGTTGCTGCAGCCCGGCATGCTCTTTTGGCTGGCGGTACTGCTGAGCTTCAAGCTGGGTGATGCGCTGGGTTCACCAATGATCAAGCCGATGCTGGTGGATCAGGGCTGGAGCAATGCCGAACTGGGCCAGTTGACCTTGATCAGTAGCCTGGTCGGCATCGCTGGGGCGTTTATCGGGGGGCTGCTGTATGCACGGATCGGCGCGCTGCGTGCGCTGCTCGGGTTCGGTCTGTTGCAGGCTGTCGGGATTGCGGCCATGGCCCTGTTGGTAAATGCCGGTGGCAACAGTGCGCTGGTGTACTCCGTGGCGTTGTTCGAGCAAGCGGCCGATGGCATGTCTACGGTTGCCTTGTTCGCGGTCATGATGCACCAGTGCCGGCCCGAGCATGAGGGCGCCGACTTTACCTTGCAGGCCAGTGTGCAGCTGTTGCTGGCCGGACTGGTGGGCGCAACCAGTGGTTTGCTGGCCACGTTATTGGGTTATCAGGCGTTGTTTGTATGTGCCGGGAGCTTGGGGCTGTTGGCATTGCCGCTGGTGCTGCTGTATTTCCGCCGGGCGCGGCCAGCGGTTGCAGCTGAGGTTCAGTAAGCCATCACGGCAATCACCGTGATGGCGGGTGATGGGTATCGCTGCGCTCAACCATCTTAAGGGCTACAACCGTTGGGCTATTCCATCCATTGCCGTTCATGGCGTTCGAGCAGGTTGCTGGCTTGTTCCGGGCCGTCGCTGCCGGCGGGGTAAGGGCGGGGGCTCTGGTAGTGCTGGTGCCAGCCTTTGATGATCGGGTCGACCCAGCTCCAGGCGGCTTCCACTTCATCGCGGCGCATAAACAGCGTTGAGTCGCCTTCGATCACGTCGAGCAGCAGGCGTTCGTAGGCGTCCCAGCGGCGCTGCTTGTGGAAGGCGTCGGCCAGGTTGAGGTCGAGTTCAACCGGTTGCAGGTG
>Ga0181597_10001156_pt1 | contig 29724 bp, 29 predicted proteins | sample 041ome_5_FD_148647 | JGI IMG/M metagenome (GOLD analysis project Ga0181597, IMG submission 148647) | Coastal salt marsh microbial communities from the Groves Creek Marsh, Skidaway Island, Georgia - 041403US metaG (spades assembly) | ecosystem: Environmental > Aquatic > Marine > Intertidal zone...
TCACATACCACTCTACCATCTGCTATGCCTAATATTAGTTTTCTCATAATAATTCGTTTGAAATCTAGAAAATATTCTACTTTTTTTGCAATTGGGAGTATTTGGCCAGTAAATTTTACTTCTCCCACGGATATTGCTCTTCCCTTGCCTCGTCCACCCATATTACCTAATGAAAAACCAAGAAGTTGCCATAAGGCATCCATTCCTAGACATCCAGGCATAACTGGGTCATCTTTAAAGTGACAAGGGAAAAACCATTTATCAGGTGTTATTTTATATGTAGCGTGAGCAGTTCCTTTATTATAGGCGCCACCAGTCTCTTCAATTTTAGTTACTTCGTCAAACATTAGCATAGGAGGCAAAGGTAGCTTTGGAAAATCTACACCAGCAAGTTGACCTTTAGCGCAGTCTATTAATTCTTTATAGCTAAACGATTTTTTGAATAAAGTCACTATACAAAATCCTTATTTAATTATTTATTTTACATTATCCTTAAAAGAGAAAAAATAAAACTTTTATAGAATTTTATTTATCTATGGATCCCCAAATTTTTTCTTTTTTTACCCACCCTTCAAAACTATTGTTTTGATTAACTTCTATCTTACACCATTTTGCTTTGCATTCTTTAATATTTATCAACAAGCCTTTTAAAAGTTTGGCTTTTGAACGGCTTGGAATGGAAGGTATCCTTTTTAAAAATGTCTCATTAATTATTAAACCTGATTTAAAGGAAGATAGTAATTGTGTATGCACCCACCCTGATAAATTATTGTAAGTATTAACTTTTCTCCAATTATTAAATTCAGCCACTATTTTTAAGGGATAATTCTTTTGTTTTAATTCATACTTTATAGGAAACTCTTTACCTGGACCTGTTCGAAAGTAGGTTAATGAGTTTTTTGAAGAGACTATTCTTGGTATACTCAAACCGCTTCCATTTATAGAATTTTTTATATTGTTATCATTAGATAAAGCTTTGTCTGATAAAAATAAAAAACCTAAAGATAAAAAAAGATAACCAACCAAAGATACATTAATTTTGTTTGGCTGATTTAACTTTAAATGAAAAAAATAATCTACTTTGAGCATACTAAACAATTATCTTTTTTAGAAAGTTTAATTTTATCTAAATTCTGAAGTAATCCATCGTATAAAAACAAATAACCTGCCATTGAAGCATATTCTTTTAAGGCTATTTCCTTAATTGCTTCGTTAACCTGCATACACCCAATTAATCCTGTAATAGGTCCAATTATACCAGCTTCCCTACAATTAGTTATTGGTGCAGTTTCTTTTGTTTTAGGAAAAACACATTCATAGCACGGAAGATTTTTGTTTACACCACTTTTCCAGACAGAAAATTGACCTTCCATTTGTACAGCCGAACCAGAAATTAATATTTTTTTAAATGAATGACATAAATAGTTAAGTAAATATTTGGTTCCAGCATTGTCAGAACAATCAAATATTAAATCAAAAGAATTTATATTTGTAGATTTATCAAAGTTTTTTTTGTGAGGTTTTAAATAAATGTCTGGATTTATACTAAGGCATTTTTTTGCTAAATTTTCAGCTTTGTTTAACCCAATATCTTTATTTTGATGAGCAATTTGTCTGTTTAAGTTTGTTGTTTCTATTAAATCTTCATCATAAATTTCAATATGACCAAAGCCTGCAGCTGCAGCATACAGTGCAACTGGGCAACCTAATCCTCCAGCACCAACAATTAGGCATTTTGTTTTTAATATCTTTTCTTGGCCTTCTTCATCAAAATTTTGAATAATAATTTGTCTTGCATATCTATGTAAATCATTCTCATTCAGCATTTTTTGTTTTAATCCAGCAAGTAGTTAAAATTAAGAAAAGAATATTTCATTTATTTTGTTAGCTAAATTTGATGCAACAGATTTTTTACTCTGTTCGCTCCATTCTTCACAATCATTATTTGTTAGAACATAGACTTTATTTGTATCTTTACCAAAGACTTTATTTTGGCTTACATCATTGGCTAATATAAGATCAAGTTTCTTAGATATTAATTTAGATTTTGCATTTTCAATTATATTTTCTGTCTCTGCGGAAAAGCCAACAATAAGCTTGGGTCTTCGTTTTGATTTAGATATCGTTTCAAGAATGTCTGGGTTTTTTAGTGTTGTAAATCTTAAGTTATGATTAGACTTTTTAATTTTGTGCTTCGTATTCAAGCTGTGATTATTATTAATTTCAGGAATGAGCCTCCAGTCCGCAACAGCTGCTGAACAAATTACAATATCAGCAGGTAATATTGAAATAGTTTTATCGTACATTTCCTGAGCTGATGTTATTTTGATTAATTTGTTACATTTTGGAGGAGGTATATCTACGGGCCCTGAAATCACAGTAACATCTGCTCCTCTATTTGATAATTCTGAAGCTATTGCATAACCTTGCTTTCCAGAGGACTTGTTCGACATAAATCTTACGGGGTCAATGTTTTCAATGGTTGGGCCTGCTGTGATAACAACAGAGACATTATTAAATTGTTTTTGTATTTTTTTTTTGTAATTGAGATTATTCACTATTTCATCAATAATATGTTTTGGCTCAGGTAACCTTCCAGTTCCAAATTCACCGCAAGCCATATCACCACTTTCAGGTTCTATGAACTTAATTCCTCTATCTAATAGTTTATGATAGTTCTCTTGTGTTGCTAAATTTTCCCACATTACTGGGTTCATTGAAGGAGCTAAAAAAACAGTAGAAAAAGTTGCAAGCAAAATAGTACTTGCAAGATCGTCAGCAATCCCATTTGCAAACTTTCCCATTATATTAGCTGTAGCAGGTGCCACTAAAATTATGTCTGCTTTTCTCGCTAGTGTGATGTGGTTCATATTTGCTTCATCTTCAATGGAAAAAAGGTCGGTGTAGCATTTTTTTTCATTTAAACTTGTAACAAGCAAAGGGGTAAGAAATTTTTGGGCTGATTTAGTCATGACAACATCTAGCTCAATATTATTCTTTTTAATTAATCTAATAATTTCAAGAGATTTGTAAGACGCTATACCTCCACATATAATCAAAAGTATACTGAATTTGGACCCTTTATAATCATTAGGATATAGATATTCTTCAATATTAATATTAAGATCCAAACTCAGTTTTGAAATAGCCTCATATTTTGTTTTAGGAATTTTATTTTGCTTTTTCCAATTCGATATGGCGGATGGGTTAATATCTAACTTGCGAGCAATTGCGCCAGTACCACCAAGTAAAGAGATTAAATTCGAAATATTTTTCATTTTATTTTGTTACCCTAAAAAATATATACTAAAAACAAATTCATATAAAAACAAATTAATTCATTTTTTTTGACAGAAATTCATCAAATTTTTCAATTAATTCAGGAATTTTAAGTAATGCTAATTTGTTTTTTTGAACCCAGTCTTCAAAAATTTTAAAAGGGTCGTCTGCCTCATTGATCCATTTCTCAATTAATGGTCTTGATAAATTCCACATATTGATGTTTGGGTTTATCTGTCTTGTTGTACCTTCTGCCATTAGCATTGTTTTTTGGAGTAAAGTAAATTGTGGTTGAACCTCAATATTAAACTCCTTTGATAATGTTAATATTTGTCCTAATAGTTTTGCTAAGGAAACTTCACCTATTGGTTTATTTAAAATAGGTGTTGAAATTGCCCTAATAGCTTGCGCAAGATGATCATGAGAAATGTTTTCACCTAACATGTTGGCTTGAGAGTGAATTTCAACAACTTTTTTATAGTTTTTGTTCAAAAGATGGACAAGAAGTAGAGCTAAAAATTGACGATCTTTATTTGATAATCTGCCCATTATTCCAAAATCAATTGGAACGAGTATTCCATCATCGTTTATTAAAATATTTCCTGGATGCATGTCTCCATGAAAGAAACCGTCTCTGAACACTTGTAGAAAAAAAACTTCAGTTCCTGTTTCAGTAATTTTTCTTATATTATGATTATTTTTTTTCAAAGTTTCTAAATCATCAATTCTAATCCCATCAACATATTCAAGAACGAGAACGTTAGTACTGGTTATTTCCCAATATATTTTGGGCACTTTGTAATTAAGGTGATCCTTAAAATTTTCACTAAGTTCTTCTGCAGCCGCTGCTTCCATTGTTAAATCAAGTTCATTAAGAGAAATTTCAGATAAAACCTCAACATTTTTTGAAAGCTTAAACCTTTTAAAGTTTGGAACACAAAGTTCTAAACATTTTGCAAACCAATAAAAAAAACGAAAATCATTAAACAGTAATTTTTCAATATTTGGCCTCAATATCTTGACAGCAACTATTTCTCCATTTTTAAGAATAGCTTTATGAACTTGAGCGACTGAAGCGCTCGCAATGGGTTTTTCTTCAAAAGAAGCAAAAATATTATCAACAGATTCTTTTGTTTCAGCTTCAATAATTTGTTTTGCAATTGATCCTGGAAAAGGTTTAATATCATCTTGTAGCTTCTTAAGATATTCACAAGTTTCGACGCCAATTAAATCTGGCCTAGTAGATAAAGCTTGTCCAAATTTAATAAATCCAGGACCCAGATTGGTAAGGCATTTAAGAAGTAAACTTCCAACGTGCTCCTCTTTTTTTTTATAAAAAATAAAATCTACCAATTTAAATAAGAAAATAGTTTTTTTATTGAAAGAATCATTGTTAACTATTAGAGAAAAGACACCTGATCTACCTAATTTCAGCAATATCAAAAAACACTTAAACACAAAGTATGGCCCTTGCCACAATGGATAATTAAGCTTTTTTTGAATAGACATTATAGTTTCCAACCTGAATGTAGAGTGACTATTCCATTTGATAAATTTCTATATTTGACACGAGAGAATCCAGCTTCTGAAAACATCTGCGTAAGCTCAGGTTGGGAAGGGAATTGCCTTATTGACTCAACTAAATAGTTATAGGCCTCTTTATCTCCGGTGATTTTTTGTCCTATTCTTGGCATAAACTGAAATGACCAAACATCATATATTTTTTTTAATAAACTGTTTTCAACATGGCTAAATTCTAAACAAATAAAACGGCCACCAGGTTTGAGTATTCTATAAACTTCTTTTAATGCCAGAACTCTATTTGTTATGTTTCTAAGACCAAATCCCATGGATGCTCTTTCATATGAGTTGTCGGCCATTGGTAAGTTTTCTGCGCTAGCAATTGTCCATGATAAATTGTTATTATTACTATTTTTAAATTTGCCTTTAGTGATCATTTCCTTGTTAATATCAATAATATGTGCTGAACAACCACCTGCTAATAAAAATTTCACAGAAATATCTCCAGTACCCCCTGCAATATCAGCTAATTTTTGATAAGGTTGCGGTGCTAGCCAATTTATTAGACTGTCCTTCCATAATCTATGAATGCCGAGGCTTGTTAGATCATTCATTAAATCATACTTGTCAGCAACAGAATTAAAAACATTATTTACTAAAGTCTGCTTTTCGGTTTTCTTAACTTTTTTGTTACCAAAATCTATATTTTTTTCTTCATTATTTAACATTTAGAACTCAGATGTTATATTTATGATTATAGTAAATTATACTTTTTTAATTTCTTTAAAGATAGCTATAAAAGGATAAAAAAATGCCAGAATTGCCAGAAGTAGAGACTGTTCGTTTGGCTTTGGATAAAATTGTAAAAAACGCACTGGTTAAAAAAGTAGAAATTTATAGGTATGACTTAAGGTGGAAAGTAAAAGATAATTTAAAGGTAAACTTGGAAAAAGATATTTTAAAAAAACCATTCAGAATGGGAAAGTATATACTAATTCCAACAATAAAAAATAAAATACTTCTTATTCATTTAGGAATGAGTGGACAAATTAAAATCCAAAAAAAAAATCATTTAAAATCTAAGCATGATCATATTGACATAGTTGTTCAAACAGAAAACAATTTAACGTACTCCATAACTTACAATGATCCAAGACGGTTTGGTTTTGTAGATTTTTTTAACAAAAAGGATATATATCATCACTTTTTATTAAAAAACTTAGGTATTGAAGCTCTTAGTAAAGAATTGACAGTAAATAAATTAAAACCACTTATTAATAATAGAAAAAAAAATATTAAGAATACTTTAATAGATCAGAGAGTCATCGCTGGAATTGGAAATATCTATGCTAGTGAAATATTGTATAGAGCAAAAATACATCCTAAAAGAAGTGCTAATAGTTTAAGTAATCAAGAAGTAGATACTATGATCAAAGCATGCAGATTTATATTAAAAAAAGCTATTAATGTTGGTGGTACTACAATAAAAAATCATGCTCAACCAGATGGAAAGTTAGGATATTTCAGTCAAAAATTAAAAGTTTATGGAAGAGCAGGGCAAAAATGCTTTTATTGTAAAAATAACATTATTAATATGCTTATTACAAAAAGATCAACTTTCTATTGTGACCATTGCCAAATATGACTGACCGCTAATAATTAATAAACACCTAATTTCACTTGACATCTCTTATAGAAATAACTAATTGATAACTCAAATTTAATTAAGGTGTAGTAATGGCTAATCATATTTCTGCTAAAAAAAGAATAAGACGTAACTCTAGGATGGAAATTGTTAATAAAGTAAGAAAGAATAGAGTTAGAACTTTTATAAAAAAAGTAGAACTTGCTATTGAAAAATCTGATAAAACTTTAGCTTCTAATGCATTTAAAGAAGCCCAGCCTGAAATGCATAGAGCGGTGACGAAAGGTGTTTTTAAGAAAAACACCATTTCAAGAAAGTTATCAAGGCTCTCAGCTAGAATAAAACAAATAGCATAATAATATTAATATATTTTATTAATAAAGAGGCTTTAGCCTCTTTTTTTTGTTTAAAAAGAATAAAACAAACGATTCGCATATACATAGAAATTAATCATAAATAAATATTGAATTTTTATATAAAAACTAACTCTTCGTTTCTCATTTTATCTTTTTTCTTATAAATTTATTAGTTTAAGAGAATCGCAATAAATTCAACACAATATCATAAAATTTTATAAAAAAATCTTAGGATACCATTTCAAATTGTTTTAAAAACATTTAATATTGTTAACAAAATTTTTTTTTTTATTAATTATAAATTATTGTTATTAATGATCTTTTTTATTAAAAAGAAAAATCAATCTTTTTTTTAATTTTATTATTGTACCTACACGTTGCTTATCTATGACGTAAATATATATTCATTATTTAAATCAAATAAAACTTATAAATAATAAATTTAATTTTGTATTAGAGTTACCTTTTAAATGAATGAAGTTGTACCCAATTTGAATGAAAATATTAACAAAAATGTTAATAAAGATAACTTATTTCAATCAGAAGAGTTGCAAAAAGAAAATTGGGCTAAATCAAAAGAAATTATTTCGAAAAATATAAAACAAATTGTCTGGAAAGCATGGATTGAACCTCTTTATTATGAAAGATACAAAGATGGTGTATTATATATAAAAGCTAAATCCTCTTTGATTGCTAATAGGGCTGAAACTCAATATTATGAAACTATTTTTAGTGAAGCTTCCAATCATTTCCAAAACTTAAAAAAAATCAAAATAAATACAGGTGATAATCAAAATAATGTTGAAAAAAATATTAACAAGGTATCTTTAACTCATAAACCTCAAGCCATATTTCATAAAGATTTATCATTTGTGGATAGTGTTTCCATGAAAATAAATCCTTCATTCACTTTTGATAATTTTGTTGTTGGTGAATCTAATAGAATGGCCTACGCAGCTTCAAAGAGAATATGTGAAAGTAAATCATTAACTTATAACCCTTTGTATATTCATGGCAATGTTGGTATGGGTAAAACACATTTATTAAATGCAATTGCTATTGATTTGAGACAACGTTCACCTAATCTGCAAATAATATTGATGTCGGCTGAGCGTTTCATGTACCAATTTATAAAGGCAATTAGGCTTAAAGATACTATAAGTTTTAAAGATCAATTTAGATCTGTTGATATATTAATGATAGATGATATTCAGTTTATCGGAGGTAAGGGATCTACTCAGGAAGAGTTTTTTTATACTTTTAATGATTTAATAAATTTAGGAAAACAAATAATTATATCCTCTAATAAATCACCTTTCGAATTATTAGATTTAGACGAAAAACTAAAATCAAGATTAGGAGGTGGCCTTGTTGTTGATTTTATTGCTACAGATTATAATCTCAGACTGGATATACTGAAAAAGAAAGTTGATTTGCATAATATAAATGTTCCATTCGAAGTTTTAGATTTTTTAGCATCTAAAATTATTAATAATATTAGAGAATTGGAAGGTGCTTTAAACCGCATATGGGCCAACCATGAACTTACTGGTAAAGATATTAGTGTTTCTAATTCAGAAGAGTTACTTTCTGACGTTTTAAAAAAGAATGAGAAAAAAATTTCCATAAGTTATATACAAGAAATAGTTTCCACATATTTTAATTTAAACTTATCTGATATGAGCACTTCAAGAAGATCCATTAATATTGCTAGACCTAGACAAATAGCTATGTACCTTTGCAAATCACTAACTACTTTTTCTTATCCAGAAATTGGAAAGAATTTTGGAGGAAAAGATCATACAACTGTTATGCATGCAGTTAAAAAAATAGAGGCTTTATTAGTTGCTGATCAAAAAATTAGAAATCAACTTTTTGATTTAAAAAAATCAATCCTGTCTTCTTAATTATTGTTTAATCTACATACAAAAACTAGAATGTAATAACTTGCTGAAACAAAGTTAAACGTGTTATAATTTTAGTGAAAAGTTTTTCATAATGTAATTGAGGTTAGATAATGCATTTTACTATAGATAGAAATTCTCTTCTTAAACCATTGGGACATATATACTCAGTAGTGGAGAGAAGAAACACAATACCTATCTTATCTAATGTGCTTATAGAAACTAATTCATCTAAAATATCACTAACAGCAACAGATATGGATATGGACATAGTTGAAGTTACTGGTTGTATTGTTTCTAAACAAGGAAAAGCAACTTTATCAGCTCATACTTTATACGACATTGTTAGAAAATTACCAGATGGAGGAGAAATAAAAATAGAACTTTTAGATTTAAATGTTGAGGTCTCAGCAGGCAAGTCCAAGTTCATACTTCCTACTTTACCAGTTGATGATTACCCTGTTATGACAGAAATAGAAAAAGGGAGTGAATTTTCTCTTCAGTCTGTTGATCTGTTAAATCTAATTGACAACACAAAATTTGCTATTTCTTCAGAGGAAACGAGATATTATTTAAATGGTATTTTTTTACATGTTCCTGAAGATAATAAGGATAAACTAAGGGCTGTAGCTACAGATGGACATCGCCTTGCACAGGCAGAAATACCAATTCCTGAAGGAGCAGAGTCCATACCAGGTATTATAATTCCTCGTAAGGCTGTTGGTGAGATCAGAAAATTGGCAGAAGGAACGGAAGAAAAAGTTAAGATTATTGTTTCTAATACAAAAGTTAAATTTATTTTTCCAAATTCAATTTTAACAACTAAATTAATTGATGGTTCTTTTCCTGATTATCAAAGAGTTATCCCAAAAGAAAATTTAAATAAATTAGTGGTTGCAAACGCAGATTTTTCAAAGGCGGTGGATAGAGTTTCCACAGTTTCTATGGAAAAATCAAGAGCTATAAAACTATCACTTAACAAAAATTTATTATCTTTAAATGTAAATAGTCATGACTTGGGTAACGCATTTGAAGAATTAGAAATAGACTATAATAGTCAAAATTTAGACATTGGCTTTAACTCAAAATACTTGTTAGATATATCTTCCCAAATACAAGGTAAAGACATCGAAATATTATTATCAGATTCAGCTTCTCCGGCATTAATTACTGACCCAGATCAAGATGGTGTTATTTTTGTACTAATGCCTATGAGAGTATAATTGTTTACAAAATTTAATTTGTAAATTTAGGATCGATATGAGTAACAACATTTTACCCTTTGAACATGCTGAAAATAGAAATCAAAAATCTCACAAATTTTATCTAGAAAAGCTTAGCTTAAAAAACTTTAGAAATCACGTTGAATTAAATCTACATATAAATAATTTACCAATATTAATATATGGAAAAAATGGCTGCGGTAAAACCAATATTTTAGAGGCAATCTCTTTACTAAATCAGGGAAGGGGCCTTAGGAAGTCAAATCTAGAAGATTTTTTATATCAAAATACTGGAGATCATACAAATTATCTATGGGGGATTAACGCTGATATTAAAACTCCAAATGGCAAATTTAATATTGGAACGGGCTTAAGGGAAAATTCAATTAAAAGATCTAGAGTTGCAAAGGTTAATTCTGAAAACTTTCCACTAAGTTCGTTAGAAACAATTATAAAAATATTATGGGTCACTCCCCAGATGTGCATGTTGTTTCAGTCTGGAATGAGTTCAAAAAGACGTTTTATAGATCAGCTTGCATTATCATTGGATAACTTACACCTGAATAGGGTATATAAGTTTGAAACTCTTCTAAGGAATAGAAGTAAAATCTTGATGGGTTATAATAGTGATCAAGCGTGGTTAGACACAATTGAAAGTCAAATATCAGAATTAGCAGTTGCAATAACAGCGACAAGAGTTGATTTAATATATGAATTAAATAATTTATATAATAATGAGCTAAAAAATAATTTACTTACAAATAATTTTCCTCCAGTAGAAATTAAATTAATTGGCAATATTGAAACTTTACTTTCTGAAAGACCAGCTTTAGAAGTAGAAAATTACGTTAAATTAATGTTAAAAGAATCTAGGCTTTCTTCAGAAAATTTTAATTTTGGTCCTAGTAATACAATAATACAATTTTTAAATAGAACAAATAATAAAAATACTGACATTTCGTCTACCGGAGAGCAAAAATTAATTTTAATTTCTTTAATATTAGCTCATGCGAGACTGTTAAATTTTAAATTTAATATGGCACCTATCCTATTATTGGATGATATAATAGAACATTTAGATAAAAAACATAGAAACTCTCTTTTTTTAGAAGTTTCCAGGCATCATGCTCAAACCTGGTTTACGAGCACAAGCAAAGAAGCTTTTGATGATTATCCAGGTTTAATTAGAAAGATTAATCTTCCCAAAATTATGGAATCTACCAACGCCAAATATGATTTTCGCCATGGAGAAATTTAAATGTCAGAAAAAGAAATAGAAAAATTAAATGAAGATTATGATGCTGACTCTATAAAAGTTTTAAAAGGTTTGGATGCAGTTAGAAAAAGACCTGGAATGTATATAGGGGATACTGATGATGGCTCAGGTTTGCATCATATGGTCTATGAAGTATTAGATAATTCAATTGATGAATCTCTTGCTGGCCATTGTGATCTTATACAAGTTAAATTATTGAAAAACGGATCTGTAACAATTAGTGATAATGGAAGAGGTATTCCAGTTGACATTCATCCAGAAGAAGGAGTGTCTGCGGCTGAAGTTATTATGACTCAGCTGCACGCAGGCGGTAAATTTGATAATAATTCCTATAAAGTATCAGGTGGGCTTCATGGTGTTGGTATTTCTGTAGTTAATGCATTATCTGAAAATTTAAGCTTAAAGATTTTTAGAAATAATAAAATTTATGAAATTACTTTTGAAAATGGAGTAGCTTTAGACAGATTAAGTGTTGTAGGAGAAGAAAAAAATAAAACTGGAACGGAAATAAATTTTAAACCAAGTAAGGATACGTTCACAAAATGTGACTTTGATTATACAACATTAGAGCACAGAATTAGAGAGTTAGCTTTTTTAAATAGTGGAGTTCACATAGATTTAATCGATTTAAGAGAAGTAGAAGAAAAAAAGGTATCATTTTTTTTCGAAGGTGGCCTGAAAGCATATATTGAATATCTAAATAGATCTAGATCAGCGATACATGACGTTATTGCTACAACACACGAAAAAGATGGAATTACAGTTGATATTTCTATGGAATGGACAGATGGTTATCATGAGACAACACTTTGTTTTACAAATAATATTCCTCAAAGGGATGGAGGAACACACCTTGCTGGATTTAGAGCGGCTTTAACAAGAGTTATTAATGGTTACGCAGTAAATTCTGGGGTGGCTAAGAAAGAAAAAATACAACTATCTGGTGAAGATTGCCGAGAAGGTTTAACCACCGTTTTATCCTTAAAAATTCCAGATCCAAAATTTTCTAGCCAAACAAAGGATAAATTAGTTTCCAGTGAGGTCCGGCCAGTTGTAGAGCATCTAGTATCTGAGTCCCTCAATCAGTGGTTTGATGAGCATCCAGCAGAAGCAAAAAAAATAATAGCTAAAGCTTATGAAGCTGCAAGTGCTCGTGAGGCAGCAAAAAGAGCTAGAGAATTAACAAGACGAAAAGGCGTAATGGATATCGCCAGCCTTCCTGGAAAGTTAGCTGACTGTCAGGAAAAGGACCCAGCTAAGTCAGAGATTTTTTTAGTTGAAGGAGATTCTGCAGGAGGGTCAGCAAAACAGGGTAGAGACAGATCTAATCAAGCTATTCTTCCTTTAAGAGGAAAAATTTTAAATGTTGAACGAGCTAGGGTAGACAAAATGCTTTCATCAGCTGAAATAGGCACTCTCATTACAGCTATTGGTGCTGGCGTTGGCAACTCAGAAATGAACTTAGAAAAAGCAAGGTATCATAAAATAATAATTATGACTGATGCAGATGTAGATGGAAGTCATATTAGAACCTTACTATTAACTTTTTTCTTTAGGCATATGAGACCTTTAGTTGATGCAGGTTATTTATACATTGCCCAACCGCCTTTATTTAGGGCAAAACATGGACAATCTGAAGTTTATTTAAAAGATCAAATAGCCTTAGATGAGTATTTAATAAAATCAGGTATCAAAGATGTAACGTTGTCAGTAGGTGATAATGAGACCATTTATGGAGAAGATCTGAGGTTATCCGTACAAACATCAATAAAAGCAAAACGATTAATCGAGAATATAGCAAGAAAACTGGGTTTCCCAGAAGTTATTTCTCAGTTATCAATCTTAGGCTTATTGAATCTAAATTTATTTGAAAATGAAAATTGTATTCCTACTATCATTGATAGATTAAATAGAATATCTGCAAATGGATCAAAGGAGTGGAACGCTCAATACGTTTTTGAAGATGATAATACAAAAAGAAAACTTGAAATATTTAGTATAAATAGAGGTGTGAAGGAGACTTTTGTAATCTCTAGAGAAGATTTAATTTCTGATGATCTTAAATCTCTTAATAATATGAAAGATTTTCTTCATTCTCATTTTTTAAAAAATTGTATCTTTAGTATTAACTCAGAAAAATTTGAGTTGTACGGACCTATTGATTTAGCTGAAAAAATAACAGCTTTAGGTAAAAAGGGGTCTCAGGTTAATAGGTATAAAGGTTTAGGAGAAATGAATCCCGTGCAACTATGGGAGACAACTCTTGACCCTAATGCAAGATATTTACTTCAAGTAAAGGTGGAAAATGAGGGTGACGCAGAAGAAACTTTTTCTACTTTAATGGGAGAAACGGTAGAACATAGAAGAGCTTTTATTCAAGACAACGCCCTTAAAGTTAGTAATCTTGATATATAGATTTAGTTATAAAGCATTATCTTTTCGTACTATATGATCTGATATTTGTTTGGATGTAAAAGCGCTCAAAGTCCAACCAAGATGCCCATGACCTGTATTATAAAAAACTCCAGGCAGCTTCCCACTACCGACTTTAGGAACCATACTTGGTGTCATAGGCCGTAAACCTGCCCATGGAATAGCATGCTCTGTAGACACTCTAGGAAACAATTCATTACACCACTTTACTAAAGGGTTTATTCTATCTGCTCTAATATCTTTGTTGTAACCATTGAACTCTGCTGTGCCAGCAACTCTAAACCTATTTTCACCTAATCTACTTGAAACTATCTTAGCTTCGTCATCTAATAAAGACACATAAGGTGCACTCTCTATACTATCTTGATCGTCTAGTAACACCGTTATAGAATAACCCTTTACAGGATAAATGTTTACTTTATCACCAAGTTTTCCAGCTAGGAACTTGCTAGCAACCCCAGCACAAATAACCACTCCATCAAATTTAGCCTCATTTACTCCAATTGAATTTTTAAAAGAAATAATTTGTTGTTTACTGTTGTGCTTAATATTAATGACTTCCGTTTCATAATTAAATTTGACACCTTTTTTTTCAGAAGCTTCTGCAAGCAATTTTGTGAATTTATGTATATCCCCAGACATATCACTTTGTGTATAAAAACCTCCTACAAAGTTTTTTAAATTCAATGTTGGTTCAATTTTTAACATTTCCTCTATAGACACCTCTTTACGATGTAATCCTGCCTCCATTAACCATTTATTTATTATTCTACCGTGTTTTAAAGATTTATGATTATTACACAAATGAAGAATACCTTTTTCTTCAAGATCCAATTTTATATCTTCTTGATTGAGAATTCTTTTAAACTCTTCTCTACTTGCAATTGCCATACGTGCAGTTAAAATTGTATTCTGCTTGTGATTAGGGATGTTCCTTATAAAACTAAGTAACCAGCTAATTTTGTGAAAATTTAGTTTTGGATTGAACAAAAGGGGGGCATCCTTTTTAAGCATCCATAATATACCTTTACTGATTGTAGACCAACTAGTCCACACCTCAGCATTACATGCTGAGAGTTGCCCACCATTTGCAAAACTTGTTTCCATTGCGGCGTAACGGTTTTTATCAAAAACACAAACATCATAGCCTCTTTCTTTAAGTTGATATGCTGTTGTAATTCCAGTTATTCCAGCGCCAATTACTGCGAGATTTTTCATCATAGGCTCCATTAATAAGTATTTGCAAAATTGCAAAACCCCATCTGTCATGGAACCTGAGAGATTGACCAAAATAATTGGCTTACCCCTTCGGTGGATGATAAAATCATCACTCTCCAGATTATCAACTTTTTATGTTCCAGTGACCTGAGAGATTCCGGGGTGGTTGCTCCTTCGGTGGCTATATAGCTCTCTCACATAAAAAGGCTCTGATCAAATAATACTAACAAAAGTAAAAATAAAAACAATATTATTTATCTAAAATGTCTTATGCTTAAATTGAATAACAAAGAAAACACCAATACTTGTAATTAAAAGACCTGTTATATCTAAATATGAAATTTGCTCATTTAATACAAAGTATGCCATTATCGCTGAAAAAGGTGGGATTAGAAAATACAACGAAGAAGTTTGATTTGCTTGTTTGTTTTTTAAAAGCCACATTAAAATTAAAAAAGCTCCTAATGAAATAGCAATAATTTGCCAAGACATTGCAAATATAAATTCATCAGTAAAGTTCATAAAGTAATTCTCAAATAAAAGTGCAAGTATTAAGTGAAAAATAGAAGCGCTTAAGGCTTGAATAAAATTATTGCCTGAAAGTGATAAATCAGAGCTAATTTTTTTTTGCCATATCATGCCTATAGAAGAAGAGATTAATCCTATTAATCCTGCAAAAAAAGCAATTAAGCTCAAACCTTCTTTCAGATCAGAAAAAATAATAATAATAGCACCAGTAAATCCTAATAAGGTACCAATCCATTGCATTTTAGAAAACATTTCATTTAAATAAATTTTAGCCAATATTGACGTTAAAATAGGCGTTAACGAGACTATTAGAGCTATTAAACTCGCAGAAATACCTTTCGATAAAGCAAAAAATACTCCTCCTAAATAAAAGCCATGAAAGAGTAGACCGCTAATTGATGCATCTAAAAAACTTCTAATAGTAATTTTTTTTCTATTAGAAAAAATTAAAAAAAAGATAAAAAATAAGATAGTAACTAGACCAAATCTGAAAGAAAGAGAAAAGAAAGGGGATGCATTATCTACTATTATTTTGCTTGTTATGAAGGCAGATGACCAAAGAATAACAAAAATTAATGGTACTAAATTATAAATGTTTATTTCTCTTTATCTTAGGAATATGTGTAATAAAATGTTATTTTGGTTCTTCGATTGGACCATTAAATTCTAACCATTTATTAAAACCACCTACTAAATGAGAGGTATTTAAAAGACCAATTTTATTTGCAGCTTCAGTGGCTAAAGCTGATCTCCAGTCAGACGCACAATAAAAAATAAAGTTTAAATCATCATTAAAAAAATCTTTGTGGTAAGGGCTATTTGGATCAATCCAGAACTCTAACATACCTCTAGGAACATGCTTTGCTCCCAAAATACGCCCAGATTTCTGTATTTCTCTTATATCTCTGATATCAATAAATAAATAATTCTTATTAGAATGAAGTTTTAGAGCATCTTCAACTTCTATATTATTAATATTCGTTTTAGCAAGATTGACTAATTCTTGAACTGAATTTTTTATGGTTATCATCAAAAGTCACTTAAAATATTTAAATAACTTACAGTAATTAAGAAACCTGGTTAAGTCTATTAAATATTAAATTGGCAGCTTTTTCACCAGAAATAAAGGCTGACTCAATATTGGAACCTTCCATAAAGTCACCTGCTAAAGCAACAGGAAAATCTGGATCAATTTGAAGACCACTCGATATCTTTTTAACTTTAGCGTATTTCCAAATATGCAAGCTATGAAAATAAACTTCTATTGAGTTTTCCCATTTAGAAAATACTTTTTGGATTGCAGAGAAAATTTCATTTTGAAGTTGGTTTTTGTTTTGATTTAAATTTTTATTTGCATATGATCCTTTGGTATGGGCTGTCCATAAATTTAAATTACTTCCTGAAGCCATCCAACTTAAAATGCCTCTTTTTTTATACAAATCAAAATAAATCGGAAAATTTTCTGGCCTTTTGTTGATAGAAAACATAAAAGCTATACATGAATCATATGTAGATGTAATAAGGGTTTTTCTTAATTTAGGAAAATTTTCCATTAAATCATAATTTTGAGGAGATGGAATAGTTGATATTACACCATCAAAACTTTGCCATGTTTTTGTTTTCTCATTTAGAGCAGTGATTTGTTTTTTATTTGGTTTTAGATCAATAATCGTATTATTTTGTTTAATATTTAAATTAAACGTTAAATTTGATAAAAAATTTCTCATAGATTTATACCCCCTATATCTTGGAGGGTTAAATCTTCCAAATTCCTCTATAAAATTATTTTTGATACCTTGCTCTATAATTTTTTTGAAATTATCACTCTTAGCAGTAAAAAATTGTGCACCATGAAAAAAATAATCAATATTATCTATATTTTTTACTTCTCTTGAACTAATCCTACCTCCTAAAAAACGGCCTTTATCAACTAAAACAGAATCTATACCATAAGTTTTTAACTTTAAAGATGAAGAAATACCTGCTATCCCTGATCCAATAATTAAAACTTTTTTTTGCATTTTAAAACTCTGATTTAAGATTAAATTTTAGGAAAAATTATCATGGGTAACTTTTTTGTGAGTTCAGATTTTATACTAGAAAAGTTTAAATTTGAAGATAATTTCAAAATACCCTCAGTTAAGAACATAGATGCAGAAGCTGTAATTAATATTTATGAGGCAATGCGGGGCTTTTTCCCACCCTATCAAGCCTTAGGCGAGCAAACAACAATAGCTCCAAAACTAGAAAATATTTTAGATCATTTTGACGCATTACTATTAGACGCATTTGGAGTACTTAATGTCGGTTCAGAATTGGTGCCTGGAATTATTTCAACATTAAATAAAGCAAGAAATAAAGGAGTTACATTATTAGTAGTTTCTAATGGAGCTAGTAATAATTCATTTAAAAAGAGGGATCAATTATCTTCTTTGGGTTTGGAGTTTTCAGATGATGAAATTATTTCAAGTAGAGATGCAACTGAAATTTTTTTGTCTTTCAATAAGCCTGAAGGCCCTTTGGGTGTAATAGGTAATATTGGAAACCCTTTTAAAATACCAAATATAGATTGTGTAGAGTTAGAACAAGATTACTCAATGTTCGATCAAATGAAATCATTTGTTTTGCTGGGCACTCTTCACTGGGATCCTGTATGGCAAGAAATACTCTTGAACTCTCTAAAAGACTATCCTAGACCTTTATTTGTTGCTAATCCTGATCTAGTAGCACCACATGAGAAAAAATTTAGTATTGAACCTGCATATTATATGTCTCTTCTAATCAAAAATGGTGTACATCTTCCATTTTGGCTTGGTAAACCATTTCCTACAATATTTGAAATTGCTCTTAGTAGAATAAATGAGTTATCAGGTAGACATGTACCCTTATCCCGAATAGGAATGGTAGGAGACACTCTTCATACTGATATTTTAGGTGCAAATAGTTTTGGTTTAAAATCTATTTTAATGACAAAACATGGCTTGTTAAGAAAGTCAAATATTGGAGAAATGATAAAAAAAACAAACATCATTCCTGACTATATTGTAGAGAGCCCTTAAAAAATGTTAATAAAAGAAGCAGATGATTTGATTCTAGAAAATATTAATTTTTCATATAAAAAGAGATTCATCACTCAAACAATTCTTAAAAACTTTAATTACGTAATTAAGAAAGGAAAATTTACAAGCATAATTGGTCCTTCTGGTTCAGGTAAAACATCCTTGTTGAAATTAATTTCTGGCCTTAATGAATGTGAAAGTGGTCAAATTAAATTTGAAAATAAAAGCACGACAGATTTAATTAAGCATGTAACTTTAGTTCAGCAAAATATGTCTTTAATGCCTTGGTTAAATGTTTTTCAAAATATACACTTAGGTAATTTAAATAAAAAAAAAAATTGTGTAGATAAATTAATCCAAGACATTGGATTAGATGGTTTTGCAGAACATTATCCATATCAATTATCTGGAGGCCTTGTACAGAGGACAGTAATTGCTAGAGCCATCTTATTTCAACCGAGATTATTACTTTTAGATGAGCCATTCGCTGCTTTAGATAATTTGAGTAGAGAAATAATATCAACTGAATTAGTTTCTTTAATTAAAAAAAAATCAATGACTGTTATTATGGTTACTCATTCCGTTGAAGAAGCTGCTTTATTAAGCGATGAAGTGTTAGTAACAGGAATTGCCCCAATATCAGTAATCAAAAAATTTGTTCCGCCAAAAAACAGCAGAGATCTATCTTGGCAAAAAATAGGACTTAGAAAATCTTTACAGAATAAAGACTTTCAAGATTATATAACGTTAATCAGAGACACTTCATATAAAGTTTTAAAAAGGAAATTAAGCTTTGAAAAACAAAAATAAAACAATTTTAGTGACTGCTTCAGCCAAAAGGCTAGGAAAAGTTATAGCTACTAACTTAGTTAAATTTGGTTGGTCAGTTGCAATTCATTATAATAAATCAAAACAGTTAGCGGAAGAAACAGCCCATGATTTAACAAAAATCGGAGGTAATGCAACATTATTTCAGGCTGACTTGACGAAGAATTCAGATGTTGAAAAATTAATTTATAATTTAGAAAACAGCAAATCAACTTGGTCAGGACTTATTAATAATGCAGGGTATTTTAATTATGATAGTGGTACCAATTTTGATATTAAAAATCTTAATGATCATATGTCAGTTAATTTTATGGCCCCCACAATATTAACAAAAGCTCTAGCTAATTTTACTTTAAAAATGAAAAAAGAGAGAAAAAATAAACAGGGCTTTGTTATAAATATTTTAGATGCAAAAATTTTTGGATTAAATCCTGATTATTATTCATATACATTGTCAAAACAGGCAATGTATGGTTTAACAAAAATGTCGGCATTGTCTTACTCTGCCTGTTTAAGGGTAAATGGGATAGCCCCAGGTATTACTTTATCTGCTCCAGGACAAGACGAAAAACAATTTAAAAAATCACATAAAAATAATTTATTAAAATCATCATCTACAACAGAAGAAATACTGGACGCAGTTCAACTTCTTATAAAGTCTAAATCTATGACTGGTCATGTTATTCTTCTTGATGGTGGGGCACACCTTGCTCCACCAAGAAGAGATGTTGGATTATAATTAGGAAAAACTATGGTAAGTAGAAAACGAAAAATATTTATACATAACTTTGAAATGATGGCTTCAATTGGTGTTTATGAAAATGAAAGAAAAAATAAACAGAAAATTATTATAAACTTAGATATATTGCTAACTAACAGTTCCGAACCTAAGGCTGACGATTTAATGGAAACTCAAGATTATAGTCAATTTAGAAATGAAATTAAAAATATAGTTCAAAGTCAACATTTTCAATTGCTTGAAATCCTAGTAGAAAAAATACACAGTGATTTAATCAAAAAAGATTTTGTAATAGGTGCTACTGTAAAAATTTCAAAACCTACTATCTTTCCAGACGCTGAAGTAGCCTATGAATTATCAGATATCTAAAAGTTATCCTTTTGTTTGCGAATTATAGAAAAGCACTCTGCAGGAACATTTGATCCTAAGCCAATAGAATTAGTAAAATTTTTCTCATCAGCTCTCAAGAATGGATTAATAAATTTTTCTTTTCCTAACTCAAAAGGGACAGTTGGTATTTTTCTATCACTTTTTTCAATAATTTTTTGAGTTGTAATTTTTAATGATTCATTTTTTGGATCTATATATTTAGAAAACTTAGCATTAGACAAAGTATATTCATGTCCACAATAAACCAATGTTTCATCTGGTAAATCTCTTAATTTAAGTAAACTTAACCACATTTGCTCCATTGTACCTTCAAAAACACGACCACAACCAAGATAAAATAAAGTGTCTCCAGAAAAAAGGCACTTTTCTTCTTCTAAATAAAGGCATACGTGTCCAAGTGTATGACCTGGTGTATGAATTATTTTTGTTTTAACTCCTGCAATCTCAATGATATCGTTATCTGATATAAAAACATCTACATTATCTATTCTATGTTTATCATATAGAGGAGCTATTAATTTTGAATTAAATATTTCTTGGAGTTTAAAGTTACCACCTATGTGATCATTATGATGATGAGTATTAATTATTTCGTCTAAATGCCAACCTTTTTCATTTAAATATTCTAATACGGGCTCTGATTCTCCAGGATCAACAACACTAGTAATGTTTTTCGATTCATTTCTGAGTATGTAGATATAATTGTCTGAGAATGATTTAATTATATTTATGCTAATCATTTTTTTCCTTTAAAACCTTTAATTTTAGTGAAACATTCACATTAAGCTAAAATAATTTGATAGATGTATAATCAAAAAGTTTATTTATTTTTTAAATTATATATATATGTGTAAATGATAAAAGGACTAAAATGAATAATTTGGAACTAGATACACTAAGATCTCAAATTGATCAGATTGATACTAAGTTGTGTCAATTGATAAAAGAAAGACAATCTCTAGCTTCAAAAATTATGAATGCTAAAGAAGGTGCTTTCCCCTTTGATCCTAATAGAGAAGAAGAACTGATTAAAAAGTTAGTAAGTTTGGGTTTAGATAAATTTCTGGTTGAAAAAGTATGGCGCCAAATAATATCTTCTAATTTATCTATGCAAAAAGCTATCAAGATTGGTGTTGCGGGCAATGATGATGAAATTAAATCGGCCTATCTATCGCATTTTGGCAACTATTTTAAAACCACTTACTTTTTAAGCGTCATTAGCTTGCTTGCTGCTTTAAGTAAGAAAGATATAGAAATTGGTTTTATTGATAGCGCAAGCATTGCTAAGCTAAAATTACATGCAGATGTTAAAGTTAATTTTCAGATTATAGCAAAAGTTCCGCTTTTTAAAAGTCCCAACCAAAAAGAGTATAATATTATTAAGCTTAAAGATGATACGATAAAGGATAATGTATGACTTCTCCTTCAGCTAAAGCAAGTGTAGAAAAATTAGAAACTTATAAACCAAACTTTGGTAAGACAATTAAAAAAAATTTAATTAGATTGTCTGCAAATGAGAGTGCTCTAGGCACATCCTTAGAGGCAGTTAGAGTTCTTAATGAGTTTTCAAATAATTTAAACAGATATCCTCCACAAGTTAGCGAAGATCTAATTAATGCCATAGCAGATAGATATTCACTAAATAAAAATAATATTATTTTGGGGAACGGATCAGATGAACTTATATCTATAATAGCTCAAGCTTTTTTAGAACCTGAAGATGAAGCCATTCATACTGAGTATGGGTTTCTACAATTTCCTCAAGCTATCTCTATTACAGGGGCTAAACCTGTAGTTGCAAAAGATATTGATTTTACAGTTAGCGTTGATAATATTTTAGCAAAAATTAATAAAAAAACTAAAATAATTTTTTTAGCTAATGCTAATAATCCTACAGGCACTTATATTCCCAAAAAAGAAGTATTTAGGCTTTATAATTCAATACCTTCGAATGTAATATTAGTTTATGATGCGGCTTACTCTGAGTATATTAATAATGATTTATACATTGATGGAAGCGAGTTAGTTAATAAATTTAATAATGTTATAATGTTAAGAACATTCTCAAAACTACATGGTTTAGCGTCTTTGAGGTTGGGCTGGGGTTATTGTTCTGAATATATTTTAAATACTCTTATGAAAGTACGTGGTCCATTTAGTGTAAATATAGCTGCAATGTTAGCAGGGACTGCTGCAATCCAAGATATAAAGTTTCAAGAAAAATCTTTTCAACATAATAAAAAATGGATGCAATGGCTTGAAAATGAATTCCGGTTATTAAGGCTAGATTTTCAAACATCTATAACTAATTTTTTATTAGTTAAATTTCCCGATACAAATAATCATAATGCCACAAACGCTGAAAAATTTTTAGCTGATAGGGGTATATTAGTTAGAGGAATGAAAGTTTATGGTCTTCCAAATCATTTAAGAATATCTATTGGAAATGAAAAAGAAAATATAGTTTTAATTAGAGAATTAAAAAGTTTTTTAGAAAACGGTCATGAATTCTAGTTTTAAAAAAATTTCAATTTTAGGTTTGGGTTTAATAGGGACCTCTATCTTACATGCTATTAAAAAAAAATTAGATAAAGAAATTATTACTTTTGCCTATGATATTGAGTCTGACCATAGAAATATAGTTTCAGAAATGGGTATAGCCACTTTTGTATGTGACAATATTTCTGAGGCAGTGAAAGATGCAGAATTAGTTATCCTTGCAATACCAGTAGGTGCGATGGAAACTGTTGCAAGGTCAATATCCCCTCATTTAAAATCAAATACATTAATCACGGATACTGGTTCCACAAAAGCTTCAGTTATAAAAGATGTAAACACTTATTTGCCAGAAAATGTTTTTTTTATTCCCTCACATCCAATTGCTGGCACTGAATATTCTGGTCCTAACGCGGGTTTTAGTTCTTTATTTGAAAATAGATACTGGCTATTAGTTTCAGAGATGGAAACAGAGAATTCAGATAAATTATCTAATTTTTTTACTAAATTAGGTTCAAAAGTTGAAAGAGTAAGTATTGAATACCATGATAGAATATTAGCAATAACTTCTCATTTGCCTCACTTAATTGCTTATACAATTGTTGGAACAGCATCTGATTTGGAAACAGATCTAAAAAATGATGTTATTAAGTACTCTGCATCTGGTTTTAGAGATTTTACTCGTATTGCATCTTCAAATCCTATTATGTGGCGAGATATTTTCCTTAATAACAGTGAAGCAGTTCTTGAAATGTTGCAAAGGTTTAATGAAGATCTATCTGATTTACAAAAAGCAATAAGAAAAAAGGATGGTAAAAAATTAGAATCTTTTTTCTCTAGGACTAGAAACATCAGAAAAAAAATAATAGATGCCGGTCAACTATAAAAATTTATTAAACTTATAAAGTTTTAACTCTTATATTTGAAACAATATATTTACAGTATTCAATAAAAACCAATGAAAATGTCTCAAAAGATTTGAGCCATTCATTTATTTTATGTTGTTCAGGTTTGATGGGATAAGGTAAAATTTTTAAATTTGGCATTATATTATTAAATTCTAAAATTGATCTTGGCATATGATAGTTACTAGTTATAAGCAAAATTTCTTTTATATTATTTTTATTTACCCACTTTGAAGTTTCATTAGCATTAGAATAAGTATCTTTAGAGACGCCGTCGAGTTCTACACAGCATTCTATTAGCTCTAAGTAAAAATTAGAATTTAATTTTTTCTGTAAACTTAATTTTGTAAATCCTTTTCCTGTTCCACTAACTAGTATTTTAATATTCTTTTTTGATTTTTCATCAAATTTATTAATTATTTCAAAACCTTTTTTTATTCTATTTGTTCCACCAGTAAGAATAACAATTTGTGAGGTTATACTCACTTGGTTTTCTTGGATTGTCATAATTTTTTCTTTAAAATTAAATAACTCAAGAAAAAAATAGCTAACAAGTAACGTTAATACCGTGGTGAAAAAAGTCTTTTTAAAAGTTAATACCATATAAAAATTATCATAATTAAATTTTAATCATGTTGGCAAAAAAATATCTCTTAGTATACTGTAATTATTAATTCTTATCTATTTATCGAGAAATAAAAAATGCTACAGACATGTAAATCTTGTGGAACAGTTTTTGAAATTGATGAAGGATTACTTTCTACAAATGTTAAATGGCTTAAATGTAGTGTTTGTAATCAAAAGTGGAATGTTTCTAAGGAAGGTAAAAAAGACTTTGATAATGATATTATTGAAACGAAAAATCATAAATCTAATGATCAATCTCTAAAAGTAAAACAAGATTTAGCATCTATAAAGTCAGTAGTAGAAAAAAAAACAAAAACAATGTTATCGCAAAAAAGCTCTGCTTTGGAACAAAAAAATAAAACAGTTGTTGAAATAGCTTCAGAGTTATCTGCCTCCAAATTAAAACCCAATGATAAATCAGTTACTAAACCTAATAAAAAAAGTAGGTTTAGAAAGGTATATTTTTTATATTTTGTTATCTCTTTAATTATGCTTACTGCTATGGTCATATTCTTTCGACCTGTTATTTTAGCTTATACTTACTTTTATTTTCCTAAATATGCTGATTTTTACTCTAAACAAATAAATCTGATTTCGTTAAAAATTAAATCTCCAATATTAGTAGAACTGAATTATTTAAATTTAAAAGACTTTGTTGCTACTTCTAAAGATAGAGAAATTAAATTTTCTGGTATGATTACTAACGACTCAAAAAGACCAATATTAGTTCCAAGAATTAAAATTTTAGCTGTAAGAGAAGATAGAAAAATAATTTTAGAAAAAATATTAGTTCTTGACCCTAAAATCATTAAGCCAAATTCTATGATAAAATTTCAAGATAGTGTTCAGTTTAAGTCAAACAATGAAAATATCAGTGTAAAAGTTAGATTATTAAAAGAATTAATAAATTTTTAGTCAAAATCAATTAGTTTTTCTTTTGCAATAATATCTTTAATTGTGTCTATTTTTTTAATCTGATGATCTTTATTATTTACAATCATTACCTCAACAGCATCAGCTCGTGAATTATAGTTAGAACTCATTACAGAAGAGTATGCTCCAGTTGTCTTAATTGCTAAAAATTTATTGTTATCGATATAATTAAGATTTCTTTCTAACGCAAGATAATCTCCAGTTTCACAAATAGGGCCTACAATATCTGCTGTTACTTTTGGACTTTCACTTTTTTCTACATGCTCGATCTTATGATATGCGTCATACAAGGTAGGCCTTATTAAGTTATTCATAGCTGCATCAACAATTATAAAATTTTTATCTTTAGTTTTTTTATTCCTAATTACTTTTGTTACCAAGATACCAGCTTGAGCAATGAGACTCCTTCCTGGTTCAAAGCTAAGTTTATAATCAGATTTTAAAAACAAGTTAGAAAGAATTCTTTTATATTCAATAAAATTAGGCTCTATATCATCTTTGTAATCAACACCTATTCCTCCTCCTAGATCTAGAGATGGGACCATAAAACCGCTTTTTCGTAGATCATCCGCTAAAACTTTTAAATTAAAATATGCCTTATTAAAAAAATTAAAATCAAATATTTGTGAACCTATGTGAACTCCTAATCCAACAGGACTTATATAGTCAAGTTCGTGTAATTTTTTATAAATTTCTTTAACGTTTTGGAAATCTATACCAAATTTAGTTTCTTTTTCACCTGTTGATATTTTTTTATGTGTTCTTGGTGCTATATCTGGATTAACTCTCAAACATATATTAGCCTTTTTTTTAATTTTTGAAGCAATATAATGGATATCATATAGCTCTTCTTCGGATTCGATGTTAAATTGTAAAATATTATTTCTTAAAGCAATTTCAATCTCGTTTTTTGCTTTACCTACACCAGAAAAAATTATTTTATTTGCAGGCACGCCAGCTGCAATACATTTTTCAAACTCACCTATGGAAACTATATCAGCACCACAACCCAATTTAGAAAAAAATTTAATTACATTAATGGAATCATTGGCTTTAACTGCATAATGAATACTCCCTTTTACTTCTTTTACAGTATCAAAAAATATATCATAACGTTCTTTCATTATTTCAGAATCATAAATATATAAAGGTGTTCCGTATTTTTTAGCTAGTTCAGATACTTTTATATTCTGAACGCTTAACTCACCATTTTTATCTCTATAAAAACCTAAAGGATACATAATCAAAACTATTTTTTTTCGATTATTTCGGAGGGCTTTAGTGGTTCCGCTTTTCTTCCACAACTACTTAAAGTTACTGAGAAAAATAATATAATTAAAACTATTATTTTAAACTTCATTTTTTGTTCCCTAGAAATTTCAACTTAGCTTTTTTAATTGCCATTAAAACATTTTTGGGGGCTGTGCCACCATAAGACGTTCTTTTAGAAACGGAATTTTCTATTTTTAATACATTTAATATATTGTTATCAGCATTTGGTATTACTGTTCTAATATCTTCTAAGGTTAAATTTTCAAGAGAACAACTTTTGCTTTCAGCTAATAAAACAACTTTCCCGGTAAAATGATGTGCATCTCTAAAAGGAATAGCTAAATTAGTTACTAGGTAATCTGCTAAATCAGTAGCTGTTGGAAATCCATTTTGTAAAGCTTCCATCATTTTATGAGGAATTGGTTCTAATTTCTTAACCATTCCAGTCATAATAATCAAACAAAGTTTAATTGTTTTAACGGTATCAAATAATGGTTCTTTATCTTCTTGCATATCTTTCCCATATGTCATTGGAAGGCCTTTTAGTACTGTCATTAGACTAAAAAGATTTCCAAATATTCGTCCTGGTTTAGCTCGTATCAATTCTGCTGCGTCTGGGTTTCTTTTTTGAGGCATTATACTTGAGCCAGTAGTAAAACTTTCTGGTAGTTTAATAAAATTGAACCTATCAGACGACCAAATAACTAACTCTTCAGCTAATCTTGACAAATGAATGGCAATTAAAGAAGAAGCTGACATAAATTCAATTGCAAAATCTCTGTCTGATACAGCATCCATTGAGTTGTCAGTTGGTTTATCAAATTTCAATTTTCTCGCTACGAAATCTCTATCAATAGGATAGCTAGTTCCTGCTAACGCCGCAGACCCAAGAGGTGATTCATTCAACCTTTTTCTGCAGTCAGCTAAACGTCCTCTATCTCTTCCTAACATTTCAACATATGATAATAAATGATGACCAAACGTTATTGGTTGTGCTACTTGAAGATGAGTATATCCTGGCATTAATAAATCATAGTACATTTCTGCTTTTTCTATTAATGATTTTTGAAGGCTAAGAAGGTTCAAATCAATCTCGTCAATTTCTTTACGAAGCCATAACTTTATATCTGTTGCAACTTGGTCATTTCTTGATCTAGCAGTGTGTAGTTTTTTTCCAGGATCACCAATAATCTCAACAAGCCTATTTTCAATATTCATATGAATATCCTCTAATTTCATAGAGAAAGTAAATTCATTTTTAGATATTTCGTCTTTTATTTGATTCAGGCCGGTTTTAATAAGTTCAAAATCTTTATTAGAAATTATTTTTTGTTTGGATAGCATTTCAGAATGAGCTAGAGATCCTTCTATGTCTTCTAAATATAAAATTTTATCAAACTGGATAGAGGAATTAAATTCTTCCATTATTCCATCAGTTGAGGAAGAGAACCTTCCGCCCCATATATTATTAATTTTTTTTTCCGAGCTATCATTTTCCATTTTTTTATCTATATTAGGCAACAATCTATTATTAAACTTAATCCAATTTTTAACATGCATACATCAAATTTATACAAAAAAATATTATTATTATTTTCTTTAATAATTTTTACCACCCACTCCAATGCCACTGAAAATTTCAAAAAACTTGATAAACCTATAATTTTCCCGAAGAAAAATGTTTTGGATGGTAATGGAAAACCTATAATTTTAAAGTTTAATGAAAATTTTAGAAAAAAAAGTTATGTGATAAATTTTTGGGCTACTTGGTGTGTTCCATGTAAAAAAGAGCTTCCAGACTTAGGATTGCTTAAGTCTAAAATCAAAAAATATAATATAGATGTTTTAACTATCTCAATAGACCAAAAAAATATAGAAGAACAGATTAGTTTTTTATCAAAAAACGGTGCATCTAATCTAACGCATTACTTTGATAAAAAAATGCTTGTTTACAAATCATTAAAGCTAAGAGGTATTCCAACAACTATTTTAGTTGATAGTCAGGGCCAGGTAATATCCATTCATGAAGGGATAATGAAATGGGGAGATGATTTGATTGTTAGTGAAATAAAAAATTTATTCTATTAGCTTTTCCATTTCTGGAACTGCTTTAAATAAATCATCAGATAGCCCATAATCAGAAACAGTAAAAATAGGTGCTTCTTCATCCTTGTTAATTGCTACTATAACTTTACTATCTTTCATTCCGGCTAAATGTTGAATAGCTCCAGAAATACCTGCTGCAATATATAAGTTGGGCGCAACCACTTTCCCAGTTTGTCCAACCTGCCAGTCATTTGGAACATATCCGGCGTCGACAGCAGCTCTGCTTGCTCCCATTGCCGCCCCAAGCTTGTCTGCTAGCTTTTCAAGAACTTTAAAATTTTCACTTGATCCCAGGCCTCTTCCACCAGAAACAACAATATCAGCAGCTGTTAGTTCAGGGCGTTCGCTTTTTGAAAGTTCTGAGCTAATATACTTTGATAACTCAGAATTTAATGATGGTTCAATATTTGTAACATCAACTTCTTGATCACTTATGTCTACTTTTTCAAAAGCTGTTGTTCTTACAGTAATAACTTTACAAGAGTCTTTACTTTTACATGTGGCAATGGCGTTTCCAGCATATATAGGTCTTTTAAATGTATCCTCATCAATAATTTCAATTATATCAGGTATAATCATTACATCGAGGAGAGCCGCAAGCCTAGGAGCAATATTTTTGCCATTAGCTGTATTTGAAAATAAAATATGAGAATAATCTGCTGCAATAGACTTAATTAAAGTTGATATATTCTCTGCTAGTGGGTTTTTGTATATTTCATTATCACAAGATAAAACTTTACTAATACCTTTGATTTTTGTTGATGATTTAATAACATTCTGACAGTCACTTCCAATCACTATTAAATCAGAAGAACCAATCTGATTTGCCGCGTTTACTGTATGTAAAGTTGCTGGTAATAATTCATTATTATTATGCTCTGCTACAATGAGTACTTTCATTTTTTTAATCCTTTTTAACTTATATTACTTTAGCTTCATTTTTTAATTTATCTACTAATTCATCTACAGTTTTGAGCATTACCCCA
>Ga0181597_10001162_pt1 | contig 29667 bp, 25 predicted proteins | sample 041ome_5_FD_148647 | JGI IMG/M metagenome (GOLD analysis project Ga0181597, IMG submission 148647) | Coastal salt marsh microbial communities from the Groves Creek Marsh, Skidaway Island, Georgia - 041403US metaG (spades assembly) | ecosystem: Environmental > Aquatic > Marine > Intertidal zone...
TCCAAGGCATTTCTTGCTCCTTGTTAAAAAAGAACAAGCATGCCCAAATGTGTTACCCATGTCTCCGAACGCCTGTTACCCATGTCTCCAGTCTATACACTGAGGAAGAGAAGGATTTCGTCAACGAATTCCGCAAATTATCACGACAAGTCATTCATTCAGCCAGATAATCGATCATCTGAGTGAGAGACTACACTAGCTATGACAACCTGCATTCCTGCAAAACGCACTGCCCATTTAAGCGATCTGCCTCCGTCCTGTCAAAGACCCCACATTTGTGGATTGTGTTTATGAATCGGAGTTTCCATAATAGATACCCCTTCAATACACGCTCGATTCATCGGGCAAAAGAAATTCTCAAGTGCGGCATTCAACTCCACAATCAGGATCTTCCAAGATTCACCAATCTACGTTCAAGCAAAAAGCCCTGTCCCAGAGTGATCAACTCTGCCTGGTGATGCTATTGCTACTCTCTTTGGGCTGTTTTCAAAGCGTGCATGCTGGCTCACCAGACAAAATCACGCCGGAAAAGCAGGCATTGGTTGGCATCGTCAATCAAAGACTGGAATCTGACTAGGAAGCCGCTCTCAAGATCTGGAAGTTCGCAGAACCCGGATATCAGGAAGAGAAATCATCTCAACTCTTATCTGGGATCCTGAAGGAAGCCGGTTTTGTCATTGAAGAGAAAGCCGCAGGAATTCCAACCGCCTTCATCGCGACGATGACCGTCGGAGAAGGAAAACCGGTCCTCGCGTTTCTCGCCGAGTTTGATGCATTACCCGGCCTGTCTCAGGAAGCAGTCCCCTATCGACAAAAACGCGATGATTCTCAATATGGCCACGCGTGTGGACACCATCTGTTCGGAGTCGCCTCCACCTCGGCAGCCATCAGTCTCGCGACCTACATGAAACTCAACAACATCCCCGGAACGATTAAGCTCTACGGGTGCCCTGCCGAAGAGGGAGGTTCGGCCAAAGCCTTCATGGTACGGGCGGGTCTGTTTGACGGATGCGATGCCGTGCTGCATTGGCATCCCGGAAGCAACAATTCTGCCGGCGATCGTAGTACGCTGGCTCGCATCGCTGCCAAGTTTCGTTTCCACGGAAAAGCCGCACACGCTGCCGGAGCGCCCGAACAGGGACGATCGGCCTTAGACGCCGTCGAACTCATGAATCACGCCACTCAACTCATGCGAGAACACACTCCCGAAGGAACCCGCATTCATCACGTGATCACATCGGGGGGAGAGGCCCCCAATGTCGTGCCCGAATTTGCAGAAGTCTATTATTACATTCGGCATCCCGAATCGCAGGTCGTCAAAGAATTGTATCAACGCCTGGAATTATGCGCTCAGGCAGGAGCATTGGGGACAGAGACAAAACTGGAGATCAATTATCAGGGGGGAATCGCAGAAATCTTCCCCAACAACACACTGGCTCAAGTCACCATGAGAAACTTGAACCTCTTGAACGACTTGAAGTATTCCGAAGAGCAGTTGCAATTCGCACTGAAACTTCAGGAGACACTTCCCAAACCACAACCGATCACCCAACTGCAGGAAGTTCTCGACAAAAGCGGAACCGTGGGTAAAGGATCAACCGATGTAGGAGATGTCTCCTGGGTTGTTCCCACAACGGGATTCACAACCGCTTGTTGGGTTCCGGGAACTCCTGCTCACTCGTGGCAAGCGGTCGCCTGTGGAGGAACCACGATTGCCAAGCAGGGCATGAATCTGGCAACCCGAGTCCTCGCGGTCTCTGGACTTGATCTCCTGACAAACGAAGGGCTCATCCAACAAGCCCAGCTGGAACATCATCGCCGATTGGGTGAGCGGAAATATGAATCGCTCTTAAAACCCGATCAGAAGCCACCTCTTAATTATCGCAAAGCTCCATCTCGTGGTACGCCGGCAGAACAATAAACCGTTCTCACGCCGCCGGCCAAAACTGAGCAAAGATAAGCCCTGTGACAATCGCGTAGGCGACTTTGTCGACCAAATCCATGGCAACTTTCCGCTTGAACCAGAACACACCGGGAAAAATCCCCGCACAGTGTGCAATCAATCCGGCTGTCGTCGCAAACTGGAAGACCTTCATGAATTCGGCCCCCGGAGCCAATGCCAGCGATGCGAGGTATCCGATCAGAAAAGCCGTCACCAGAAAAAACAATAACGTCTGACCAATCGCGATTCCCATATTTGGAGGCTTTGCCCAAACAGTGATGGTCCCCCGACATCGTTTCATTTTTTCTTGATACTCCTCGCTCTTCATCTCCGCAGGATTTTCCGCATACGGATAAAGATACTGTCCGGGAGCAATCGAATTCTTCTCGACCAGATCCAGAAATTCGTCTTCTTCAGGAAGCCCCTGCCACTCCGGCTTATGATGGGGCATTACGGTCCAGGCAAGCGTACTCATCACGTGAGTGGCAATACCGGTACCAAGAACAGGAACCCACAGGTCGTAAACTGTCATTGAAACTACTTTCGGCGATGAGGCATAACAAGTACGCAGTTCACGAACTCGACACTGCCTTCAACTTGAGGGGACTTGCTCAAACAATCAGTTATTGTTTTTTGTGGGTCGGAACGGATAAATCCAACTGAGATAGGGATTGACGGCCCGAGTTTGAATCCAGATTTTCCCTTGTCCCGAGAACTTACAAACCAGACCTTCGCCTCCGAAGAAAAAGCTCTTGATTTTGCTGCTGACTTTCATGCCCTCTAACACAGTCACTCGATAATCGAGTGTGTCTTCAAACGCCACGATGTAGCTGGTGTCAACGATGAAGTCATCCGTCACATCGACCTCCAGAATCGCTCCATACGAGTTGAAGAACAGGTCTCCACTCCCGGACGCTTTCAATAAAACCAGTCCCTCACCGCTGAAAAAGCCCTTCGCCCCCTGCCACTTCCCCGTGAGTTCGACGCCGTCGGTGTAAGCCAGAAACGAACCACGTTGCAGTAAGAGCGTGTTTTGGTCGAGGTGGTAGTGCAGAACATCCCCAGGTGTTCCCGGTGCAAATGTAACTTCCGCCGCGCCTTGCATGGCAGTGAATGTATTGATGATGAGACTCTCGCCTCCCAGCATACGCCCCAATGTCTTCTTGAAGCCACCCTTCATGCCGGCTTTCATGTGAGCGTTGGGAGTCATCGAAGCCATCGAGGCTGGCTCCGCAAATATTTGTTGACCATCAGCCAACTGAACACTTAACAGACCAAAATCTGGCCGTTGTGTGATTTCAAATTGCACGTCACTTTGCATCTGATCTGCGGTGGACATGATTAACGATCCTGAAAGTAGAGTTGTTTTTTGAAGCGGTGATCTATGGTGTTGTTTATGAGTTGAATGTATTAACGAGGTCTCAATTGAGGCCCTAGCAATTTCCCGAAGGAAGGTGGATTGTGACTCTGGCAGTAAAGCTTGCCCTGCCCTTCAAATTTACAGACCAAACCCTCCCCACCGAGAAAACTCCCGATGAGACTTTTCCCGGCTTTACCGATCTTGAATTGCAGGGTGTCTTCAAACGCGACAATGTGTCCCGTATCGACGGTGTATGATCCATCCACCATCACTTCGTATATCGCTCCGAAACTGTTCAGAAACATGTCGCCCGTCCCCGAGCACTTCACCCAGAACATATTTTCGCCGCTGAATAAGGCTTTCCCGAACCCCTGCCAGGAAGCGTCCACTTCAATTCCGGGATCGGAAGCCAGCCAACTCGCCCCTTGCACAATCAAGGTGGCATTGTCGAGCGGGTGATAGATGACGTCCCCCATGAGTGTGGGACCGAGGTAAATCGTTTGATTGGGCTGCTGCGCGGTGAAATGGTTGAGAAAGAAGTTCTCACCAGAGAACATTCGCTTGAGCCCCTTCATCAGACCACCTTTGCCCCCCTTCTGGCGAGAGGTCGTTTCGACCGTCATTCCCGACGACATGGCGATCATTGCCCCCACTTCGCAGGTCAATGATTCTCCCTGATCGAGATCCACTTTCACAACGGTCGCTGCCGGGCGAGCTTGAATTTCGTGTTGCATCAGTCCGTTCCCTTATGGGCAAAGGCATCTGGTAATGTATTGATGATAAAGACGTATCGTTCTCATGGAATCAGTTGATTACATGCGGGCGTTCGTCCAAGCGGCCAAACCACTGATCGATCGGCTTTGCATGTAAACTTTTCCCGGACCCTTCACGCGAGTCACAAGACCTTCTCCGCTGAAGAAGCTGGAAAAAATACCACCCGACATTCCAACTTTGATCGAAATCGACGGGTCGTACCCGACCAAATGTCCTGTATCGATCACGTATTCGTCATCAATGTCTCGCGAGAAGATGCCTCCATAAGCACCAAACCAAACCTTTCCGTGGCCACTGACTTTCAGTCGAAATAATCCTTCGCCTCCGATAAGACTGGCGAAGCCCGCCCATCCCATCCCCAGATTGACAGTCGGTTCACAAGCGATATAAGCTCCCGGCTGCAGAAACATGGTGTTTCCATCCAGCTCAAATACATCCATGTCTCCCGGGAGTGCCTGAGTGATGACCAGAGTCCCTCCTGTCTTGGTTGTGAACTCATTCACAAACAAAGACTCGCCGCCAAAGATGCGGCGAAGAATGGCTGAAAAGAACCCTCCATTCCACCGTGTCGACATTTCGATGTCTGACGACATACTGGCCATGGCATCCGCTTCCGCAATGATCGAATCACCCGGATCCAATTTCACATGAATGTGTGCAAAAGACGGCTTATCCGCAATCTCTGCTTCCATAATATGATCCCAGCTTAAATTCAGGATTTGTCAGTCAGATTATTGTTTGTAGTACGATGATAATATCGTGGTTTGAAATTCGTCCGAATGGACATTTCAACAACATCATGGAACGCTCGAAGTCAGATTGAAAGAAAATATGATGAATTTTTCTCAGTCTGCCAAAGAGCTATTCGTCTTCTTTTACGGTTTCCTCAGCAGGCTCTTCCTCTTTGCCCATTTCTTCTTCCTCGTCCTCCTCGTCTGCATCTTGATTCAACCCGTCAACTCGTGACTTGATATCGTCCCAGTCGATCTCCTCAAACGTCTCATACTTTTTCTCAGGTAGAGTTTTTGCATATTCCTTTAATCGATCAATACGTCCTTGTGTGTCAGGATGAGTTGACATCCATTCGGGAAGCCCCAACGGATCGTCAGATTTCAAATCTTCAAACAATGTCACGACAGAAGTAGGGTCGATCCCGGCATCGTGCATCATGCGTGCCCCCTCCAAATCGGCTTCTGTTTCCTGCAATCGCGAATAGCTGTTTTGAGTCGCATATTGCCCTAACTCAACTCCCAAGGCCAATAAACCAGAGACATCCCCTAACAACAGCTGAATACCGATCACAATCCCCACCTGACCGGTCACCCGTTCCAATCCATGCCGTTTGGTAACATGGGCCATTTCATGAGCGATCACCCCTGCCACTTCTTCGGCAGAGTCTGACTCGGCAATCAATCCCGTAAAAACCGTGATGTACCCCCCCGGCAACGCATATGCATTCATGATCGGAGAGTCGATCACTCGCACCTGATATTTCACATCGGGGATGGCAGAATGAGGTTCCAGTCGCGCGATGATCGCTTCGATGGCTTTCACCACTTTGGGATCATCAACTTCCCGGAAACCATCATCCATCGACGACTGAGAGAGTTCACCGATCTTTTCATCAACGCTGAACGGCAACGAATGGACGGCAGCTTTCGCACCCTGTTTAATTCCAAAGTACGCACCAATGATCAGCAATACGGCGATGGCCGAATAGATCCAAAACATTCCCCAGCCACGACGACTCTCCTGTTTCCGTTTTCCCATCACTCGTTCCAGTTCGGAACGTAATTCCCCCGACGACGCATTTTCGAGTGCTTTGGGAAACTGTTTTTCTTCACAAAAAATCGTGACCGTTTTATCGGCATTTCGGCAAAACACCATCCGGCCGCTTGATCCACCGATTTCGAGATTGATGTCGCTATACCGCAGCACGTACTCATCACCGACACTGGTCCTCGCACGAATCGATGAGAAGTCGAGAGTAATATTCGCACTGGCGCGTCCGTTGGGTAACTCTTTACAGAATACGCCGCCTTGAAAATCCGCATCTTCGAGTGTTTCGTCAAACATGAATTCAGACTCCACGATCAACTCTTGAGGAATGTTTCCACTTGTCTAATTCCGCAACCAGCTTTCTTCCTACGGCTTCTTTTTCGCAATGCCACCGTCTGCATCACTCACGATCTGTCGCAACCCGGCCTTCTTTCTGACTCTCACCACCTTTCCCGCTCGGACATCTTCTTCCTCAAAAGTTGCCAGCAAAATGTGTCGATCACCCGTTCGACTATAATCATAAATGATATGGATCAAGCCATCCTTGGTTTGCTGACCATCCGGGTAAGAGACGCCACCACGCTCATCCAGCAACAGTCCCCCGACCCAACTCTTCCCATCGTCTTCGGAAAGATACGCCGTCAGGTGTGATCGTCCGGTTTTCTTATCAATGGGCCCATGCTTGACCAGTAGCAGATTCCCACTGTTCAATCGCCTGATAAAAAACCGGGCACTTGGATGACTGATGCTTGAAGGAGTCAATTCGGGCCACGTCTTTCCTCGATCAAGAGAAACACTCTCTCCAATCCCATAATTGGTTCGAGCCAATAACCAAAGTGAACCATCTTTACGCTCGATCATCATGTGCTCATCGAACTGTCGATCTTTCTGAGGAATGTTGCAGGCTCCCCGCACGTTCCAGTTCTTACCATGATCGGTTGAGACCATCATCTGAGCGCTATTGTCTTTTGTTCGCCACAAAGATGTCGGCAACACCCACTCCCCGGTAGACAGCACCAACGGCTTACACATCATCACGCCATCATTGATTCGGCGTGGAGTATTCCACTTCGGCTGCGCCGCTTCTGGATCATCGGTTGTAATGGCCCAGACACCGCCGGGGTATCCACCGTGACCAATCGCCTGCGCCCAAAACCAATACAATTTACCATCAGGTGAGACCCACAATTCCGGGTCAAATGTCCGCACCGGTCCATCTTTGTCGGGATCCACCACCATCACTTCCTGCCAGGTCTCCCCTCCATCTGCACTGGTCGAGAGGACCACATAGTTGTTGTGGTCTTCACCAGGACTGATGCCGGCATACCAGGTCGCCCACATTCTCCCTTGTGGAGAAATCGCAAAGCTGGGAATGCCCTGAAATCCACGATTGGTGGTCGCATGGAGTTCTTGAGGTGGCCCGATGTGGATCGGTGTCTTTTCTGCTGGAGGCACTTCGGCCATGGAACTTGTAGCCAATACCAACTGACTAATGCCAACCAGATAACAAAGTGTGATATTCTTCATGAGATGAGCTTCGTTGAAGTGAAATCGCGGATAGAAATGCATTCACAAAAAAACCGTGAGAAACAGGTTCACATTTCGCCTGAAGAATAGTCTAACAGGAATTCTTTCATGAATCACGAATTCAAACCGACCATACTCGACCAGATCACCTGGCCAGCCATCAGACAAGAGCTGATAAAGAAAGAATTCTGGTTCGCATTGTTCTGGGCGATTCTCTGGGCCCTCTTCGGAATCGGTCTCGTTTTTGTCAGTGGCCACGTTCTCCGCTGGAAAACTCAAATCCATGAACTGATTTGGTTTATTGTGTTACCGATCCCCATGGCCCTGATCATTTCTCAATTCGCAGGCTGGTGGCACAAATCCAGGAGAATCCTCTGGACAACTCGTCTACTCGGTGGCTCACTTTGTCTCGCGTGGCTACCTTTGGCCCTCATGGCAATCATCATGGCCATCGGCTTTGCGGGGATCCGGTAGAGACATTCAAAGCGTGGTCAGGGAAGCCACCATATCTGCAATCGGAATCCCCTATGAACATCAACAATAATATTCTGAGTTGCGGCTTTTCTGCGTGACCTCTTTGATCTCATCACGCCTGATATAAAAACCACTCACAAACAGAGAACACAATCCATGACAGACAATCAATATTCCATCAAAAAAGTGTTCCTCTATTCTTTGATCGCCTCGGTCTGCCCCTCTGCGTTTGTGGGCATCATTGTCATCCTCAGCGGAGATTTTGGTCAATTGGAAGTCAAAGTTCTCCTGACCACTCTCACAATATCTGGTGCAAGTTTGGGCGGCTTATGCTGCGGAGCCGCATACGAGGCTCGCAAGGTTCCCTACTTTGCCACCGCCGGCGTCTTACTTGTTGGAATGACGGCGTTGATGATTCTGATCGGCGTCTGGACGGAAAGTGATTGGGAACTCTTCTGGAAAACGGTCGGCACAATGTCGGCCTTCTCAGTCGCCTTCGCACACCTCTGCCTGCTGAACATGGCACGATTGAAATCAGCCTATCGATATGCCACCCGCAGTGCCTACGTCGTCGATTTCCTGATGTGCGGCATCATCACCTATCTGATCTGGACAGAATTCGGATTCGTCAACGAAGACATCATTTTTCGCGTACTGGGCGTGAACGCCATTTTGATTGGTGTGGTGTCGTTCCTGATCCCGATTCTACACCGCTTGAGCCTTGGAGAAGTGGAAGTCTCCGGCGACAATTATGAAACGGCCCTGGAGAACATCGATGAAGAAATCGCCCAACTCAAAGACCGACTCAACGAACTGGAAACTCAGAAGATGAAACTGCTGGAGGAGGTCTGAGGAGACATTGCTTTCAGGGGATGAGCTTGACGCAATCATCTCCCCGAGATAAAAGATTAATCGGACGCATTCTCAAGGCACCGGTGTAAAATGCCAGTGACACCAGGCGAATGAACAATGATCGACAATCGAAGATTCAAAAAATATGAGCATATCACGAAAAAAGAAACTCCTTCACAATCACACAACTTCTGGTGGGCATTAGGCATTGGCCTCTCGCTCAGTATCTTGGCCTTCTTTCTGAACCCCTCTGATAAAGTCACTGAAAAACCGACGAGTATTGACTTGAGCGCAGGCGATTCCGTTCATAAGGTGATAAGGACGCTTGGTGATGACTACTCGCACTTCAATTATGAGGGGACTGATTGTTATTCATGGAGCAATTCAGAATTCAATGCGGTTGCCACGGCAACCGATGGTACGATTGACACAATAGATATTTACCCAACGAACGGAACTCCAATCCATTCCTTCAATAAGTAGTTTAGAAGAGCGGCCCAGCCAGTATGGCTGGGTGACAATGTCACGATGACTCATCAAGATCGAGCGATCAACTGAGTCACATCTGATACTTTTCCCCACTCGCAGAACCTCAGCAAACGGTGCGACCCTTATTTACTTTCCTTTGCGCCTCTGCGCCTTTGCGTGAGTCCACTTCTTTCACGCATGTTCTCATTCTCCCAAACGACAAGACTTTTTGTCATTCGTTTGATTCGTGGTTTAAATTTCTCACTTTACAACAATTGACTCCATAGAACATTCCACATCGCGCATGCCGACTCGCGTAAGCGAAGGCCGCCGAGCGAAGAGCGAGGAAGCAAGGCCAAGTGCGCGATAAGAAGCGTTTCCTTCATGTCGGCCTACAGCAACGCGACTACTCTTTTTCATCCGTGAAAATCCGTTTTCTCCGCGTCATCCGTGTTCTACTTCTACCAAACAGCTCGTCATATCCGCTTACAGTCGCAAGACACTCAATTTACCCCGGTCGTTCGCCGGGTGCCAAAGTCCCAGTAAACGCTGACTCCTTCTCCGTAAATTGGCCACAAGATGCGTCCCAATAACAGATTACGGCAGATTTTGCTTGGAATTTGGCCAGATTCGAGGATAATGAAAGGTTAACCGCGAGATTGCCACTGCCTTCCACACTTCCTCGTTAGATGATCGCGCCTCCCATGAGTTCCAAAGTCGCCTCCCTATTTGCTTTCGCTCTGTTCTCACTCTCTCTCTGCGTGACGGGACTTGTCGCGTCTTCCGCACCCGATCAGCAGAAAACCGAAAGCCCCAAGTCGGCCTCCGTCGATTTTGCCAAGGATGTGCTGCCAATATTCACGCAGAACTGCTTTGAGTGTCATCACGAAGAAGCAGGTGAAGGAGGGCTTCGCTTCTTTGGACATAAAGATCTGCTGGAACTGAATGACTCCGGCATGGCAGCCGTTCAACCGGGTAAGTCTGCTGAAAGTGAATTGATTCGACGAGTCACCGCCACTGATGAACTTGAACGAATGCCTCCCGAAGGCAAAGGTCTGAGCGAATCGGAAATCAAAACACTGCGTGCATGGATTGATTCCGGTGCCAAATGGCCGGCAGAGTTCGCCGTCAATGAAAGTCATTGGGCGTATGAATTGCCGACCCGCTCTGAATTGCCGTCCGTCACAGACAAAGATTGGTGTCAGAATGAACTGGACCACTTTGTTCTGAATCGATTGGAAGAAGCTGGACTCTCGCCGTCCCCCGCAGCTTCTGAATCCATCCTACTACGACGGCTCTATCTGGATGTCATCGGCATTCCACCCACCATCGAAGAGTTAGATCGTTATCTCGCCGACAAGTCGCCCCACAAATACGAACAGAAAGTCGACGAGTTACTGGCTCGGCCGCAGTTTGGTGAAAAGTGGGCTCGGCACTGGCTCGATCTGGCCCGCTATGCCGACTCCAACGGCTATCAAGCCGACCAATTCCGCGAGATTTGGCCGTGGCGAGATTGGGTCATCAAAGCGATGAACGACGACATGCCGTTCGATCAGTTTACGATCGAACAATTGGCGGGCGATCTCTTACCCGAAGCGACGATTGATCAGAAGATTGCCACCGGATTTCAACGCTGCACCACCTGCAATGTCGAAGCGGGCGTCGATCCCGAAGAAAACAGAGTGAATCAAGTCATCGACCGCGTGAACACTCTGGGAATGGTCTGGCTGGGAACGTCAATGGAATGTGCCCAATGCCATAACCATAAATACGATCCCTTCACCATGAAGGACTATTACTCTCTGTTTGCTTACTTCAACAATACGCCTTTGGAAGTGATCCAAAATGGCCAGAGCGTCACCTTTGAAGTCTCTGGCCCGAAAATGCCGCTACCGTTACCACCAGAACTGCAAGAGCGACGCAACGCTTTGGAAGCTCGGCAAAAAGAACTGAAACAGAAGATTGCCAAACGGAAAAAATTTCTCAATGCAGATCAGCCTCAATTCGAAGCGGCACTCAACACTTCATTAGAGACATCAGCCGAATGGCACGTCCTGGAGATTGCCGACTTCAAAGCAACCGGCGAACAGCCCGAGACGACAATCCTGGACGACCAATCGATCCTGCTCTCAGGCCCCAATCCGGCCAAGACAACCTACACCGTGACCACTAAAACGAGCGTTGCCAATATCACAGGCATCAAAATAGAAACGCTCACTCACGAGTCACTCCCCGGCAAAGGCCCCGGTCGTGGTGACGATCAACGTCCCAACTTTGTTCTGTACGACTTTGGACTGGAGATCTCCTCGGCTGACAACCCGCAAAAAACGAGCGTGTCTCTACACACGCCCAACGCCGACTTCTCACAATCCAACTGGGACGTGAAAGGATTGATCGATAACGACAAACAGAAAACCGGTTGGGCCATCAACCCCCAGTTTGGCAAAGACCATTGGGCAACTTTCCTCACCAACGAACCACTCAATCCAAAAGGAGAGGAAACGACATTCACTGTCACTCTGCCGCAACATTTCGGCGGAGCACGGACAATTGGCCGACTGCGTCTTTCCGTGATGAAGGGAGACCCAGGTTCAGACGCCATCCCCGCAGATGTCCGCAAGGCACTGAAAGTGGCAACAGAGAAGAGAAACCCAAAACAACAAAAAGTGATTGCCGAGTTCCAGCAGTCGAAAGATAAGCAGATCGCTACGTTAAACAAAAACTTGAGTGAGACCGACAAACTCCTCAAAGAGATCGAACCCGTCACCACATTGGTGATGGTTGAAATGGAAGAAGATCGAGACACCTTCATCATGAAGCGAGGAAACTTCCTCGACCCGGGAGCCACAGTGACGACAGACACTCCTGAAGTCCTGCATGATGCTCCACCCAACACTCCCAAAACACGACTCGGACTCGCCAATTGGCTGGTCGCACCCGAAAACCCACTCGTGCGTCGCGTCGTCGTCAATCGCTGGTGGGCCGAAATCTTCGGAACGGGCATCGTCAGCACGCCGGAAGACTTTGGCTCTCAGGGAGAACGCCCCACTCACCCGCAATTACTTGACTGGTTGGCGGTCGAGTTCCTTGAATCGGGCTGGTCCATGAAACATGTCATCAAGCAAATCGTAATGTCGGCGACCTATCAACAAGACTCCACAATCACTCCCGAACTGCTGGAAGCCGATCCCTATAACAAACTTCTCGCTCGCGGCCCTCGCTTTCGCATGACGGCAGAAACGATCCGTGACAACGCTTTGCAGATCAGTGGACTCCTCAGCGACAAGATGGAAGGCCCCCCCATCTATCCACCACAACCCGACAACATCTGGCGACATGTCGGCAGGAACGCCCCCAAATATAAAACTGATACCAATGAAGATCGTTATCGCCGAGGGATCTATGTTGTCTGGAGACGCTCGGCCCCCTATCCAAGTTTTGTCACATTTGACGCCCCGGACAGGGCATCCTGTGTGATTCAGCGTTCACGCACCAACACTCCACTCCAGGCACTCACACTGATGAACGACCCTGCGTATGTCGAGATTGGTCATGCCTTCGCTGAACGAGTGTTGGACAAAGCTCCTTCAGGAGATCCGGCAGCACAACTCGCTTATGCTTTCCGCAGTTGTACGGCACGCGAGCCAAACAAAAAAGATCTCAACATTCTCACTCAAATTTATTACGACGAGAAAAAACGACTGAGTAACGACGAAAAAACACTCAATCAATTGATTCCCGATAAAGAACTCTCCGGCGAACAAAAACTCGAACGCGGAGCCTGGTTCTATCTGGGGAACATTCTGCTCAATCTCGACGAGACCATCACCAAAAACTGATTTCCACCATCTCACACACGGCGTGCTCTCATGAATTCCAATATCCAACACGTTGAAACCTTTTCCCGTCGCGATCTGCTCGGTCGAGTCGGATACGGCATGGGATCGGTCGCTCTGTCGTCCATGTTCGCTAACGAACTCCTCTCGGCCCCTTCGTCGAAAGATCCACTGGCTCCACAAAAAGCCCATTTTCCTGCGAAGGCCAAGAATGTCATCTTTCTCCATATGGTCGGGGCTCCCTCACATCTCGACCTCTACGAGAACAAACCCAAGCTTGTCGAATACAGTGGTAAGGATTGTCCTGAAGAATTTCTGGAAGGCCAACGATTCGCGTTCATCCGCGGAACTCCCAAATTGCTGGGGTCTGAATTCAAATTCCAGCAGCACGGCGAAAGCGGCATGGTCGTCTCTGAGGTCATGCCGAACCTGGCCAAACATGCCGACAAACTCTGCATGATCAAGACGCTGCACACAGAACATTTCAATCATGCTCCCGCACAACTCTTTTTTGAAACCGGCTTCGGTCGCTTCGGACGCCCCACCATGGGCTCCTGGGTCACTTATGGTCTTGGTAGCGAAAATCGTAATCTCCCCGGCTTTGTTGTCTTGATTACCGGGAATGTCGCCGGTGCGGGCAACAGTTTATGGGGGAACGGATTTCTTCCCTCCGCCTATCAAGGCATCGAATTCCGTTCGACCGGTGATCCCGTTTTGTTTTTGTCCAACCCACAAGGAGTCGACTCGGCAGGTCGCAAACGAATTGTTGACGGCATCAATTCGCTCAATCAGGCACAACTCGACACCGTCGGTGATCCCGAAATTGAAGCCCGCATTGCGCAGTACGAGATGGCTTACCGCATGCAATCATCCGTTCCCGAATTGATGGACATCTCGGCAGAGTCAAAACAAACGCACGAAATGTATGGCACAGAACCGGGCAAAGCCAGTTTCGCCAACAACTGTCTGCTTGCACGTCGATTGGTCGAACGGGGAGTCCGCTTCGTGCAACTCTTCGACCAGGGTTGGGACCATCATGGCGGCGTCTTTTCATCATTGAGAAGCAAATGCAAGCAGGTCGATCAACCGATCGCCGCGCTACTTAATGATCTCGAACAACGTGGACTCCTCAACGAAACACTCGTTGTCTGGGGAGGAGAATTCGGACGCACGCCTCTCATGCAAGGCGACCGCGCGAAGGTCGGTCGTGATCACCATAAAGATGCGTATTGTGTCTGGATGGCGGGCGGCGGTACCAAAGGGGGAACGGTTTACGGCGAAACCGATGAACTCGGCTATTACCCCACCAAAAACCCGGTTCACGTCAACGACTTTCACGCCACAATGCTGCACCTGTTGGGACTCAATCACGAACAATTAACGTATAAATTCCAAGGGCGACCATTCCGTCTCACCGATGTCGGCGGTCATGTCATTCACGATTTGATTGCCTGACGATTTTTGCACACACAACACAGCGATCACTTCTGACACACCACGAAAGATTCCACACCATGAAGCTGACAACGTTGCTCGCCCTCACACTCCTCAGTTTTTTCATCGAAGCTTCCGTTGAAGCGCAAAACAAACTTGCCGGCACCAAGCCCAACATCCTACTGATCATGACAGACGATCAGGGATATTCGGTCCTCGGCAAACATGGGCACCCTTTCATTCAAACCCCCAATCTCGACAATCTTTACGAAACCAGCACACGCTTCGAGCGATTTCTGGTCAGTCCCACCTGTTCGCCGACACGTTCTGCCATCATGACGGGACGACACCCCATGCGGAACGGCGTCACTCACACCATTCTCGAACGCGAGCGAATGACGCTCAATGCAACGACATTGCCGCAAGTCCTCAAAACAGCCGGCTACACCACCGGCATCTTTGGTAAATGGCATCTGGGTGATGAAGACGCCTATCAGCCCCACAATCGGGGTTTCGACAAAACCTTTATTCATGGAGCCGGCGGCATCGGTCAAAAATATGATTGCAGTTGTGCCGATGCTCCCGATAACAGCTACTTCAACCCTATCGTGAAACACGATGGAAAGTTCGTGCAAACAAAAGGCTTCTGCACGGATGTCTTCTTCACGGCTGCTCAAGGCTGGATCAAAGATGTCAAAGAAAATGACAAACCGTTCTTTGCCTACATCACCACCAACGCTCCTCATGGACCATTCCTCGCTCCCGAGAAAAACAAAAAACGTTTTCTCGACATGGGAATGGAAGAAAAACATGCCGGCTTTTATGGCATGGTGGAAAACATCGATGAAAACGTCGGTCAGATTGTCGGCAACCTCAAGAAGTGGGGACTCATGGAAAACACAGTCGTCATCTTTATGTCCGACAATGGAACGACCGGTGGAGGAGCTGGACCTGCGGGAAAGAAACTCGGCAAGTCGGAGTACACCTCATACAACGCCGGCATGAAAGGCATGAAAGGAAGCCCCGACGAGGGAGGCGTGCGTGTGCCGTTCTTCATTCGATGGGATGGTCACACCAAACCGGGTAAGACCATCAACCAAATCGCCGCTCACATCGACATCTTCCCAACCTTGGCCAATCTTGCCGGAGCCGATCTCCCGAAGAATCAGGTCGAAGGCCGCAGTTTACTCCCTTTGATCGAACAACAGAAAGCCGACTGGCCAGACCGATATCTGGTGACCCATGTCTGCCGCTGGAAGACCGGCGAAGATCCTAACCTGTCACAATGGAAACGCTTCGCCATCCGCAATCAGAAATATCGGTTCGTCGAGAACAAAGCTCTCTACGACATGGAAGCCGATCCGGGACAAACGACAAACATCATTGAAGATCATCCCGGCGTCGTCAAAGAAATGCGTGCATACTATGAGACATGGTGGAAACAGACATTGCCGTTAATGGTCAACGAAGACGCCGAGATGTCACCAACACGACCCTTCCACGTTCAATTCTTTGAACAGAAAGAGAAGTCGGGTATTCCTGACTGGAAGCAACCGGAGTTGTGATGCGTCCTCCGAATAGTGACTGCATCCATATCACTCCAAGTGCAGCCCATCTACCAATAGCCGAGTCTCAGATTGGGTTACCCGAGAATCTCGCTTTTGGCCCATGTCGGGCCGATCCGGCAGAGCATAGTGTTGTTCGACAACAGTTTTGGAAATCCGCTCTCAATCAAGATCGAGATGATATTTATGCTCGAGAACAAATCCTAGCAGAGTTAAGTAGTTTTCCTGACTCGGCACCAATCGTATTGTGGACAACTCCGGTCTGGCGGGAACAACTTCGATTCTGGTGGTTGGCGGATTCATTTTCGAAACTTTATGAACTTGACCCGAATCGATTCTGGATGGTCGACTCCGTTGTCAAAGATCGCGATGACCCTTCTTTAGTTTATCCGCTTGGGGCACATAACGAGGGTCAACTTCAGGCTGCCTTTGAAAAAGCCGAACACATTAAGCCAGATTTCTTCATTTTCGCAGCGCAGTTATGGAGAGCTTTTTCTGGGGACAATCCAAGTCTGTTCTGCCAATTGAGAAATGAGAGCCATACGTTTTCATCTGACTGGAGACAAAAAACTGATCCCTATCGGTTTGGCTTTCCCCAAATGACTACTGACGGCGGCTTGAAACTGTCAGAATGGGATCAGTTTCTACTCACCTTTCTTGATTCGAAAGAATCAATTCGTCCGGTGGACATTATTGGGGCATCAGAGCCGTACTCCTTGCCGATTTGTCTCTATCTGGATTCCTTTCTTCCAGCACGACTGAGATGCTGGAGTGAGTATCGGCCAGATAATCCAGCTATCATCAGTGAGCCCAGAGAGGGAGTGAATCAATTCACTCGCATCGCCTATCGCCTCACAGAAACCGGGCATCGAATACTCCACGAGGGGATGAACGATTTATCCGAAGCTCCTCCCATGGATGTGGGAGGCGTTCAGGCGTATCGAGATCCTTGGGTAGTCCAATGGCAGGGCGAAGATTGGAACATCCGCGATTAGGTTGCAAGTCGCTTTAAGCCTTGTTTGATTGTCATCCCGGCAATTGTCTTAGTTCAACTCCGAAAGATTAGATCCAACGCTTATCGACATTGATCAATAAATGTGATCAAGATCAGTCATAATTAGCGAACATGAGTGTTCTTCCTCTGCTTCAATTGCGAGAAGCGATTCACCCCTCAGAGAACTGTATGCGATGATTGGGATAACATTCGATTTCGTTCTAGAAATCTGGAGGCAATGCTAATCATGTCGTCGGAGTGTGTCTTGCTGGTGAGGTCATGAATCTTGTTGCCCTAGCCTATCTGACTTCCATATGCCAGATTAATTCACTTCCGTGATTTCAGGTACGTCTCCACAGTTCGATAATGTTGCCGCTTCACAGAGCTGACCGTCCACTCTTCGATCAGCTCTTTTTTCTCCTCGTCAGAAAGTTGCCAATCGTCTCGTTCGCTCCGCAACCGGTCGGCCAATCGTTGCACGATGATTGCCGTTGCCACGGACACATTGAGACTCTGCACAAATCCGACCATCGGCACCTGCAAAAACTCGTCCGCCATCTCGATCACTGTGTCGCTGATGCCGGGACGTTCACCACCGAAGACGAGTGCTGTCGGTTTTTCCAAAGGGAGCGATTCCAGAGTGTGGGCATCATGTTGGAGCGAAGTGGCCACAATCTGGTAGCCCTGCTCCTTCAGGCCCGTCAGACAAGCGGAAGTCGATTCTGCCCCGGCAGCGTATTCATGAAGAGTCAACCAGTAGGAAGCGCCCATATCAATCTGGTCGTTGATCGAATAATCGTTCTTGTTGGCAATGACATGGACATCCTGAATGCCGAAGGCATCGCAGCTTCGCAAGCAAGCCGACGCATTATTGGCCTGATACAGACTTTCCAGCACAACCGTCATCCGGCGTGTGCGAAATTCGAGAACTTCATCGAACCGGGCACGCCGCTGCGGTGTCAAAAACTGTTGGAGAAAGTCCAGATACTCGGGATCGTGCATGAAATCAGAAACTTTTCAGGGAAAAATATCCGTAAACATCTCATTTTCAGGGAATTCCCCCGGAATACAAGCCGATCAAACAAGAAGCTTACTCTCTTGATCAGAGTTTCGCAGGAGATTAAGATGGTGTTTTCGCGGCATGTTCGCGAGAGATATGGTGGCCATAGTTCAGTTGGTTAGAACGCCGGATTGTGATTCCGGAGGTCGCCGGTTCAAGTCCGGTTGGCCACCCTGAAAATAACCTCATCCTTCACCGGGTGAGGTTTTTTCGTGCGCAGAGAAAAGATTGGGCTGGTGAATCATCTTGGAGATCTGTCGTACAGTCTATTAGACTGAACGGGCCTGAAATCATTGCCTCCAATTTCATCAGCCACAAATACCGGCACATGCAAAGAACTCGCCTGAAAGGGCACAATTTGTGAAGAGCTTCTTTCATTCATCATTTTCATTGTCGATATTCTGCACGGTGTTTGTTTACCTGCTGGTCATCAATCTCATGGGAACTCCCTGGTATCAGAATCCCATGCTCCCCAATGCTGGCCAGAGTTTTGGCTGGCCCTGGTTCTATGCAGACGCAAAACTCGCGGACTCACAATGGAAGGCGTTAGAACGACCAGATGGTAGGAACGCGATTCCTCATGTCGATACTTATGTACCGCTCATTCCCCTCAGGCCTTCACTGATCTATCGATTTGAAGGATGGGCGTTGGCAAAAAACTTTCTGACCGCTTCCCTGATCCTCACTTATACCGCATTTGTGCTGAAGCGTTGGAAACGAAATCGGCCTCCGCAGATACTCACAGTTCGACATGCAGGTTTATTGGTCATCATCCTTTCAGTTTTAGTCGCCCCTCTCTGTTCCGGTCAAGCTCGTGTCTGGTGGCATACTGTAGTCCCGTACCGAGTGGAGATGTTTCTTAAACTCGCGGCTATCATGTTGGCTATCATACTGCCGGTAAATCTGTTAATCGCCAACTCTCCAAAAATGCCTCAACAAGAACCCACAGAATAACCAGAACTCAGGCTGTATCACCTTAGGTGAGAGTGTACTTGGGAACCAGGCTCAAGCTTTTCTTATTCTCCGAGACGCCGCGCCGCTGCGCGTGTCAACTTCCTTCATTCTCTTTCCAATTCCACCCAACGACTCGGCTTATTGTGATTCGTTTAATTCGAGTTATTCGTGGTTATAAAATATCTCTCATTCCAGAACCATTCCACATCACACATGCCGACTCGCGTAAGCGAAGGCCGCCGAGCGATCAGCGAGGAAGCAAGGCCAAGTGCGCGAGAAGAAGCATTTCCTTCATGTCGGCCTACGACAAAGCGTCTTCTCCTTTCTTTTTCATCCGTGAAACTCCGTTTTCTCCGCGTCATCCGTGTGCTACTTCTACCAAGTAATTCCATATCAATATGGTCTTGCCTCTTGTGCCTTCGGCACACCGTTTGGCGAGCAAACGGTGCCACCCGGTTTCCTCTTTTCTCTGCGACTTTGCGCCTCTGCGTGAGTCTCTTTTCTTTTGCCAGCCTGAGCTACATAAAATTTGACTCAATAAAACTCATCTTGCCAACTGTCATCTACCAGAGTTACCGTTCGAGGTTCGTTGATGTTGTTAGGGCTGGTGCATTTCATGCACCCTACGAATCACTGTTTCACCTGTAGGGTGCACGCAGTGCACCACGAAATAGATCACGCATCAACTCGATCTTTGGCAATTAGAACGTCATTTGAAACCGGTCACGTGTTTACCAATGACGACCGCTGCAACGCGAGAAAGGAGGCGATTTCGCGTGGCGTGGAAAATGCGCACCGACAAAAAACCGCACTTCGCCAAAATTAAGCAATCGACGCAAATCGAACGTAATCAACAACTTGCTCAAGAGTATCGAAGAGTATCAGTCAAGAGTATCCAACAGTATCGGCCAAGAATCTCCAAGAGTATCGCCAAGTGTGTCCCAAAATTTGGAAATCTTGACACCTTGAAACGGCGGTTCAGTGTTCAGGATAAATAGAGATTCGGTGTCCCAGTATTTCCTGAAATACCAGACCGTACAGATTCTGAAAATGCTCGTTGCATTGCCACTTTGAGAACCTGATACTGCAGGATGGATCACCGATATCAATTCATTGCCACACATCAAATTTCAGGACGCCAATTATGAGAATTGCCTTTTCACTCACAACAATAATCCTTCTCACGGTTTCTACTTTGTTGCCCGCAGCAGAGAAAGTCTCCCCCGTCCAGATGGGATCCGGAGCGATGACATTTGAAACCGTCCCCGGTTGGGGACTGGGAGGAGATGGACGCTCTCTTATCGGTTCCACGCATGGTGGTGTTGTCGTCGACAAAGCGGGTAATATCTACACGAGTGCCAATATTGGTGTGTTCGTTTTCTCTCCCGACGGCAAATTGATTCGCAGGTTTCTCGGCGATGAGTACGCCGCAATGCACGATATTGAAGTCCGCGATGAAGCAGAAGGGGAGTTCATTTACGGAGCACGCAACAACGCTGCAGAGGTCGTCAAGTTTCATGCGGAAACCGGCGACATTGTGATGAAGCTTGGGTTCCCCGAAGAATCAGGATTGAAGCTGAAAACGATTCGACCGACGGCTGTCACGGTGGCTCCAAATGGAGACATCTTCATGGCGGATGGATACGGCAGCGATACGATCTTCAAGTTTGACAAAACCGGTAAATACCTGATGCACTTTGGCAAAAAAGGGGATGGCCTCAAAGAGTTCCACACAGCTCACGGCATGACTCTCGACACACGTTACAATCCTCCTCGCTTGCTGATTTGTGATCGTAACCATCAGCCCAAAGGACGACTTTTGCATTACGACCTTGATGGAAATTTCATCGCGGAAGTTGTCACCGGGTTGGGAATGCCGACTTCGGTCGCTATTCACGGAGATTTTGTCTCGGTCCCCGACCTGCACGGTCGTGTCGTGATTCTCAACAAAGACAACACGATCATTTCGGTCCTCGGCAACAATCCCGATCCCGGATTGGGACGCAACTTCAAGGTTCCACAGGAACAATGGAAAGAAGGTATTTTCAGCGGTACTCACGGCTCGTACTGGGACCACGATGGCAACTTGTACGTACAGGACTGGAACGTCTCCGGTCGCATCATCAAACTGGTCCGCGTCACTGTGGAATAAACTGATCAGCCTCGACTACTTTGATTCGGGGGGATGCTGCTGATGCCATTCGGTTTCTTTCTGATAAGCTGTCGCGATTGATAACAATGTCGCTTCGCTCAAAGCAGAGCCAGTGAACTGTAAACCTGTCGGAAGTGAATGTTCTTCCGAGAAACCATTCGGGACAGAAAGAGCCGGTAAGCCGCACGCATTGGCGGCTCCGTCAAATGTTCCGACCGAATAACCACGAGAAGACTGACTGAACGGTTTCGATGCCGAATACGCGGGTGTTGAGCGGCTGGGAGTCACCACCGCATCGAACGGTTCCACCAACTTACGTATGGCGGGCTGCATTCGGTTGCGTCGAATCCTCAATGCATTGATGTAATCAACGGCAGGAATGACTTGACCCGCGTGAGCACCGTAATGATCTTCGGGAGCCGTCAGTTCCCAGACTTCTCCCGAGGTAATCATTCCCTCGAACGCGGCAGCGATTTCACAATCGATGATGGTGGCTGGCACAATGTGCCAAGGGAGATCGTCAGGCATTTCGATTTCTGTGATTGTCCCGAGTGTTTCTAATTCCGTCAGCGAGCGATCATAATTGCGACGAACATCAGGATGTGCCGACTCGTAGCAACCTTTCACGACAGCAAATTGAAAGGGTTTCGTTTTTTGAGTTGATTCGTCCCAGACGAACAAATCATCGATTGCAGACTCATCGAGAAGATCAGCCCCAGCAATGACATCGAGAACCAATGCACAATCCTCGGCAGATCGAGCCATCGGACCAATTTTGTCCATCGTCCAACTGAGAGCCATCGCCCCAGCACGACTGACCCGACCGTATGTCGGCCGTAATCCCGTGATACCAGAGAAACTGGCGGGACACATGATCGAACCCCAAGTCTCCGTCCCCAACGCAAAGGGGACTAACCCCGCAGCAACAGAGGCTCCACTCCCGCTGGATGAGCCACCGGCCCAGTATTTGCTGTTCCAGGGATTCAGGCCGGGACCAGTGATAGCTGCATTCGCCTGGCGATACCCCATCCCTCCGGCGATTTCGACCATCGCCAGTTTTGCGACAAGTACGGCTCCCGCTTCTTTCAATCGAGTGTAGACAGTGGCATCTTCGTCGAGGAGACGATCCTTGTATGGAGCAGAGCCCCAACTTGTCGGAATTCCTTTGGTTGCAAACAAATCTTTCAAACCGTAGGGAATGCCATGCAGCGGTCCACGATCTGTTCCCGACTTCAGTTCTGCATCAGCACGATCCGCTTGCGTCAACGCTGTTTCTTCTGTGATTGTGACCACGGCATTCAACTCGCCACCGAGATCTTTCAGTCGCGCCAGAAAGTATTCCGTCAGATGACGAGATGTGACCTTGCCTGTGCGGAGAAGCTCGCCAAGTTCGGTGATCGAGAGAAAAGCGTAGTCGCTCATGACGATTGAGATTCCGGTGGGACAGGCTCGAAGTCTCCGAAGGGCTCTTCCTTGTATCTACGAATCTTTTCCATCTTGGCGAGACGCTTTTTGCCACCATCGGGCTCGATCAAGACACGCCAGCCAAGACGACCTAACAGACGCGCGTGAACAAACAGAAACGAGGCTGTTAACGGGCCTAGCCAGAGAGCGCACAAGATTGGGTCAACATAGATTGAGAAAATCACAGCGGTGACATAGGCAGAAGAAAAGAGACCCGCAAGCAGGTAGTAACTGACCCAATACCTGCCATGAGACCAGAAACTATGATAGACGGGAAGACTGACCGGCCAGAAGATGGAACCCGACTCAAGAGCCGACAGCAAAATAATCGGGTAGATCATGTGAACTTGAACCAGCGACACCAACCAGGGAGCGGGGAGAAACTGAGCCAATGGCTCCAGTAACAAACTGATCCCCTGTGCTACAAGTCCCAGAAAGGCGACATAGAGCAAATTCACTCCCCACTCGCGCCAATCCGGCTCGGGCCATTCATCAATCACAACCTGACCGGAACCGGTCCCTTCGAGGATGGTCATGCCACATGCGGACGAGTAAGAAAGCGTCCAGAAAACGACCCAGAACGAGGGTAACCCGATCATTGCGGCGACCAACACCCCCACCCCTGCTGCCATCAAGAATTGAAGAGAAATCGTCACCATCACCCAACTGATGGACCAGGCAATCGAAGTCCAAATCCATTTTGGCCAGGCACGAGTGGTCCATGGATAATTGAAGACATTGGAAAAGAAAACCCACTTGGGAGGCGGATCGACCTCAACTTGCTTGATTTGACTGATACTTTCAAAGACATGCGTGTTCAGTGGAGTCGGTTTTGAAACTGCTCCTGGCGCATACTGCCCTGGATCGGGAATCGGAATGGGTTTTGGCTTTGCGGGAATTTCAGATCGCGCGGGGACGCGATATTCTTCCAGACAATCGGGGCAGGTATCTCTCCAGGATTCGTCTCGCAACTCGGGTGTCAGCAATGTCAGGCATTGCGGACATTTCAGAGAAACCGTCTCGATTTCTGGAATTTTGTCGACATCCGAAATCTCAATTCGCGAAATTCCATAAACTCCCGGATCGACATTTCTCGGTTCCGCTAATCGTTTACGAAATTCTGCCTCGACGGGATCGTATGCAGGGACATTGATGGTCGCTTCGCATTCAGGACATTTCATCTTTCGAGCGTAAGGCTTGGCAATTGTCATATGCCGTTCGTGGCAGGTCAGACATTTGACAGTGATACGGATCCGTGGTGACGTTCCGTTCATAGAAATTAATCCTCAGTATCACAAAATAATTGAACTGCATAATGATATCGAACTCTATGGAAATATTATGAACCGAACGGCATCTCTACTGCCAGAGACTTTTTGATCTCCCTATCAGTCAATGTGGTAAACTGGGGGATTCCCGGAGCCAGTCGGCAAAGATTGCCGCTATTACGTGACCCGGTGGCGATAATGGAGAATTCCCTCCCTACAGAGCCCCCAGCCGGAATAGTTTCTCAAAGTCGCCAGAAGCCGGGTGTCGTTAAAGGAAGAGTCCTCCCCAAAAGGCTCAACTTTCTTCGTGAGTCTGGACGAAATCAAATACGGGCCACTGCGCAATTCAGCCTATGACCAAATCTTCCCTCCTCAACAGGATGTTGACAGGAGTCACCATGCCATCCGTTTCGTCAAATCGTCAGTTCCGATTCTCTTCCGAGGGATCTGGGCATGAGCCACCAGCAGCGCGAGAATTCGTTCTCGAAATTATGAGTGGAAAGACGAAATTCCCCAATCGTCCGATGCCACGTGGGCGCCTTTCAATCGGAGCCAGTTCGAAATGCTGGTTGCAATTGGGCGGTCCAGGAATTCCTGAGATTCATTCATGGATGGAAGTAGGACGCAAGGAAATTGCTCTGTATGTCTTTGAAGAAGAACCTTCCATTCAGGTGAATGGCTCAAAAGTTCAATTCGCTTTGCTCAAAGGTGGCGAATCATTACAAATCGGGCCTTTTGAATTTCAGATTCACGTCAATGTGAATGACGAACCAGACAAGCCGTGGCTGAAGCCGAATCTGACTCCAAAACAACTCGAAAACTTGAAGAACGAACTCGACAGCACACATGAAAACACCGAGAGGATGTCGGCAGAAGAACTGGTCGATCTTCTCGAACGAGAAATGCACACGATTGAACAACAGGAAGCCCGCGAGAGAACAGGCTTTCATCGATTGATGGAATCAGTGCGAGAGACTCAGGAGGAACTGGGGCTCAATCAATCAGAGAACATCCCAAACAACGTCATCTTGCCTCTGACTCCTGATTCAGAAGGAGAATCTGCTGTTGATTTCATTTCGCGAATCGAACAGGTGACCCGCTCACTACAAAACCGCACTTCGACACTTCAGTCTAAAGAAAGCGGATACGCCCGAGCTGCAGAATCATTGCTCAAAACGCAACAACGGCTTATCGATCAAATGGATCAGCTAATCTCGGCTCTCGATTCACAATCGACAGATACCAAGTCCGAATCCGATGACGAGTCGCAACAGGCGATGGCAGGTTAAGAAATAGGCTGGAGGGAAGACTCACTTCCCCCTCTCTGAATTCTGAGGTAAGCTTCAAGATCTCTCACCATCTGGCCCAGGGATCTGACTCACGTGATCATCATCGAACCACGATCTTATCAAGCTCGATGGAGTCTCTCCTGGGGTATATTACTGATCGCCTTGATCACGGCTGCCCTGTTCGTCACACTCGCTCAACGACCTCTCAGTCATACCGATTTATGGGGTCATCTTGCATATGGACGTTACTACGAACAACTAGGGTTCCCACAGTCGGAACCTTTTTTGACGCATTCCACTGATGCCCCCTACGTGGCAACTTCCTGGCTCTCGCAGTGGCTTGGGTATCAAATCCATCAAGTCGGCGGTCCAACCACATTACAGTTCACGTATGCGGCACTCGTTTGTGGTGTAGCAATCGTGTTCCTTCTCACAATTAAGGATAATACGAACTCCCTCCTGCTAAGCTTCACGGGGACGACGTGGCTCATCTGGCTGGAATATCAGCAACTGCTCACAATCCGCCCACAGCTAGCGGGCATTCTCTGTTTCGTTCTGTTTCTTTTGATGCTGAGTCACAGAACTCTCGGTCGGTTGTCCTGCTTGGGATTTGCCATTCTTTTGATCTTTTGGACAAACTTGCATGGTTCGTTTGTGATTGCTCCTGTCACGCTCTGCCTGATTATTGCTGGCCGGAGTCTTGATGTATTTCGTAATTGCCGTCGTCGGGATGTTTGCCTTCGAGAGTCACTCACAAGAGTCTGTCGAGATAAGAGACTTCAACAACTCTGCACTGTAGTGGTCATCATGTTGTTAAGCACTCTGATCAACCCGTATGGAGTCAAATTATGGTGGGAGGTTCTCACCTTCTCACAATCGCATAATTTATACGATTTGATTGAATGGAAGCCACTTTGGAAGACTCCCAAACAGGGGACCGCCGTGCTGATTTCACTCGTCGCCACGAGCGGTCTGCTATTATTGACACGCTGTCGTCTTCGGGCCGCACGATGGCTGCCCGTTGTCGTGTTCGGTGTTCTGATGTTGAAGACCTCTCGTTATCTCGTGTGGTGGGTACCTCTGTTTATTCTCGCGGTGATGCCGATCCTCCATCTACACACACGCCGTCTGTTTCGGTTTCGTATGTCTCAACAATTCTCTAAACCATTTGTACAACTCGTACCCGGGGGAGTTTTCGTCTTGTTGATTCTGGGAACCTTGACGATCTTCTTCACAATATCGGATCGAGCACTTCAAACGAGTCATCCAGATTTCCTCCGAGGGACTTACAGTCGCAACACTCCCGTCGAGGCCTCACTCGAACTCAATAAGCTCTTCAACGATTTGCCCCTTGATGATTCTGCCCCATTGATCTTCAACACAATGGAATGGGGAGACTGGCTTATCTGGAATTCCGATGCCAAGTTGCCGGTCTTTGTGAATTCTCATGTCCCTCTTATCGAGGAGCAGGCATGGAAAGATTACATGTCGTTCATTCGTCAATCAGACGGTTGGAAAGAACGTTGGCAAACATATCATTTCTCTGCCGCTCTCATTCAACACCGTCGTCATGATCGTCTGGCAAAGAGTCTCGAAAATGATCCCGAATGGAGAGAAGTCTGGAAGGATCAAATTGCCGTAATCTATTGGTATCAACCACGGCCCAAGTAAAGCTGACCGGTTGGTAAGACAATCGCCTCCAGAAAATTGACGTGAGCGGGGACTGAAAGCATCGCCATAGCCGCTTCGACAATCGTCTCAGTGGCCATCATCGGTTCCTGGTCAGAATCTGATTCAGACTCTTGACGGCGTTCCACTCCCACATTCCCTGGATGGAGACAACTGCACGCGATACCAAACGGTCGCCCGTCAATCGCCGTCGCTTGGGTCAATCCCCACACTCCAAACTTGGCCGAGGCATAAGGAGCCGAGTTTTCGCGCGGGCGTTGTGCAGAGATCGAACCGATATTCAGAATGCGTCCCCCGCCTGCCTCTTTCATTCGAGCAAACGCTTCACGAGAACAGAGGAAGGATCCAGTCAGACAGGCTCCCAATACATTGTTCCAGGCTTCCAGCGACACCTCGTCGAGACGCCCACCATCAAACGCCCCGGCATTGTTGATCAGAATATCGACTCGCCCGAAGGTATCATCAATTATCTGAAAGAAATTTTTGACGGACGATTCGACAGAAACATCGGTCGGAACCGCCAGAACTTCGACTCCCTGATCGGTCAGCTCTTCAGCAACGGTTTCCAGTCGGGATTGATTACGAGCACAAATTGCCACCCGACAACCGGCCGCTCCAAATGCAAATGCCAGTCCCTTTCCAATCCCTTGATTGGCTCCCGTAATTACGACCACTTTGCCTTTCAGTGATTCCACCGTTATTCTCCTGTCGATACCTGATATTGTTATCGGCAGTGTACCGTGATCGATTGTCGAACTGTAGCTGACTTTTGAGAAAGGAATATGAGTGCCATCCCCTTTGATGATTGTCGGTGCATCGGTCCGCGCTGCGGCGGAATCTGCTCATGCTGCCGGATATCAAGTCTACGCCATCGACATGTTCAATGACCGTGACCTCACCGAAATTGCTGTGTGCCGCCTCTCTGTCGATTACCCGCCCGATCTCCCTCGACTCGCTCGTGAATTCCCGGAAATGCCGTTCTTGTACACAGGCGCATTAGAGAACTATCCCGACATCCTGTTTGAACTTTCCTCACGTCACCAACTGATGGGAATCGACCCTGAATCGCTGAAAAAACTTCGCGACCCATTTTGGTTGTCGAATGTCCTCAAGTCCAGATCTCTCCCCTCGATTGAATTGAAGCCTCACGATAGTCACCCTCAGTTTCCAGATGATTGGCTCATCAAGCCATTTCGTTCGGGACATGGAATGAATATTGGGGATGCGTCTACTAGAAACGCGACAGCGGATGAGTATTACCAACAATTCAAACCAGGGCTCTCGGTCGGCGCACTGTTTCTAGGTCACGGAGAGTCCTGTCAACTCATCGGCTGTCACCAGCAACTTTCAGGACTTCAATCAGGCCATCCTTTTCCTTTTCAATATTACGGAGCGATTGCCCCACTTTCTCTGAGACTCAAGACTGTGGAAGCAATCAATGCGGTCGGCACATCGTTGACAGTTGAAGCGGGCCTTTGCGGATTGTTTGGATGTGATTTCATCATCACAGAGGATGTCCCCTATTTACTGGAAGTGAACCCCCGATACACGGCGTCCACAGAGTTATGGGAATCTCTTCACCATCGCTCATTGATTTCTGATCACCTCTCGGCATGCCATAATCAATCCAGTCTCCCCGAATTCTTACCCTCGAATAATCAAACTTGCTTGAAAATCATCCTCTACGCCCCAACAGCAACTCATGTCCCTGAAAATTTTGAAACCTGTTTGGCCGATGTTGAGGGAGCTCGATTGGCAGACCTCCCGTTCGCGGGAAGTTTTATTGAAAAGGACGCCCCTTTCTGCTCTCTCCTCGTGAATGCAGGCGATACTCGGGGTCTGTTGGGCAAAATGCGAGAGTCGTTCGAGGCGGTTTCTTTGTTTTGTGACTGGGATCCCCGAAGTCTCGATTCTGTGAGTCAAAGAATCTGTACACAAATTGACCGAAATATTCCTTGATCGTACGCCGTAAGCATATTAGGATTTCTACACCTCACTCCTATCACTGGACCGACAGAAAGATGTCTCGCGACACCGACATACGCATCACTGATGTGCAACTGACTTTCGAGCCGATTCCGTTTCGAGCTCCACTCAAATTTGGTGGTCGTATTGTTGACCGATCTTTCTCCATCGAAGTGACAATGGAGGTCGAGACACGCAAAGGACACCATGCCATCGGGCTGGGAAGCATGCCGGTCGGCAATATCTGGGCTTGGCCATCCGACAAGCTGGATGGTGAGACGACCGCAAGTCTGATGCAGAAGTTTGCGGAAGAAACGGCTCTCCTTTATGGCGAATTCCCCGCATATGGCCATCCTTTGGACATCGTCTATCAACTCGCGGCAGAATACCACCATCAGGGCAAAGCCATATCGACAATGAAGCATGTCGATGAAGTGATGCCCGATTTGGCACAACTGGTTTCTGCGAGCCCCTTTGATGCCGCTCTTCACGATGCGTACGGACGTGCAAACGGAATCAACACCTACAACGGTTACTCGTCTGACTATGTCGAGCACGACTTATCGGAATACCTCGACGATCAATTTGCAGGCGAATATCTTGATCAATACACCACTCGTGAACCCAAAGAGAGACTACCACTCTATCATCTCATCGGTGCGATCGACCCACTCACCGATGGCGATATCGAAAAGCGTATCGACGATGACCTTCCCGAAACCCTGGGAGAATGGATTACGGCCGAAGGACTGACACACCTCAAAATCAAACTCGCCGGTGATCAACTCGACTGGGACATCGATCGCGTTCTTTCAATCGAC